>Ga0209747_1001185_pt1 | contig 14008 bp, 13 predicted proteins | sample BarGraNGADG00311_FD_184498 | JGI IMG/M metagenome (GOLD analysis project Ga0209747, IMG submission 184498) | Arctic peat soil microbial communities from Barrow, Alaska - Barrow Graham LP Ref core NGADG0011-311 (SPAdes) (version 2) | ecosystem: Environmental > Terrestrial > Soil > Wetlands > Peat... | reverse complement strand
CTTGATGAAAGTGCCTTCTCGATATTCGCTGAATGCCTGTTCCAGTTCTGCCTCAGTGTTCATCACTATAGGCCCTTGCCAGGCAATCGGCTCACCGATAGGCATGCCAGAGACAAGCAGGAAACGCCCCCCTGCTTCACGTGTTGTAAAAATGATCGAGTCGCCTTTTTCGAAAAGGACCAGGCCGTCCGAGTCTATGGCGCGGTTTCCATCGCCGAAGAAGATGCTACCCTCGAAGACAAACGCAAAAACGGTGTGATCGGGGTTAACGGGCAGTTCACTCCGCAAACCAGGAAGGGCCTTGACATCAAAGTAAGCGGCGTCAACCACCAGATCCTTTACAGGACCTCTGATCCCCTCGATCTCTCCGGCGATAACCTTGATCCTGACACCTTCCGTGTCTGTTTCGGGTATCTCCCTGGAAAGCACCCCACGATATCTCGGCTCGATCATCTTATCTGAGGCGGGAAGGTTGACCCAGAGTTGAAATCCTCGCGATCTGCCTGAGTATGACTGGGGCATCTCCTGATGGATCACGCCGCTGCCCGCTGTCATCCACTGCACGTCGCCCGCGCGGATCGTCCCACGGTTGCCGAGACTGTCGCCGTGTTCGACATCACCTGCGAGTATGTAGGTCACTGTTTCGATCCCTCTATGGGGATGCCAGGGGAATCCAGAGATGTAATCTGCCGGGTCGTCCGAGCCGAAATCATCGAGCAGAAGGAACGGATCCATCGATCCTGCTTCACGGTTACCGAACATTCTCGTTAGAACAACGCCCGCGCCTTCGATTGTGCGGGCACCGCTCCAGGTCCCGGCAATCGCATTGCTCATGGTGCCCTCTTTGTACGCGTTTGTCGCTTGTCCATATTTTCAGAGGAACGTTCTGGAATTCCCGGATTGTGATCAGATGTGTTCGATGCAGCGTAGGTGTAACCAGACCGGCGAAACGTGTAAGTATTCGCCGGACCAGTACACATCGAGTCTCCTAGTAGCGGGACGAAGTCTGTGGGCGTTCCTCCCTGGGCTTTGCCAGGTTTACGTTCAGATTGCGGCCGTCAACGTCTTTGCCGTTGAGGGCATCGATCGCCGCCTGACCCTCGGTGTCAACGCTCATCACGACGAAGCCGAATCCCTTCGACCTGCCGGTACCGCGATCCATGATCAAGTCGGCCGAATCCACCGTTCCGAACGCGCTGAAAGCCGTTCTGATGTCTTCCTCGCTTGTTGAGTAGCTGAGGTTTCCAACATATATCTTCATTCTTCTGCACCTCCTTTGTGCACAAAAAAAGCCCCGAGATTCGATTCTCGGGACAATAACTGCTTCTACCAAAGAACTGTTGCTCGCGAGGAGTATAACACACAAACGGCCGCAGCGCCGGTTGTCGCCAACCCGGCGGATTCCGGTTACAGGTATTGACCCGATCCCAGGAACCAGTTGTTGTCGACCTTCTTCACGAAAATAAGCTTCTTCTGCTGCTTCTTGGTAATGGGGTTTGGAAACATGCAGGTCATCCAGCCGCTGCCCTTCGTCTTCGCCAGGTTGGACGCCGCCTGTACCGCCATCACTCCGTTGGGATCCTTGTCGGCGATCAGGTTCTTGCCCACTAGAGTCGGATCCCCTCCGTGAGAAAGGACAGTGCCATTGAAGTCGTCGGCGTATATGTAGAGCTCACCTTTCATGAACGGCCCCTTCGGGTTCATGAACTCCTTGAGTGCCTTGTCCTTCCCGTTCGCCTTGACGTAGTCGTAGGCCTTCAGTACGAGGTTCTGCACGTCCTGCTTCGTGTACTTGGCAGTGCTTTGATTGCTTCCGCAGCCCGCCAGTACGCAAGTCAGAAGGACTGGGAGCATCATCAGGATCGCAAGCCTTTTAATTGAGTCTCCTCGATGTTTTGAGATTTGGTATCAAGCCGCAGTCGGTGGCGGGGCAACCCCCGGCAGATAGTGCCCTCCCGATACATGTTAGTACTAACCTGGCCTGGTGACGGCCCAGGCGAGCGTCCGGGCCATACCACCCACCACCGATACGCTGGTGCTCGCTGCGCGACGGGCGGACGTCATCGGTGAGTCATCGAGGAGCTTTCCCGCGCGGACCACAGCCCGCACGTCATCTATCAGGTTGAGGTCGTCGAGCGCTTCCTTGTTCACAAACACCAGGTCGGCACGGGCCCCGGGGCTTATGACCCCGCTGCCGGCAAACCCCAGCATCTCCGCCGCTGTGGACGTCGCAGACTTGAGGCACTCAGCCGACGCCATCCCGGCGCGCTGCATGGCGGCAAGCTCGTCGGAAGGCCGACCGAGCAGGCAGAAACCGTAAGAGGCGTCGGTGCCGTACACCACCGGGACTCCCGCATCCGAGAGCAGCTTGAAGTTGGCGCGTGCCGACTCGATCGCCTCGCGGCCTCTCGCCTTGGGAAGCCCACCGGCTATTCCTGTCGGGACCACATCGCCCGAAGCCAGGAAAGCTTCGCAGAACTCGGTCCAGTCGCGCGCGACGCGGCGCGAGACCAGCTTGAGGTAGCGGGGGTCTCGGTCCCACCTCGCCTCGATGCCTCGAAGGGCGTTCTCGAAGACGGAGAGCGTCGGCCCGTAATAGACCCCCGAAGCCTTGACCCGCTCCACCATCTCCGTCTCGAGCGGCTCGAAGCAGGAGTGCATCAGGGCGTCGACGCCGACCTTCAGCGCCAGGTCGTAGTCCTCGGGGTAGTGGGCGTGGCAGAAGACTGTCCTGCCGAGGGAGTGTGCTTCCTCGACGACAGCTCGCGCCGCGTCTTCGCCGATAGCGGGGATGGGTTTCTCGGCGTAGCTGCGGTGCATGATAGCCAGCTTCACGCCGTCCATGCCCGATGCCACCACCCGGCGCACGGCGCGGCGCCCGTCCTCGGCGGTTACGCACGGCAGCGCCACCCCCAGCATCGCAACAGCCTTCGGCATCCAGTCGAGCGGGTAGCCGCCCGGCGCCGTGATGAGGGGACCGCAGCCGAAGATGTACGGCCCGCAGGCGGGGCTTTTTCTAAATCGCTCGCGCAGGGCGTAGGTGAGCCCGGCCGCGCCGCCCATCTCCCCCAGCGCCGTCACCCCGGCCCGCAGCATGTCACGGAAGTTCTGGGTGATGGTATTTACGGAGATGGTCTCGTTGGGGTCGAACATCCCGCCCCGCGCCGTGTGGGTGTGAGCGTTGATGAGCCCGGGGATCACCAGCGACCCTCGCGCGTCGAGGACAGGTACTCCGCGGTGTGTGTCGCCGGCACCCGGCACGACGGCCTTGATGTGTCCTGAGTCGATCTCTATCCGCGCCGCGCCCGTCTTGACCTCGTGGCCATCGAACAGCAGGTCCGCCAGAACGATCAGTTCGGAATCCATGCCCACTCCCTCATCTGTTGCAGACCGAGTACGCTGACCTACTGTGATTTGTTCAAGGCGTTTTCGAGCGCCTTCAAATAGGCTTTGCTGCTGACTGTCGCGCCCGTGACCGTATCGACCTTGAGCGACTGAGCTGCAACCACCTTGTCGAACAGCTCACCCGAGACCTTGGAGCGCGCGAACTCCTCGTCCTTCACTATGGCTATGCGTGTGATCTTGTGGTCTTTGACAGTGACTCTCAGGGTGTTCGAGAAACGGCCGCCATTGAACGTACCTTGATAAGTGCCGTCCACTACTTTGGACAGGTCGACGTTTGCGATGACCATCTTCTGGTAAGTGGACAGCCCGCGCGTGATCCAGATCATGACGCCGGCGATAATGACGACGATTATCGCGATGATCACGCCGACTACGATAAGCACGTTCCGCTTTGTGTGTTTCTGACCTTCAGCCATCCAAGAACCTCCCTATCCTGCTTGAACCTTCGCATGGCAAGCTCGCGTTCGAGACTCCCAGAGAATACTTGCCACAAAAAGCCCGCGTTTCCAAGTATCAAGAACAAAATAGATCGCGGAGTTCCTGCTGGGCTGAGTGTAAAACCGGTGCCAGGCACTTTCCTTTCACTCGAACGCGCCGTGCCGGCCTTTGCCCCCCGCGAAATCGGTCGCGCCCGCGAGCGTCTCGCCGCTCGCGACCGTCTCGAGCCCAATCGCGAACTCGAGCGCCATGCCGTCGTCGAAATCCATGTCGAAGCCGCGATACGCCGCCTCGCGGTCTCCGAGCATGCACCGCTGGGGGAACTCCGCGATTTGAGCCGCCAGCCGCTCGGCTTCCTCACGCGCTTTGCCTTTCGGGACCACGCGATTGGCCAGACCCATCGTGAGGGCTTCTTGAGCCTCAACCGGGCGGCCGGTGAGTATCAGGTCCATCGCGTTGCTGAGGCCGATCAGCCTGGGGAGGCGCTGCGTCCCGCCGTCCATGAGGGGCACGCCCCAGCGCCGGCAGAAGACCCCGAACACCGCGTCCTCCTCCATCACCCGAAGGTCGCACCAGCACGCGAGCTCGAGCCCACCCGCGACGGCGTAGCCCGAGACCGCAGCGATCACAGGCTTGGACAGCTTCATCCGCGACGGGCCCATCGGGCCGTCCTCGTCCATGTCCTCGTTGAGGCGGTTGAACCTCTCCGTCGAGCCGCTCGAGACAGCCTTGAGGTCCGCGCCGGCGCAGAATATTCCCCCGGCTCCCCAGAGGACCGCGGCGCGCTGGCTGCTGTCGGAATCGAACTCGCGGAACGCGTCCGCGAGCAGGTCCGCCGTCGGACGGTCGACCGCGTTCTTAACATCGGGACGGTCGATGATGACCGTACAGACATTACCCTGCTTCTCCACCCGGACTGCCATGAGACCCACTCCCTCTGTTATAGAGAACCTTGCTTAGTATTGTAGTTGCCGGCGGGACGCCGGCGCTACGAGCGGCCGCCGATTTGGTAGTAAGATGTGTGAGACGAAACGGATTTTCAACAAGGAGGCAGACAATTGGCCGGCGATGACGCTTATGAACAACTGAGGCAGAACCTCGACACCCACGTGTCCGGCTGCCCTCCGGCCCCGGAGATAGACGAGATACTGCGCATCCTCTTCAGCGCGGACGAGGCCCTGCTGGCGACCGGCCTCACCTTCATGCCTCACACGGCCGACGAGGTCGCAGAGAAGGCTGGCGTGCCAACGCAGGGCGCGGGCGAGGTCCTCGAGCGCCTGGCGGACCGGGGCGTCGCGACCTCCCGCGACAAGGCCGGTGTCCGTATCTACACCCTCTTGCCGATCATGCCCGGTCTCTTCGAACTGCCGTACATGAAGGGCGAGAAGAACGAGATGAACCAGCGGCTCGCGCCCCTGTGGCAGCGGTACATGCCCATCCTCGGCGCGCAGCTGGGCGTCCCCGAGATGGCGATCTCGCGCATCGTGCCCATCCAGGAGGAAGTTGAGAACGAGCCCGGCGTCCTCACTTACGAGATGCTCTACGGACTCATCGACAACGCCAGGGTCGTCGGCATCGCCCACTGCGCCTGCCGCGAGGCCGAGGAGAAATGCGATGCCGAGCGCGAGGCGTGCATGGTCTTCGACACCCAATGCGACATGCTGGTCGAGAGGGGCTTCGCGCGCTACCTCACCAAGGACGAGATGAAGGAGAAGCTGCGCGAGTTCGACGAGGCGGGCCTGGTCCACCAGGTCAACAACGCCCAGGACAAGCTGACCCTGATATGCAACTGCTGCCCGTGCTGCTGCCACCTGCTCCGCTCGCTCACGGAGTTCGGCAACCCGAGCGTGTTGACGACCAGCGGGTTCACGCCCGAGGTCGATGCTGAACTGTGCGACGCCTGCGAGATCTGCGTGGTCGAGCGCTGCCCGATGGGGGCGATGGAACTCGTGGAAGGGCTCGCGCGGGCGAACGACGCGAAGTGCATCGGCTGCGGCCTTTGCGTGACGGGGTGCCCGCAGAGCGCGCTCCGGCTGGTGCGGCGCGAGGGCGTGCCGGCGCCGGCTCCCACGTCGCGCGACATGGGCATGAAGATCCTGACGGACAAGGGCAAGCTCGACGACTTCATCAAGCTGAACATGGGCTGAAAAAACGCAAAAAGGTGCCTGTCCCTTTCTTGCATGCAAAATAGGGACAGGCACCTTTTTGCGTTTTCGCGCCAGGCTATTTTTGCGGCGTGAGTATCTCGTGCACCTTCGGCATCCACTCGCTGATGGGCAGGCCTTGAGGACACTTCTCCTCGCACTCGCCGCACTGGTCGCAGGCTTCCGCCTTGCCCGGCGTCCTCATGTACTTGAAGCGCGGGGCAGTCCAGTCGTCGTAGATGACACCCTCGTTGTAGAGCTCGAGCATGGCAGGGATGTCCACCTCGTTGGGGCACGGGACGCAGTACCCGCACCTGGTGCACGAGATGGCGGCCCGCTCATTGAACTTTTCGCGCACACGGTCGATCAGTTGTTGCTCAGCCGGGCTCAGCGATCCGATGCCGGACTCGCTCGCCGAGCGGACGTTCTCCACCACCTGCTCCATGCTGCTCATCCCGCTCAGGACCACCGAGACCTCGGGCTGATCCCACAGCCACTGGAGAGCCAGGTCGGCCTGCGTCCGCTGCCCCCTGAGCTCGTCGAATATCTCGCGCACCGGGCCGACCGGCCTGGCGAGGTTCCCGCCGAGCAGAGGCTCCATGATAGCCACCGCGAGCCCTTTTGACGCTGCGTACTGGAGGCCTTTTGTCCCGGCCTGGTTCTCGATGTCCATGTAGTTGTGCTGGATGAGGCACATCGTCCAGGAGTCGTAGCCGTCGACGATCTCTTTGAAGGCTTCGAAGTCGTCGTGGAACGAGAACCCGATGTGGCCGATGCGCCCGTCCCTCACCGCCGCCTCGGCGCGCCCGAGGATATCGAGGTCGAGCATGGTCTTCCACCTCTTGCTGCCCAGGCCGTGCAGCAGGTAGAAGTCGATATGCTCCTGCTGCAGCTTCTCGAGCTGCTCGTTCAGGAAGGTGTCGAAATCCTCCGCCTTGTTAAGCGCCCAGGCGGGCGACTTCGTCGAGAGCATGACCCGGTCGCGGTACCCGTCTTTGAGCGCCTTGCCCAGGACCTCCTCGCTCTTGCCCAAGTGGTAGGGGTAGGCGGAGTCCACCAGGTTGACGCCGTTGTCGATCGCGTAGCGGATCATGGCGATTGCTTCGGGCTCGTCGATGTCGGGGCTCATCGCACCACCGCTCGTGGTAGGGAGCCGCATGCACCCGAAACCGAGCGCGGAGACTTTCCAGTCGAGCTTGCCGAACTTCCTGTACTGCATCACTTTCCCTCGCGGATCTCGCGGTAGTCGCACATCGCCTTCATGGCGCGGGCGGCTCTGCTCGCCGACTGGAACGCCGGGACTCCCCCGTCGATGAGAGGGCTGATGGAGGGGCTCGACGCGCCCATAAAAGACATCACGAACAGCGGCAACCCGTACTCTTTCGGGATTGCCACCATCTTGTCCAGGAAGTCGAAGTAAGCGTCTTCCCACGCCCCCTGCATCTTCTTGATACCGGGGAACCTCTTCTCGAGGTTCACCATGAAATCCTGCCAGCCGAATATGCCGTAGAGCAGCGCGCCGTCCACCTCGCCGGATTCGAAGACCAGCTCGACGAGTTTCTTGAAGAGGAACAGGTCCATCTCGAAGGTGAGGTCGATTGGGTTGCCCACATAAGCCAGGCGGCCGGTGACGGCTTTCAATTGCTGGACCAGTTCTTCAGAGAAGAGCGGCACGCTCATCCCCGCCTTCTCCACGTGGTATGCGAGCGAGGTGCCGGGCCCCCCGGAGTTACTGATGACCGCCATCCTGCGGCCGGACGGCAGGGGCGCGAGCGACATCGCCCAAAGGAAGTCGAACATCTCGTCCATGTCATTCGCGCGGATAACTCCGGCCTGTTCGAAGAGACCGTCGTACACCTGGTCGGGTCCGGAGAGGGCGCCGGTGTGTGATAGCGACGAACGCGAGCCTGCCTCTCCCCCGCCCACGTAGACCGCCACCACGGGCTTCTTCTTCACGGCCGCGTTCGCGGCGCGGATGAACTCACGCGGCCTGCGGACTGTCTCCACGTAGAGGCCTATGGCATTGACCTCCGGCTCATCTGCCAGGTACTCGAGGCAGTCTGCGAGGTCGATGTCGGCCTCGTTGCCGACGCTTATGGTCTGGCACATCTTGATCCCGTTCGCCCGCAGGTACGGGTTGATCATCGCGGTGTACGCGCCGGACTGGGAGGCGAACGCTATCTTTCCACCCATGGGCGGCCTGGGGATGGTGGTCGAGTTAAAGGTGCGCAGCGAGTTGAAGATGCCGACGCAGTTGGGGCCCAGGAAGTGCATGTCGTACTTGTGGGCGATCTCCAGGATGTCCCGCTCGAGCTGCTTGCCTTTGTCCCCGGGCGCTTCCTTGAAGCCGCCGGAGATTATTATCACGCTGCGGATGCCGGCCTTGCCGCAGTCCTCGAGCACCTGAGGGACAACGTCGGTCGGGAGCGTGAGCTGCGCGAGGTCTATCGGCTTGCCGACGTCCAGCACGCTCTTGAACGCCGGGAGGCCGAGTACGGTCTCCTCGCTGGGGTGGATCGGATAGACGGCTCCCTCGAAGCCCGTCTCGAGTACGTTGGTCAGTTGTATGGTCCCCATCTTCATGGCGTTGTTGGACGCGCCCCAGAAGGCGAGCGAAGACGGGTTCATCAATCGCTTTAGTGGATGCATGTTCTTCTTTCTATTTGTGTGCGGCGACGGGCGCCGGCCCAATACCAGTGTGCGGTGGAATCATACCGCGCCGGGAGCGCTCTTTGGTATGTCCGTTCCTGAAATATTGACAATTGTAAACAAATAGTTGACAATGTACAATATGGACAAGGTATTCGAAGAAGTGCTGGGAAGCAAATCAAGAATCGCGTTGCTGAGGCGGCTCTACCAGGACTCGTCCCCGAAGTCGGGTAGAGAACTCGCCCGCCAGATCGGGTGCTCACACACTCATGCGATAAACAACCTCAGGTCTCTTGAGGACCTGGGAATAATCGTCAGGCGCAGGGTCGGCCCAGCCAATACTTACACGTTCAACGACAAGAGCTACGTTGTGAGAAACGTCCTGACTCCACTCTTTGAGGCTGAAGACAATTACCTGCGCGAAGTCGCATCAAGGTTCTCGGACGGACTTGGTGACAACCTAGTCCGAATTATCCTCTTCGGTAGCGTCGCAAAGGGGACCTCGAACCCAAGAAGCGACATGGATCTGGCAATCGTGGTCAGAGACAAATGCGACATCGACCGGATTGAACTGGAGGCGGCGGGGATTGCGGCCGATGTGATGGTGGAATTCGGGCGGCCCGTCGACGCCCTGGTCTTTCGGGAGAAGGACTTCAAGTCCAGGATTCAGGAAGGCAAGGGGATGTGGAGCGACATCAAGGGTGAGGGAATCGATCTTCTGGAGAAGACCGCATGACCGACCGCAAGATGTTCACTGTTCGAAATGTCACTCGGGAGCAGGCGCTCGGCTTTCTCGATAAGGCGCGCGAATCGATCGACGCCGCGGAGGAGGCACTCTCGAACAAACGCTGGCACGTTGCCAGCCAGGAGGCAATACTCGGAGCCATTGCCGCGAACGACGCGGTTCTCGGACTGGTCTACGGAGTGGTGCCGGCGAGTCTGAATCATAGTGATGCGGTCGGTGTGTTCAGGCAGCGGTTCGATACGGAACAACACCTCGAATATTCAAAGTACCTGACACGCCTCATCGCCAAGAAGAATGTTGTCATGTACGAGAGCCGGATGCCGGCCACTGTCGAAGCCAAAGGCATGGTCGCCGATGCGAAGATTTTCCTTTCCTGGGTAGAGAAACGGGCCGGCGAGCAGTAATAGCCGGTTGGACATCGTCTGGGCCGTCCCAACTGTGGCATACGTTGCCCCGCGACGCAGATCCGCCATCGACTTTCCCCTGTCTCACCTGCTGAACCCGTCGTGCAGGCCGGGCGCTGACAGCGAATTTCACCACGGATGTCGTCGAACATTGCTAATATAGGCTGTGCCAGGTACGGATGGTCCGGCTCGCGGGGACGGCAGGACGGCTATGCCACATTCAATACGGATAGGTGATCCGGTCGGGCTCATCAACAACATTGCCCGGCTGTACCAGAGCGTGACGCGCATCCTGATGGAGTACGTCGACAACTCCCTCGACGACGCCGAGGAGGTTTTCCGCGCGAACGGGGAGCGCTATCCCGAGCCCGTCAATATCCGCGTCCGCATAAACAAGAAGAGCAAACAAGTCGCGGTCATGGACAACTGCCGCGGGATGAAGCGCCGCGACCTGCTAAGGATCGTCACCGACATCGCTGACTCCAACAAGAAGGCGCAGCCCTGGACCCACGGCGAATTCGGTTTCGGAGTCCACTCGTTCCGGGCATGCTGTCGCGATATCGAAATCATCACGAAGCACGCTGACGATGAGACCTACACGATCTCGATAAACCGGGAGACCAGGTCAATCCCCGACGAGAAGACGCTGCATTCGTTTCCGCAGTACGATACCGGCACGGTGGTGATCCTCAAGAATTTCGACGCCGACTGGTGGAAAGAGGTAAGCCCCGAGTCGATCAAAGAAGAGATCGAGAAGCATTTCGACCGCCTCCTTGCGCGCGAGAACCTCTTTTTGACGGTAGATACCGGCGCCCAGCCGGTCAACTGCGCCGCCTTCGATTACGATGCGGTCCCAGGCGAACTGCTGACGCGACGCATCACCAGCCTAGGTGGAAAAGCTCGCGATTCCCTCTTTCTCTACCGGCCGATCGAGATCTACCTGAAGGTCGCCGAGAAGCCCTTCACCGGAAGGAACCCGGTCTTCTTCGACCAGGGCAGAAGGATCGACGAGATACAGTCCATCAAGTCGTACCGGACAAAGTCGAAATACCGGACAGGCCTGTGGGGCCACCCGCACCTGCTCGGATACGTCGAGTTGAGCGGCGTGCTCAAACCAGTCATCTCCAGGGATGACTTCCAGCGTGGAGAGGCGAGGACCGAGTTCTATCGAATCATGGTCGAAATGGAAGACGAGATCCGTGAGATGGTCAACAGGCGCGACCGTGCGGCCGAGGAGGCGGGCTTCGGAACCCTCGAGGGCATGCTGTCGAAGCTCATGGCGAAGCTGGCTCGCGAGGATACCCTCAGCTTCCGTAAGAGTTACCTCGCTGGAGGGGACGTTCCACTCGAAGATGTCACCGAATCCCACATGCTTCTGGCGGAAGGGAATCCGGAGGAATCGCACGAGGGCGAGGGAAAGGGCGAAGGCGAGCCGTCGCAACTGACGCCTGTTGATGAGGAAGGCGACGGCTCGAAGACCGGGCGCGAGCGGCGCAAGCCCGGTTTCGATCTGAAGTTCAGCCCGCTGCCGCTCGACCTGATCACCGATGACGCGACTGGCGAGCCGATGAGGTCTTCCTTTGCCGACGGCACAATCGTCGTCTACATGGAGCACCCCGATTTCCAGGAGCGGATCGAGCGCACGCGTTCGGGCAGGATCAAGCTCGGCTCGCGTCTCGCTACTTACATCTCGTCGATCATCGCAACGTATTACAAGGACAGTTACTACGAGAAGTACAAGTTCCAGCCGGACGTCCGGCTGAAGTTGGACAGCCGGGTGGACATGTTTGACGACCATCTCGGGTTCACCTGCCGCTTCGAGGAGATGCTCCAGGGCTTCGTCGGGACAGATATCTGCTCACTCGAACCGATCCAAGAGGCCGATGAACCGGCGGATGAGCAGACGGAATCGGAGGGGACTTGAGCCCGGCCGGCGCAATCCCCGAAGTCGACATCGACTCGCTCATACACGAGCTTGCCCCCCTGAACAACGCCTACAGGGCGGCTGTCAGGAACGGCGCCGCCTCGGGCCCGGATTTGCTCGAGAAGATGTGGGACGCCGGGGAAGCACTGAGGCGGGCGGGTGTAGAAAAGCCCGACCCCGTTGCCTGGGCGATCTACGGCAAGCCCGGAGAGCCGAGGCGCAGTTACATCACGAGAGACTTCGCCTGCAGTTGCTTCAGGGTCAGGAGGTACTTCGCGCTCAAAGGTGATATCCGGAGAGATTTTCCGGGTCTACAAAGGCACAACCTCTTCAAGATAGCGTTGCCGTTGCTGGACAATGAGAAGTACGCGCTCCGTGGCGAGGCCAGGGATGCGCTGATCAGGCTCTTGAACAGCGGAGAAGCACCGTCTGAGATCAAGCGCAAGATCGTGGAGATGAAGAGGGCCAGGATTGCGCCGCGTCCCGCGCGGAGAAGTGATGTTCACCACATCGACAAAGCCGCCGGCCAGGTGGCCGCCAGGCACGCCGAACTCGTCGAGATAAACGCTACCAGGAACCGCCGCCGACTGAGGTCCTTGCGGAAGAGGGTAGGCGATGACAACCTGCTGTTCCTGTCGAAGATATGCCTCAATCTGTTTTCAGATGAATTCACCGCCCCCGATACTCCCCGCGACCCAGGGATCCAGGGCCTCTGGCGCCAGTTCTACTGCGCTGTAGCGCCTATCACCGCGGCTGGCCCTGCCGAGCGTAGAAGGCTCCGAAAGCGGACGGGTCCCATGGTTCTTATCGAGATGGCCGAGATGTTGAGCGCCGCACGAAATGGCGAGTTTGTGGTCAGTGGCGGGAGAAGCTGAACGAGGCCCCTCGTGGAACTTACGCCCGATCCCGCCGCCCCCACCGCTTCAAGGCCGCCCGCCCCGCCGCGAACGTCATCCCCGCGTACAGCGCCGGCACCGACATCGTGAGGAAACCCTTGGCCGCCCCGTCCGCGCGTCGGCTCCGCGCCGGCGGCAGCTCCGGCATCGGCGCGTGCGGCTCGCACTGGTACCAGTACGCGGTCGAATCATACCGCGCAGGCAGCGCGTTGTTGAGCCCGTGGTCGATGGTGACCTTGATGCGCTCCTCGAAGGCGACAGGCATCTCTGCGTGCAGCCGGTAGCAGGAGACCTGGCGCGTGAAGTTGCTGCGGCGGGTCACGCCGTGGGTGAGCGAGGTCGAGGGCACGCGGGTGAAATACCAGGCGCCGTTGAAGTAGTCCTCGCCGCCGGTGCCGTGGACGTCGGGTTCGGAGGACTCGGGGTCGCGGTCGATCCACATGCGCTCCCAGCCCTCCAGCATGCCCATGCCGAAGCCCTCCGGGAGGAACCAGTGGAACGGGTTCGGGCCCCACGGGAAGCCCTTGCCCTGCATATCCACATGGCAGCCGAGGTAGAAGCCGCGGCCGCCGGCTTCGAGGATGGGGCACGGCGGGTCGCCGCGGCCGGCGTCGGTACGCCGCCAGTGGCAGTGGAAGTACGGGGTGTCGGGGCGCAGCGCGTGTCGCAGCTTGAGCCAGGTGACCTGGAAGAAGAAGAGCCTGACCGAGAGCGGGCCTTCGTTCTCGAAGACTATGCGCGCACGGCTGGCGAAAGGCATCGGGAAGAATGAGAGGAACGCCCCCGAGAAGATGGAGACGTAAGCAGATTCGAACTCGCGCGGGTGGCCGAAGGTGGCGCCGAACAGGTCGCCTAGCGGGGCGACGACCGAGGGCGACTCCTCGTCGTCCCAGTACATCTTGACCGTGATGTTGCGCAGTGCGCCCAGGTTCAGGGGGCCAGGGAGCGTGATCCAGATGCGCGTTATGAGTCCCGGGCCCTCGAGGTCGGCGGCCTCGAACGGCTTGCCTGGGGCGAGATCGACGCACTTCTCCATGCCCTGACCCGCGACGCCCGGCAGCAGCTTCTCGCGCCGGCCGAAGCTGGTGACCTGCTGCGTAACGCCGTCATGCGGGTCGATGCCGAGGACATCTTTGCTCAGGTTCAGGAACACGAGGCACCCCCTTGAAGCGGACCAACTGATTATACTTCACTCGCACCGGCCATTTGCAGGGCGCATTCGGAGGGCTGGAGCGCTTATAATAATCACGAGAGCGGAAACTCCTGTGGCGTCTTTGCGTTTAGCCTATAAGGAGCCCCGAACCCCGGCACGAAGGGTAGCGCTATGAAAACTGTGCTGATCGCGGACGACGATGTGCTCACGACCACGGTGATCACCCAAGCCCTGGAGCCGCGGGATTACC
>Ga0209747_1001183_pt1 | contig 14020 bp, 11 predicted proteins | sample BarGraNGADG00311_FD_184498 | JGI IMG/M metagenome (GOLD analysis project Ga0209747, IMG submission 184498) | Arctic peat soil microbial communities from Barrow, Alaska - Barrow Graham LP Ref core NGADG0011-311 (SPAdes) (version 2) | ecosystem: Environmental > Terrestrial > Soil > Wetlands > Peat... | reverse complement strand
TCCGCCAGCGCGAGTATGTTCTCGATCAGCTTGTTGGCCCTGTCCAGGCCGTGCTTCATGACCTCGAGGACCTCGGCGATGTACCGCCTGTTCTCCTCGGTGTCCTCGCGCTCCATCAGCATGTCCAGCGTGTGGCAACTGAACGAGACCTCGTGGATCGGGTTCTTGAGGTCGTGCGAGACAGTGTGGGCGTAGCCCCTCAGCTCGGCGTTAACCCTCTCCAGCTCCTTCTCGCGCAGCTTCTTCTCGGTGATATCACGCAGCATGCTCCACATCGCGACTGGCACGCCAGATTCGTCGGCGATGAGCCAGCGCCTGATGCTGACGGGCACCACAGTGCCGTCACTCCTGTATATCTCTTTCTCGTACTCGTCGGAGTACCCGCGCTCCATCACCTGGTCCCTCAAGATGTAAGCCTCGGTGTTCAACCAGTCGGCCGGGGTGAGCTCGAAGTAGCCCTTCTCGCGCAGCTCGGCGAGCGTGTAACCGAAAACATCGAGCAGGGACTGGTTGGCCTCGACTATCTTTCCGGAGGCCAGGTCGACGACCTCGATGCCGTCCAGGCTGGACTCGAAGAGGTTGCGATACTTCTCTTCCGACGCCCTGATCTTCTGCTGCGCCGCTTTCATTTCGCTCACGTCGGTTACAACGCCGCGGATACCGACGGGATCTTCCCCCTCCAGGACAAGGCGTGCCGACACCACCACCGGGAAGGTCGTCCCATCGTCTTTGGTGGCGGTGTATTCCCTGGAGATATCCGGCGTCCTGGTCTTGATCATCAGCTCGATGTCCGCCCTGGCCGCCTCGGGGTCGGCGATCATATCGGTGACGTTCAGCCCCTTCTCCAGTGCGTCGTCGTCAAACCCGAAAGTGGAATAAGCATTTTCGTTGACGTAGGTTACGTTTCCCTCGATGTCCATCTCGAAGACGACCTCGGGAAGCGAGTCGGCCAGCTCGCGGTACTTCTTTTCGCTCTGGCGGATGACGGCCTCTACTCTCTTCTGCTCGCTTATATCCGTCAATACGCCTCTGAACCCGACAATCCGCCCCTGGACCTTGATAGGGTTTGAGGACAGGATGACCGGGAAGATCGAGCCGTCCTTCCTGCGCGTCGAATAAGTCCGCGGGACCACCGGGTCGCCCGCGAACAGTTTGGCCAGGTTCGCGGCCGCTCTCCCCCGCTCCGACGGCGCCACCATGTCGATCGCGTTGAGGTCTCCTTCAGCCAGCTCCTCCTCGGTGTAGCCAAACCAGTCGAGGGCGACCTTGTTGCCGTACACCAGACGGCCGTCGGCCCCCGCCTCGAACACCGCCTGGGGGAGAGCGTCGGCAAGCTCACGGAACCTTCGCTCGGAGCGTATTACCGTGACCATGATGCGCCTCACCGCAAAGTAGGCGAGCACCGTGAGCCCGACGATGATCACGCTCTCGAGCGCCACGTCACTGAGGAAGCCCGAGACCGTTCCGTTCTGCGCGAACAGGTAGAAGAGGTCGATGGATATCAATGCCGTTTCGGCCAGGAGGAAGAACAACAGGAAGAAGAGCATGATAGTCCGTGGTGGCCTTGCCACAGGCACAATGAGACTATCGGTTCCGGCGGACTTCTTGCGTTTCAGCGACAAGGCCAGCCACTCCAGTCTTTGCCGTTCTGTCTATTCCATAGTATAAGGGACACGGTCGGTTCTTCCACTGCGGGTTCCAGCACGTCGAACGGTTCCCTTCAATATCAAGGCGCCGCCGGAGGCGACAGGGTCACCAGTCTCGTCTCTCCGGCCGCCACGTCGGTGCGGACGTAATACACGCGGTGGGTCGCCTCGGTCACGCTGGAGTCGTGGGAGGCCTCTATCCGTCCGCCCTTGATCGCGTAATCCCGGCCTCCAGCAGGGTATGTGACCGCCATCTTCGCGAAGGCGCCCACCAGTGTCTTGTCCAGGTGGTTCTTGATCACCAGCGTCGCGCCGCCCCCTGTGGAGCTCTGGACACCAACCTCGATCGCGGGCGTCGTCAGCTTTCCCAGATCGGTTATCCCGCCCACCTGCGTGCCGGCGAAGAACGGGTAAGACCACTTCGGCTCGGCGTAGTTGAGGCTCGCCACCTTGCCGTTGCGTATCTTCACGAACCGGTAGCCGGGGTAGGAGTTCGACGGCGCGGCGGTGGCGAACTGCGAGCAGGTGGTGTTGGCGCTGATCATCTGTCCGGGTCCCTGGAAACGCGGCATCGTCTCGACGTAGTCGGAGTGCAGGTGGCCGCTTATCTCCAGGTCCACGTTGCCCTCCGAGAACAGCTTGAGCGCCGCCAGCCTTCCCGCGCCGTCTCCGTAGCCGGCGAAGCCGAACGTCGACTTGAGGTTGTTGAAGAAGTCTTGCATGGGGACGAGCTGGCTGGCCCACATCATGCCCGACCCCTGTTTTCGCCAGGGGTCCTGGTGGGTGGCGACCACCCTCATCTTCGAGCCCTGGTGCGCGGCGAGGTCATCCCGTATCCAGGCAAGCTGGCCGGTGAGGCGCCCCTCGTCTATGACCGCGAAGCGCTGTTTGTCCACGCCGGGCGCCCAGGGGTCGCCTCCGCCCTGGAACTGGCCCTTGTATTTGTCGGACTGGATGGAGACGTTCAGGTCCTTGAGCGTGCGATGGGACAGCGGCCAGTCCTGCGAGTTGAGCGCCAGGAAGTGGTAGTCGCCGTAGTCGAACGAGTGGTACAGGGGGCCGAAAAGCCTGCGCCAGTTGTCGAACCAGTCCTCGTGGGCGCCCTGGTCGCCTTCCGCGAAAGAGTCGTGGTTGCCTATCGCGGTGAAGACCGGAACGTCCAACTTCATCGTCTCCTGGTAGAACCAGAGCATCTCGTACTCGTACTCGGTGGTGAGCCCCCATGGTCGCTCCTGGTCCTGGAGGAAGTACTCCTGCCCGTAGATGAAGTCGCCGGTGAAGATGCAGAAGTCGGGCTTGACCGTGTTGATCTGCGAGATCTCATCGGCGTAGTAGACCGCGCCCTTGCGCCTGGGGTCGATTCCGTTGGCGCGCTCGCCCCTCATATGGTAGTTGGCGAAAGAATAGTTGAGCTCCGGGCCGAACATGTGGATGTCGGTCATCTGCACGAACGAGAAGTCGTCCTTGAAGCTGTCGACGGCGTCCAGCGCGTGCGGCTGCGTATCGGTGATGCGGCCCCCGTCGGGAAGGTTGCCCTGCAAGGTGAGGTCGTAGAGGTCCGCCGGCAGCGTCTGAGGAAGTTGCACCGTCACCAGATAGACCCTCATGTCGCTGCCGGCGCGGGCCGCGTACTCGGGCCACCTGGTGCTGGGGCCCGGCGTGGCCGAAGATACCTGCAGCCTGGCGGTGATGGGATAGGGGTCGGCGGAGGTGCGCGCCCGGGCGGTGAAGCTCTTCACCGGGACAAAGGGGTCGCCGAACTTCCGGTTTCGCGGATCGAACTCGACGACCAGGTCCGTCCCCTTCATCGCGATCGCCGGGTTGCCGAAGGTCGGATAGATGAGCTGCTTGATCAGCGCCTTCTTCTGAATCCCCAGGTCCCGCTTCCCTGAGAAGTGCGGGTAGGCGAGCGTGCCGAACAGCGACACCGCCAGGACCAGGATAAGCGGCCAGATGGCGACTGCCTTGCGGGCGATTCCTTTTCGTGAGCTCATCGGCACGACCATTCCATGCAATAAGGGGCCAGGTGAGGATTCTAGTACATCCGAGCGCGGTCGCACCATGTGCGCGCCGCTTTCTCCCCGGAAAGCTCATGGGAGACGCGGACGATATCGGTTAGAATGACCTCGTCGCGCGTGAGGCGGGCCCCCGGCCGCCGCGGGCGCCGACATCGTAATCATCCTGAAACGACGGGAAGAGATGAAACTTGACCCCACCACCATAGCGTTCGCCCTGCCAGTGGTCGCGATAGGATTCGCCGCGGCGCTGTACGTGTTCTGCGCCGTGTGCTTACAGACGATCGCGGACGAACTTGCCGTCGGGAAGTGGTGGTACGCCTGGGTGCCTTTCCTGAACGTCTACCTGGCCTGCAGGATCGCCGGCAAGAGTATCCTCTGGACCGTTCTTCTGTTCGTCCCCGTGGTGAACATCGTCATGTACGTGTGGCTGTGCCTGAAGTTCGCCAGGGCATGTGCTCGCCGCAGGCTCTACGGAGTGCTGCTGATGATCCCGGTCCTCGACCTGTTCGCGCTGTGGAACCTCGCGTTCTCGGGGCGGCCCATCGTCGCGCAGGAGGCCGAGGCGAATGGGTAGGAAACCGCCGGCCAGAGGCTCCTGGAGCGCCCGGAGGATCGTAAGCCTGGTTCTCATAATCCTGGTTATCGTGCTGGGGACGGGGCTTGGAGTGCTGGTGACCGCTAAGAACTCTTACCTGGGGATGCGCGATGATGCCAGGATCACCAGACTGATCTACCCGACGCTCGGCAACCCGTCGATAGTCAGGAAAGGCGACAACCTCACCATCGAGTTCGACCCGCGCATGGGCGACTTCAATCTTCCGTTCAGCGAGATGAAGCAGTTCGAGGTGACGGCGAAGACCTCCAACGACGCGCGACCGCTGCAGGTGGCGCTGCCGGTGCTCAGCGTGCAGGTGGGCAGCAGCGGCCGCTGGCCCGAGTATTCGGCGGTCCCGGGTGAGGACCGGCGGATCAGCCTGGTGACGGTCGCCGTGCCCAGGAGCATGCCGGCAGACCTATACGACCTGTCCGTCAAGGCCCGCAAGGGACGCCTGTCGCTCTGGCTGCGCGACTCGCAGCCGCACGCCCTGGACACGGTCGACACATTCAAGGACGATTTCTCCTTCGTGCAGATGACGGACATCCACGTCTGGGGGCAGGAGATCTACTACCCGTCGTGCACCTACCAGGAGCGAAGCGAGCGCCCCAACGGCAAGGACCCGTCCCGCAAGGGCGCGGTCTACTACCAGAAGGCCATCGACCAGGTCAACACCATGAAGCCCGACTTCTGCGTCTTCTCGGGGGATTACATGTTCGGGCAGAGGTACTTCACACAGGACAACGGCCCCCCCTGGGGCGAGACCACCGAGTACGAGTACGAGATGCTCTGGTTCTACCAGGAGACGATGAAGCTCGACGTGCCGGTGTTCATGACGATCGGCAACCACGACGGCTACAACGAGGGCGGCGACGCCGCCGGCGAGGACTGGTTCAACAACTGGAGGAAGCTCTTCGGCCCCCTCTACCACTCCTACGACTACGGGGACTACCACTTCCTGTCCATCAACTCCATGGACTGGGCGGCCTCCGACCGCACCCTCACCAACTGGTTCGATATCATCCTGTCGCCCAAGAAATACAAGGGTCAGGTCCAGGGCGGTGGGGACGCGATGCAGCCCGGCTACTCCCAGGCGAGGCTCGACGCCATCGACGATTCCAAGCTCACCGGACAGCTGGCGTGGATGCGCGACGATCTGGCGGCGCACCAGGACGCGAAGATGAGGATATGCGTGATGCACCACGATCCCTGGAAGCTCGACGGCTCCGGCGAGATGTGGGGGGCGCCGTCGGCCGGAGGCGGATTGGAAAAGGATCTGAAACGGGTGGTGGGTGAGGCGCTCGGGACGGGGGACGGGACCGGCCGGCTCGCCGCCATCAAGCTGATGAAAGAATACAAGGTCGCGCTCACTATCTCCGGGCACGACCACTCGGACAGCTACGGGTCCACCCCCTGGAACGGCGGCGGCGGCGAGGTCAAGTTCGTCAACACCACCTCGACGCAGTTCCAGTCGTCGTCGGTCTCCAACAGGTACCCCGGCTACCGCCGCATCTGGATAGACAAGGGCCGCGTGACCAGCTACAACTACCAGGACCCCAAGTGGTCCTACCCGTTCTACGCGGGGACCAACGTCGGCGGCGAGACCGATCTTTCCACCCTCCACAACCCGGCGATCTCTCAGGTTATCGAGCCCATAGGAGGCACGTCCGAGCGTGTGACGGTGTCGATGCGCAACACCCTTGCCAGGCCGCTCATCGCGGCCTACGCCAAGCTGGTCATGCCTTACCTGGCGGGGGGCTACTATTACCAGGTGGACGGCGGCTCGTTCGGTGAGGTCTACGACCTCTCCTCGAGCGGCCCCGATGCGCGGAACTACCAGGTCTACACCGACGTGCCGGCCGGCATGGACAAGGTGGTCGCGGTCCACAAGAGCGCCGCGCCCGACACCACTCCGCCGAAGGGGACGGCCGCGATCAATACAGGAGCGCGTTCGACGAAATCGCCGGTCGTCATGTTGACGCTGCGCGCCACGGACACCGGCGGCTCGGGGCTCAAGGACGCCATGATCTCGAACAGCCCCGGTTTCGAAGGGGCGCAGTGGCAGTCCTTCACCAGCCAGGTCCCCTGGTCCCTCGCCGGCGGCGGGGCGGGCGTGCGGACCGTCTACGTCAAGTACCGCGACACCGCGATGCCTCCGAACGTCTCGGCGGTCGCGAGAGCCAGCGTCTCCTTTGCCCCGCCGAAGTGAAGGCGCGGCGGCGTCATTGAGCGGCCGGGTGACGCACTAGTATAATTGAGCGGACGTTTCGTGTTTCCGACCGAGAGAAGGCTTGTCTTGAAAAAAACCGCCGCACTGGTGATCGCGCTTGTCCTGGTCTCGCTCCTCGCCCTGGGTTGTGGAACCTCGCAGACCTCTTCGGCGACACCTTCACAGGTGGTGAAGGTCTTCCTGGACGCGATCCTGCGCAATGACCCGACGGCCGCCTACGCTCTCCTCGCGGCGGCCGACAAGAAAGGGGTCAAGACCTCCGACTGGAAGAAGCTGGTCGCCGATCAAGCCGCCAGCGCCGGGCAGGCGGGGCCGGTATCGGTCAACGTCAAGGGCGCCAAGACCAGCGGCGACGGGTCCGTGGTCTCGGTGGAGATCAAGCAGGGAAAGGATACCGCGCCGGTGAGCATCGCCGTGGTCAAGGAAGGCGGCGGCTGGAAAGTGTCCCTGCAGCAGTCCGAGGGGATCAACTCGCCTTAGGGAGGCAGCGACATCATACACACCAACGCCGGCTACATCGTCTATGGCGCCATCGCGCTGATCGTCTACCTCTACACCGCCTGGTGCTTGAGGGAGATCGCGCGCAAAGAGGGCGCCCGCCGGCCCTGGCTGGCCTGGATACCGATCGCCGACGTCTACCTGGTGTGCAAGCTCATCGGCCACGGCGTGCTCTGGACCATCTGGCTGTTCATCCCCATTGTGAACCTGATACCTGTGGTCATCATCGTCATGAGGCTCGCCAGGATGCGCGGGCACCGGAGGGTGTTCGGCCTGTTGCTGCTGGTGCCTTTCCTCAACTACGTAATATGGTGGATCCTCGCGTTCGGCCGTCCCGGTCCCCGCCTCGCATCTTCCTGAGGGAACTCGCGCCCGCCCCCCTCAGGAACGCCTCAGTCGCATCAACAGAGGGACCTTCAGGCCGATGGCCTGCTGCTCGCAGAGCTCGTCGCAGCAGAAGCACCTGATGCACTTCGAAGAGTCGACCACCGCCAGTCCCTGGCGCATGGTGATGGCCTCGCGAGGACATATCCCGGCGCACTTTCCGCACCCGGTGCACTTCTCCGGCAGCGGGCGAGGGGTCACGGCGAAGGCGCGGCTGAACCGGCCGGCGATCCTTGCCGGCACCCGCTCGCTGAAAAGGTTCTTCCCCGGAAGGCGGAACTCGCCCACTCCCAGGCCGGCGGGGTCCTCCCCCAGCGTCTCGAACCACCCCGTCCCCGACGGACACACCCCCCGGGCGATCGCGGCGGCCAGCGGCTTGTCGTCGGAGGGCTCGAGGCCGGCCATCTCCAACAGTTGCGACTCCAGCGCGAAGGCGTCGGCCGAGGCGCCCACCGCCCTCATCTTCCTGATCGACCCGTGCCTGGAGCCGTCCCCGTCGATTATCTCCACGGCGTCGACGATATTGAGGCCGGGCTTTGCGGCCAGGTGAACGTCCACGATGAGGTCCGCGAACTGGCGGTCGTCCTCGAACCTGGAGTGGTAGACGAACTTGGTCACCCCCGGCACGGACCCGTAGAGGTTCTTGATGGGACCGGTGATGTTCAGGAAGCGGTGGGTCTTGAACTTGGAGACCGACACCAGCACGTCGGCCTCGACCATCGACCTGCACAGCGTGAGCCGCTTGAGCATCTTCCCCTCGGGCAGCCTGACCTCGACCGTGGCGGTGTCGAGGCCCAGGTCCGCGCCGGTCTCGGCGGCGACGCGCGCGAGGCCGGTCTTCTCGTAGACCCGCTTCAGCAGCGCCGGTGTGAAGGGTCCGCCGGGGCTGTCACCGACCGTGACCCTGTCTGTCAGCCGCTGGAACTCTGTGATCACCGCGCGTGTGACCTCGGGGTGCGTGACTATGGCCGTGGCGGGATCGGAGGCGGTGACCGCGTTCACCTTTATGAAGACCGACTGCCCCCTGCGGGCGAACTTCCCGGCCCCGCCCAGCAGGCCCAGCGCGGCCGAGACTGCTTCGCTGACGTTCTCCGGTCGGTAGTCCTCGCACCTCGCCAGGGCGACGGAGCTGTCAGTGGCTTCCATGCTCAGGCCTCCGCGGACGGCGCGGCCGCTGGTGCCAGCCTGTCCGCCCTCTCCCTGGCGTCGCGAAACGCGAAGTCCTTCGCCAGTATCTGCTCGTACTGCTTACGCGCCAGCGACTTCTTGCCGCTCTCTTCGTAGGTGAGCGCGAGCACGTAGCGCGTCTCCAGAAGAAGGGCCTCGCTCCTGTCCTTTTTCCTGGCCAGGGCTGCCTTGAGCACCATCACCGCCGATTCGTAGTAGCCCTTTCTCGTCATCGCCTGACCCAGATAGAAGAGGGTGGCCAGGGTCACGTCGTCCTGGTTCTCCACACCCTGGGTGATCGCGATGAGCTCGTCGTCCATCTCCAGTTCGTTGTAGAGCTCGGCCAGTGAGAGCACCAGCAGGGGACCGCGCAGGCCCCTGGCTATCGCCTGCTGCAGGAGCGCTACGGCGTCCTTCTGGCGCCCCTGGTGCTGGTATATCTCGGCGAGGGTCAGGTAGGCGGCCCGGATATCGAAGTGGAGCACCGCCTTCACCTCATCGGTCAGGGCGAGCTCGAAACTGACGCTGTCAGTGCCCATGTAGGCGAGCACCAGCGGGAACGACGCCGCGCCCGACGAGATCACCCGCTCGAGGCAGGCCTGCGCGGTGGCATAATCCTGAAGGTTGACGGACATCAGCGCCGCGAGCAGCTCGGCATCCGCGCACCCCGGGTTCATCTCCGCCGAGGCCTGAAACTCGGCCAGCGCGCCGGCCTGGTCGCCCGCCAGCATGCGTTGCGCGCCGCCGATGAACTTCTTCTCGTACGGCTGCTTGAACGCTTTTTCCAGAAAGCCGATCGTCGCTGCCGGCGGCGGTGCCGGTGCCGGCACCTGCGGCCGCGGCGCGCCTCCAGAGGCCTGTCGAGCCGGCGCCTTCTTGCGGTCCTGGCGGACCTCGTACCTCATGCCGGTCCCGGGTATTCCCAGCGACTCGCGCGTGCCCCTGGGGCCTATGCTTACCTTGGCGCCTCTGGGTCCGGCGCTGAAGCCGACGCCTCTCTTGCTGATGTTCATTGTGAGGCCGGGCGCTATCGTCACCCGGCGCTGCAGCCTGAACCCCATCGTGCCTCCGTTGCGATCCCTATTTCTTGATCCTGGCCGCCATGAACTGCTGCAGGTCCGGGGGCTCATGGGTCTCGGCGCGCAGGTGGAGCCTTATCGCGTCATCCGCTCCGCACGTCGGCGTGCAGACCCCGCACCCGATGCAGACGGCCTCGTCGACCTCGGCGACCTCACCGACGGTTATCGCCCCCACCGGGCACCTGTCCGCGCAGATCTCACAGGCGATGCACTCGTCGCCGTCCACGCGCGCGACGTAGTTCGACCTGGAGATCGTGTCATAGCCCGCCAGCCGCTTCGCCTGGAAGAAACCGCAGCAGCACGGGCAGCAGTTGCATATCGTCCTCAGGGAGCCTTGCACGTTGTCGCAGACATGCACCAGGCCTTCCTCGGTGGCGCTCCTGAGTATCTGCAGAGCCTCCTCTTTCTGTATCTGCCGTGCCATGCCCATCTCCACAATGTACCTGCCCAGGCTGCCGAAGTGCATGCAACGCTCGGTGGGCCGGTCGCAGCCCTCTCCCACGTACTTCTTTATCTGCCTGCACGGGCAGTGCCCCACCGCCATGAAGGATGCCTCGTCCAGCTTCTCCTCCAGCGCGTCAAAGGGCAGCACCTCAGCGGCGTCCTCGAGCGACTCCGCGATGGGGATCACCCTGATCAGCGGCACGCCTCTTGCCATCTCCGCCCCGAACTCCGAGTTGATGTACTTCACCCAGAGAGGCGACAGCGCCCGCTTCTCGGGCGTGTCGAGCCCGTCCAGGTAGGGAGCCTCCGCGAATCCGACCACGCTGGGGAGCAACCGGTAGACACGCTCGCGCCCGGGCTTCTGCTCGGTGAAGACGGTCCCCTTGCGCGCCATGCCGTCGAGCAACTCATCCAGGTGCCCGCGCTTTTCAGGCATAGCCTCCTCGCACGCCTCGAGCGTCCTGTTCTGGTAGAACTCGAGGTTCAGAGCGACCTCGGCTTCCTCGGGGGTGTGCAGGATCTTCAGGATATCGATGAGCGCCGGCGACATGGGGGCGCCGGCAAGCGCTTCGTCCAGGTGTTTCGCGAGCTGCTGGTACACGTCATCAGCCATCTGGGGCCTCCTCTGCGGCGCGAGTCTGGGGCTGTCACATTCGCGTAATCATTCTAATGCCGGCGACGATCATGCGCCATGAGGCGCGAGAGGTGAAAAGGCGGGGTGAAAAGTGCCTGGTACACTTTTCACCTGGATCAGCAACGAGCCTTCGACGCGCCGGAGTTCTCGGTCAACTCGGAGGCCTTAGTGCCCGATGGTGTTCTCGAGCTTCAACTTCTTCACTATCGGCCCTTCTTCGCTGACAGGTACTTGAGCAGCAGGGCTTCGGTCAGTATGCACCGCTCTAGCTCCCCGAGGTCGACGCTCTCGTTGGCGGAGTGCATCGCGCACTCGCCGTCCGCCGCGCCCCAGAGTATGATCTCGGCCTGCGGGGCGATGGTCGCAAGGTTGTTCACCAGTGGGATCGAGCCGCCCTGGCCCATCAGCACGGCTTCCTTGCCGTAGGCCTGACGCATAGCTTTCTTCGCTGCGGTGTAGGCGACCCCGTCAGTCTTTGCCATGAACGGGGGACCGGACTGGCCCTCGGTGACGCTTACCCCGATGCCCCAGGGAGCCGATGCGCGCAGGTGCTCGGCGAGGAGCCCCCGGGCCGCCTCCGCGTCCGTCCCCGGCGGCACCCTCATGCTTACGACCGCGCGCGCGGCGGGGATGATCGCGTTGGGCGCGCCCTCGACCTCAGGAGCGTCCAGTCCCAGCACCGTGACCGAAGGGCTGGCCCACAGCCTGTCCGACACTGTGCCTTCGCCGACCAGCGGAACTCCGGGAAGCACGCCCGCCGTCTCGCGGTAGGCCTCCTCCGAGAAGTCGAGCCCGTCCCATTTTCCGGCGGAGAGGCCGGCGACCGCGCAGCTTCCTTTTCTGTCGTGCAGCCCGGACAGAAGCCGGATCAGCACGACCAGCGCGTCGGGGGCCGGCCCTCCGAACACGCCGCTGTGCGCGGGACCTGCCAGGGTCCTGACCTCCACCTGGCAGACCGCGAGCCCGCGCAAGGTGGTGGTGAGCGTTGGCTCCCCCGTCTTCCAGTTTCCGGTGTCGCCCACGATCATGACGTCCGCCTGGAACGCGTCGGGGTTGTCGAGAACGTAGGAATCGAGGTGGCTGTCGGTTTCCTCCTCACCATCGATGACGATCTTGACGTTGACCGGGGGCTTGCCGCCCAGAGCCTTGAGAGCGCCGGCGTGGGTGATTATCCCGGACTTGTCGTCCGCGGCGCCGCGCCCGTAGAGCCTGCCGTTCCTCGCTGCGGGCTCGAAAGCCGGCGTCCGCCAGGTGTCCTCGGGGCCCGGGGGCTGGACGTCGTAGTGGGAGTAGAGCAGGACCGTCGCCGATCCGGGCGGTCCGGAGATGTCGCCGAAGACCATAGGGTTGCCCTGCGGCACCTCCACCAGGCGGGCATTGACGAAGCCGCAGGCCTTCAGTATCTCGACCACCGCCGATGCCGCCTCGCGGGCCGAGGCCTGGTTGAAGCCGGGGAGCGATACGGAGGGAATTCGCACCAGGCGTTCCAGGTCGGCCCTTGACCCCGCCATCCCTTCGGAAACTCGCGAGCGCAGTTCGGCTTCAGCCATGTTTCCCCCAGTGACCTCGCTTGCCTCAGGTCTCACGGCCGTATTATATGACAGATCAAGCCGGGTCCAACGCACGAATTCGCCTTTAGCGGGACCTATGGCTCAGGGGCGTACGATCGTGATGATGACGTAGACGATCAGCGGGTTGATGATTATGCAGAGGGCCCCCAGCGCGATGCCCGCGGCGGCCAGGCGCTTCTCCTGCTCGATGTCCATGATGGCGGCGATCCGCTGAAGCTGGACCTCGCCGGCCCGGTCGAAGAAACGCCTCACTCGCAGGCCGATCACGATCGCCATCACCGCAAACAGGCCTGAGATTATGCCCCCCACCGGGGCGAAGAACATGCGGCCGGTCCCGCTCGAGCCGGAGCTGACCGCCAGCGGCAGCAACACTCCGATGAGGTAGCCGACCGCTGCTATGGCGAGCGATATCAGGGCCTGGTTGAGGCTGGCGCGCCCGGGGCGCCTGCGCTGGCGCCGGTTCCACCTCTGCCCGGCGAGGCCGCCCGGTTCATTCATGCCGCGACCTCAGTCACGCCAGGGTCAGCCCTGTAACCCGAAAGGCAGCTTGGTCTTGAACTTGCACGACGCCTGCTCGATGGCCTCCATCTCGCGCTCGCTGAGCTTGAGCGAGTTGGCCATGACGTTCTGCTCGGCCTGGCTGACCTTGGTGGCGCCGGGGATCGCGACCACTGTCTCGCCGTAGTAGTTGACCAGCCAGCTCAGCGCGACCACCGCGGCGGACACGCCGTTGGCGGCGGCGATCTCCTCCAGAGTCCCTATAAGGTCACGGCTCTTTTCTATCTGCCTGCGCATGACCATCCGCCTCCCCGGCGGGCGGCTGTCGAGCAGGGAGGGGTCCTTGTGGAACTTTCCGGTGAGGACGCCCATCTCCAGCGGCGACCAGGCGATGATGGTGACGCCTAGCTCGCGAGCCGCGTCGAGCACCCCGTTCGTCTCGATGCTCCGGTTCATCAGGCTCACCTTGACCTGGTTGGAGGCCAGCGGGAGACCGCGGGCGGCCAGCGCCGCGTGTGCTCTGCGCATCCAGCCTTCCTTGAAGTTGCTGACCCCCACGGAACGTATCAGGCCCAGGTCGACCAGGTCGGCCATCCCGTCCATCTGTGCCTTCACCGACGCCAACGCGATGGGCTGGTGGACCTGAAACAGGCTTATGGAGTAGGGCTTCAGGCACATCCTGCGCTTCACAATGGTCTTGCCGATCGACTGAGCGGTCCGCAGTGCCGGGAACCATTTGGTGGCTACCACGACGTCATCATCGTCGATCCCGGCCGCGGACAAGGCCTGGGCCAGGCACCGCTCCGAGCGGCCCCAGCCGTAAGCCTCGGCCGTGTCGAACCAGTTGATGCCGCCGTCGAAGGCCGTCTTGACGATGTCGTTGGTCACCTGGGATTCGAGCCCATCGTAGACGAAACGGTCGAAGCCCTTGCCCTCGGCGAACTGCCAGGTGCCGAGCCCGATCGGGGTGATCTCGATGTCGGTGCGGCCGAGGCGCCGCTTTGGGACTGCAGCCGAGTCGCTCATCATCCTGCTCCCTTCACGAAGTATAGATCCGTCACACAATGATAATGCAACACAATGGGTCTGACCCCAAAACTTGCGTCATCACGCCTGGTGGCGGCCGCGCAGGGCGCGGACCAGCACGTACGCCAGGCCGAGCACGACGAGGTACATCGCGCAGATCACTCCGAACAGCGCGAGCCCGTTGCCTCCGCCCGCCTCTCCGCTCGAGCCCGCCTGCACGCTCATCGCCA
>Ga0209747_1001182_pt1 | contig 14031 bp, 6 predicted proteins | sample BarGraNGADG00311_FD_184498 | JGI IMG/M metagenome (GOLD analysis project Ga0209747, IMG submission 184498) | Arctic peat soil microbial communities from Barrow, Alaska - Barrow Graham LP Ref core NGADG0011-311 (SPAdes) (version 2) | ecosystem: Environmental > Terrestrial > Soil > Wetlands > Peat ... | reverse complement strand
GGAATCACCATAGCGACAGCAATTGCCAAGACATTTGGGCAAATTGCAAATGAATTTTTTTTCAAGGATATCAAAACTGAATATGGTATTGTTGATTCGCAGCATAAAAATCTGATTAATTTCCCTCTTTTAGAGTTTAGGCCTCTCCCTAAATCTCTCCCCCAAGGTGGAGGGACATTAAGAGCTAGATTGTATTCAATTTATACATAAAAACAAGTCTCCCCCACTCTCCTGGGAGCGGGGGACGGAAGGGGGTGAGTTAATTTACACCAGCACTTTCCCTGTCATATCTTTTGGTATTGGAATACCCATTATTGTCAGTAATGTGGGAGCTACATCTGCAAGGATGCCTTCATTGATCTTTTTATAATCGTCACTTATGAGTATGCTGGGAACAGGATTAAGTGAATGAGCCGTATTTGGAGATCCGTCTTCATTTAATGCCTTGTCTGCATTACCATGGTCGGCAATCACCAGTACATCATAACCCGACTTACGGGCTGATTTAATAACAGCCCCTGCACATTCGTCAACAGTTGCCACAGCTTTTTTAATTGCGTCATAAACCCCGGTATGGCCAACCATGTCTCCATTTGCAAAATTCAAACAGATAAAATCAAACTTCTCTGATTCAATTGCTTTAATAATGGCTTCTGTAACAGCATAAGCACTCATTTCCGGTTGCAGATCATACGTGGCAACTTTTGGAGAAGGAATCATAATCCTTTCTTCGTTATTGAATTTCTCTTCCCTTCCACCGGAAAAGAAGAAAGTAACATGAGCATATTTTTCAGTTTCTGCAATCCTAAGCTGATGCTTTCCTGCTGCTGCAAGTACTTCTCCAATAGTATTACCAGCATTGTCTTTTGGATAAATAATATGCAGCCCTTTAAAAGTAGAATCGTAGGGGGTCATGGTACAATAGTATAATTGAATGGTCTTCATGCCACACTCAGGCATGTCTTTCTGCGTAAGTGCAATCGTCAGTTCCTTTGCCCTGTCGTTCCTGAAATTGAAAAAAACTATTACATCACCCTCTTTCACCAGGCCAACAGGGCTGCCTGTATTGTCTATAACAACTATAGGTTTCATGAACTCATCTGTAACCCCGGCATTATATGATTCCTGCATACCATCTATTATATTACCGGCTGGGGCGCCTGTTCCTTTTACAATCAGGTCGTATGCTTCTTTAACTCTTTCCCATCTCTTATCACGGTCCATTGCATAGAATCTTCCGATGAATGATGCAACTTTTCCGTTAGATTTTTTGAGATGATCCAAAAGATTCTTCATATAGCCAATGCCACTGCGGGGATCTGTATCCCTGCCATCGCCAAACCCATGAATGAATACATTTTTCAATCCATAGTCCATTGTCATGTCGCACAGATAATAAAGGTGTTTATCAAGGGAATGAACACCTCCATCGGACAGCAATCCCATAAAATGAACCTGTTTGTCATTATCACGTGCATAAGAGAATGCATCTGTTAATGTCTTATTCTTTTTGATATCCCCTGTCTTGCATTCCTTGTTTATCTTAACCAGATCCTGATAAATAACTCTTCCTGCACCAATATTCAGATGACCTACTTCAGAATTTCCCATCTGCCCATCAGGCAATCCTACATCTTCGCCCGATGCATGAAGCCTGGAATGCGGATAATTGTTTTTATAATATGTCAGGTTTGGCGTTGGTACCTGACTTATTACATCTGCTTTCGAACCATCGCCGATTCCCCATCCATCCAGTATCATCAGTAAAGTCTTTCTGTTCTTCATTATCTTGGATCTTTATAAATATTAAACAAAAATAAAGTACCCTTGTTCAGGGTACGAAATCGGGGACAAATTTAGTTAAAATTGGCAAATTAGGACACTGACAATATAAAAAGTCCTTTGTGAACCTTTGTTATAACCTTCGCGTGCCTTAGTGGTAAAAAAAATATTCTACCACAAAGGATCACAAAGTATCACACAAAGTAACGCAAAGGTAAAAATCAAAAAACGTACTTTTCCGAAGGTTGCAATAAGCTTTAGAGATCAACTGATATTATTAGTCTCTATTTACTGTTTGATTTTACCGGTTCTATTTTAATATTAAGATTATTATTAAGACAGGTCTTTTCCAGAGGAATATCTTTTCCAACATATATATTCCATTCTTCCTGAGTCATGTTCCTGGAGATCAGATTACATATATTATTAACCAGATAATCTACGTGCGATGGCCTGCTGATCAGGTTATCTTCCCCGCCGGCTCCCCCCGATATGATCATCTGACCATCGGGACTGAACTGCATTACCAGAACAAATCCTTCATTATCGGCTAATGTAACCGGAGGTTCAGTAAGATCAGCAGGATCCTTAATATTAAATATTTTAAGTTTTTTGTCATTGCCGGCGGTCGCCATCTGTTTCAGAGTTGTATTGAATTGAATATCATTAACCTGTCCATCATGAGCTTTTACTTCTGAAAGTTTTTTATGAAGATTAATATCCCATAATTCAACGGTTCCATCAGCATCACCTATAGCTAGTAAATTATTCCCCGGATTGAATCTGACAGTTTTTATATTTTTCCCGGCTGTTTGAATTCTGAAATTATCAGAGTTTTTTTCGGGATTCCAGACAACAACATTACCATCAGCGCTTATTCCTGCAAGATAATTACCTTTTGAAGAAATGTCAATAGATGATATCTCCATCAGGCCGGTGGAAACATTAATGCTCGTCCTGGCAGCAAGGTCCCACTTAAGTACTTTCCCATCGAGAGCGGCCGAATAGAGAAATTTTCCATCGTATGAGAAGATAAGTGACTTTATACCCCCCTTGTGACCATTCATATCGTATGCAATATTATTCCCTTTTAATGGGATCATCTTTATTGATGAATTTGAACTTCCGCAAGCAAGCCATGAAGCATCGGGGCTTACAGCCAGCACATCGATGATATCATTTCCTGAATAAACGACCTGAAGAGTCTGTTCTTTCTTCTCAAGTGACCATTTAATTACCTGTCCATCATTTCCGGAAGTAAAAAATTCGTTTTTCCCGGGCATAAATGCAATGCTTTTAATGTCACCTTTATGCGCCTTGTATGACCTGTAATTAATACTGCCATTCAGGAGAGCAATATTATACAAACCGGCATAGATATCAGCATCATTATCAGTCCCGTTATTTTTTTTATTAAACAGATAAGCCTGATAAGCCAGTAAAGCCTGCAGGTCTTTTTGACCCGTCAACTGCAAGGATTTGAGTGACATGGATTTTCCAATTGAAAGCAGCCTGAGGCGCTGGGTTCCATCTCTTTGCTCTTCGGCTGCACTTTTTTGATGCAGTGCCATTTCCGCATTTTTTTCTGCAAAGGATTTCTCGATGTCAGCCACAATTCTCTGTTCTTTTGCCTCTTCAGCATCGTGAATAGCAACAGCGGCGGTGGAATCTGAAATAATCTTATGTTTAAGAACGATAATAGCAAAGGTATCAGCTAATGCCTTTTCTTTTACGGCTTCGATCCTTTGCTTTTCTGCAATAATGGTCTGCCTTTCAGCAGTTAGCCTCTTAAGGTGGGAAAAGAATATAATTACCAAAGCTACTAAAACGGCTATTCCAAGAATCCTTGTAATCTGTCTGGTTCTCCTTATTTTGCTTTTTTGCTGTCTTATTTTGTTTTGTTCTTCTTCAATGTATGCTTTTTCGCTGGTGCGAAGATAAACTATAGCCCGCTCAAAGGCAGGATTGAATTGAACTGCCCATGAAAGTGCTGGCTTATGTTCATCGCGCCAGTTAATAGCTTGCTGCAGGTCAGGTGGCTTCAATAAAGTTGTCTTGCCTTGTTGATAAAGAGCGGAGGCGTCTGAAAGCCGTAAATACATCTGAATTGAAGAAGCTTCGTCATCCAGCCAATCCTTCAGACGACCCCACAAGCGGATAAGACATTCATTCTGAAGGTCAATAACAGAGCTATCATTGAGTATGATATCCTCCCGGGGCGTAATAAAGGAAATGGACGGGTTCCTGAACTTTTCGATAACATCAAATAATTCATCACCTGAACATCCTGCGATTGACTTTACTGATTCAATATCTGACGGATGTCGTAACCCTTTATTATCTGAACCTTTCCTGGTAATTGTTTTAAAGAGTATTGCGCAGATCTCTTTGCCTCGCTGGCTTAATTTTTCGTATACATCATCTGCATGTATCGAAACAGAACTATTAATTGCACCGGCCGAATCATAATCATCTTTGGTTACCGGCTTTTCAGGCTCATCTGATTTCTGCCAATGGGCCCATGTCCTCATCATGCTGTGCTGTAAAACAAAAAGCTGATCAGTCCGGTTTCTCAGATCATCAAGAAGTGTTTCGACAAGTTCAGGGTCAATTTTTGCACCGGTATAATTTACTGGTCCCTCAATTATCTCCCTTAAATTTTCTGTTACTATCCCAGGAACCAGATAATTACTGCTATTTACCAACCGGGTAAGTCCTTTGTAATGTGAGCATTCTCCCAGGTATTCGGAACGCATCGTAACAACTATGAAAACATTTACATCTGGATTTAAAACAGAGTTTATCAGAAACTCAACAAATTTTACTGAAGTAGCGTTAGAAATTTCAGGTTTTCCTGAAGAAATGTATCTGAAAAGTTCTTCAAGCTGGTCAATAACCAGAATAACATTTTCATCTTGATTTATCATATATTTCCTGACAATGTCAGAAAAACTGCCGGAATTGCTGAGAAGATCTGAATTAATTGTCTCACGGTCAATTCTTTGCTGTCCTGAGTCATTTATCTCATTTGATAATGCCCCGGCCAGATTTCCGAAAGGGTCGTTCCCCGGCCTGAAAGAAATAATTCTCCATGCTGAGGATTCCCTGATTTTTAAATTCATGATTTTAGGCAATACTCCGCCGAAGACCAGTGATGATTTACCGCTACCTGAAGCTCCTATAACAGTTATATACCTGTTTTTCAGTAACTTTAAGATTAATTCATCACTCTCTGCTTCCCGCCCGAAGAACAGATTGCTATCCCCGACAGCAAAGGGCCTTAATCCTGGAAATGGATTGAAATCTTTATTGTATTTCATTCTTCAGACGTATGAGTTCAGGTTATTCTTCGTTAATATCTATGTATTTTAAAATCTCAAATGATTTATCGGGGAACCGGAAATAATATTCTTCAACTGCAAATAAAGGTAAATAGTAATAAGAAAAATTGTAACCTTCATAATTCTTTCCGGTTAACTTGTCCGGCTTTCCATAATAAACCACATGAACTTCACTGGTACCATTGTCACCATTTAAGATCCAGATTATGTATCCTTCAGGTAATGTCAGGGATTCTTTCTCAAAATTTTTAAGATACTTCATTTCACCGGCCAGGTACAGCATCTCATCTTCCTGAATTTCCGTGAAATATTTTGAAAGAAATTTCACCTTCTCGTAAAGCAATTCATTTTTATCTGCTTTGCCAGTAATTATTTTATCAAGACGCGTTTTAATTGAATCAGGTAATCTCGCAGACGCTGAAAGATAAAGCTCAGGCTTCGAATGTGAAATAAGCCATGCGGCTTCTTCCTGAATTAACTCTTCCGGGCTAAAAAGAAGAGCTGTCACCGTTTCAGCCATATCATAATATTCAATCTTAGTTATACTTCTCAGTGTACATGCCTTAGTCCATAAACTAATAAGATTGTAATCGCGGTTTATAATGTCTTCAAGAAGTTTTTTACGATCAGGGATTTCGGCAGGAAAGTACTGGAACAGATTCATAAGCTTCTCCTCATCGGAAACATCATCAAGAAGAAAAATAAGTTTTTGCTTTATTGAATCTGAAACCAATACTTTCGTGATCTCAAGTGCATAAGTGACACTCTCCATAGTTGCCCTCTCAACATTCTCCCTTATACTAGCAACAGAATCTGATTTATAAGTAATTGACAGGATATTAAATAGGAACATGTACCACCTTTTAATCTCCCGGTTAATTTCTTCGAGAAGGAAATTATCATTATTTCTTTCAAGACATATTTTTGCAGAAAGATACCACCCAATTGAACCAATCACTTCAGAAGTTAAATTGTGAAGGCGTCGCTTTTCCTCTTCCGATGCTTTAAACTTACAGTCAATAAGACATTTAACAGCAATTTCCTTTAGTTGCCTTGAATTCGACCACAGACGGGAAAACAGGAATCCTTTGGTTTCTTTAGAGCAAGTATTTCCTAAAAGCTGTATTATTGTTTTACTCAGCATTGTATTTCCAGAAGAGGCTAAATAAAATCTTATCAAATCGTTCTCTATCTCAGCGCCAAAACTCTTCAGAACTTCAAAAGCATCTTTTGCCAACCCCGGAATACTTAGGCATCCGCATACGTCTGATATCAAGTCAGTTATACGAAATTTACCTATCATGTAAATTGCCTGTTTCCTTGATTCAATCGAATTATCCCTTAAAAGACGGAGAATTTCCGTTGTTTGAGGCATCCTCGTACTGGAAAGGATTTTGATTGTTTCCTTAATCTTTTCATTATCAGAGCTTACAGAAATAGAATCTATTTGTAAAATCCCGGCAACCTCAGCAGAGTGATGCCGGACTTCTTCCTCAAGGTTGGTATTAAGTGCGGTTTTTTTAAGAGCGGGCAGAAGATTTATATCCTTATTCGTGTAAGCGTAGTTAATTAATTCTTCAAAATACCATTTGTTGCTGATTTTATTCAAGACCGAATAATTACCCGATATAAGACTGAAATAATCCTTTCTGAAGTTTATGTAAGCATAAAATCTGTTTTTTAAAGTCTCCTTTTCATTTGAAATATCCACAACTGATTCATTGGGTTCCCCTTTTTCAGTCGCTTTAATTACGAATTTTCTGTACTCCTTAAATAATCTGAAAGCAACAAACATCCATATCATTGCAACGATAAACAGAAATATTGAAAAGTGAATCAGCCTGATAAAACTTATAAGACCCAGACCTGTCAGGACAAGTCCTGAAAAGACTACCGCCATTTCATTCACCTTATTAACCATATCAGGTTGAAACTCAGGTTTGAATTTTCTATTTACCGGATAATAAAGAACCATAAAATACGGATATTCTAATGAGTCTTTCAGAGATTTTGTAATGAGCCTGCTAATTGCTAAGAGTATATAGAATAGCATAAATCCGCCTGCTGCTTCAAGTGTATAACCCAATAACAAACCAACGACTATTGCTACAGCAGTAAAAGCAGTAATAAGTACAGGAGAAAGGATAATATTGATTTTAATGCCGTGGTTATGATGTAGATACGGAAAGACAAACATTTTTATAAAAAGTATGATAATCATCAGGCAGCCGGTGAAAAGGCCGAGAAAACCGGCCATATCGTTTGCAGCAGGATATTTCTCTCTCGTAACTGCCATGAATGAATATTGAACAAAAAACAGAACTAAAACTGAAAGAACTGAAAAAATGATGATGGTTCTGATGTAGGGGTCTTCACGAAGAACAACAGGAAAAGATCTCCTCATCTGAGATTTTTCCGGATATTGGTTTTCATTTGTTAAAGCTTTGCCAAACAAAGTTGTAATTATGCTCTGGAGGATAGTTGCGATAAGAATTGAAGATGCACTAACGAGTAAAATGTTGTGCAATTGCAATTTAAAAGACAAAAGCAGAGGTATCGTGAAAGAAATAATAATTATTCCGATGATCAGTCCTGTATCAGCATACCGGGACAATCTTTTCCGCTGACTAAGAGGAAATAACCTGCATGCTGTTCCCCAAAAGCCAAGCAATGTCAGTATATTCAAAGGACCCAGCATTATAAATACAATGAATGATATCCATTTTGCTGTTGAAAGTATCAATGAAGTCCAAAGAAACAGGGTCAGGGCGGAAACAACTACAAGATTAATTATTGCCAGGTTTCTGAATTGTACTCTTAAATGAAACCAGGAATACAGTGATGTGAGGATAATGCCAACAATTCCTGAAACCACATATCCCCTTGCCAGCATTTTTTCATCAAAACTCGAAAGTAAGAGGGAATGGGCTGTAATATCAAATGCTCCTATAAAAATACCCAGAAAGACCGATTGTGTCAGAAACATTAATACCTTTGACTTCTCTCCTGATTCAAAACCAGGGATAGAACGTAACTTATCTCTCATAAGTTGCCCCGTTACAAATTATAGCACTCTAAATTAACAATTTTAAATTAAAAGATTTCCTAATCTTTTACTATTTGAATCATTTTTTGAATTTAATTATGTGCGATATTTAATAAGGTACTTCATTCCCGCATTGAGCCCGGGTATAATCAGTTGTTTAGTTTTGATTTAATGAGAGAAAGTAAAACATTGAAATCAGGATTTAATCCCTCGATTTTTATGTCAGACCGCTCATAACATTTTTCGCGATCTGAAAGCTTATCCTCAATAAATGACAATAATTTCTCCCTGCCTAAACCTTTTATTAAAGGTCTTTCCCCTTTTGAGTCAGAAAGACGGTTTTTCAGCTCTCCCGGCGTTAATTTCAGATAGACAGTAAGCCCTGTTTCAAGCATGAAATCCATATTATCGCTGTAACAGGGAGTTCCGCCACCAGTTGAAATTATAGTGTCTGTACAAGACTTCAGGGTTTTGAGAAGACGCGTTTCTAAATCGCGGAAGTATCCTTCTCCTTCCTGTGAAAAGATATCCGGAATAGTTTTCCCGGCATATTCTTCAATCTTTTTATCGAGATCGATGAATGACCAGCCCAGAAGGGAAGCCAGTTTTATTCCTGCGGTAGTCTTGCCACTACCCATGAATCCTATTATATAGATAATATGGCTTTTGACCATCATAACTCAAGCTTCATCTGTGCCGGGTCATCATGTATAACTGGTTGCTTAGGTTCTTCTTCTGATTTCTCTTCCTTAGGTACTTCAACCTCTTTCTTAATAACAGGCTCAATTTCCTGGATATTTTCCACCAAATAGCTGGTCATCCTCTTTCCTTTTGCCTTGTAGCTCTTTACACCAATAAATTCAGCTACCTCAATTATCTCATTATCCCTGCCTTTATTCTTGCCTCCGAAGGAAATTTCAAATCGCGGATATTCAACTTCTGTAAGACTTATAAGTTTTGATTCAGGGTGTTCATTTATGAAACACTGTGGTTTCTCGGATTCTTCGATAATAAACCGTTTCAGATAATAATACTTCTGTTCAGCATCCCAGTAAATGACTGAATAGACTTTCCCTGGCCTGAATTTCTCAATTATCAGTATGTTATCCTCAAAATGATTTGACAGATCAAAACCAGCGATTCTGAAAAAGCCATTTTTTGTAATTACCAGTATTTTATCATCTGCACTGAATTCGCCAAGGAATGGCCCCCTGCCATCAACATTAAGTCTGAATACTGCATCATCAAACCATATCTTTCTTCCACCCAGGGTTGACAGACCCTTTTCTTTGAGACTTATTTTCTGGACAGCATTCTTTGTGAGTATATTCCCCATTGAGGATTTTCCCTTTATGTTCATCTGACCGAAATCAAATTCGAACATAAGTTTTTTAAGCCTTGCCTTTGGTTTATGATGAATCTTAATTACTTCCGCTTCACCATTCGGATTCACACTTAAATATACTATTTTCGATCCTGAAGTTCCCCTGGTAAGATTATACTCTTTATCACGCGTCAGTCCTGATATGGCACACCGCTTCACAAGTAACGGGCCATCCTTGCCATCCTGATAAACAATATTATAAATAGTGCGCTCATCATTTTTAAGAAAGATCTGAGCATAGAGTATATCATTGCCAACAAACACCTTATCGGCAACCTTTGTTATCAGATAGACCCCGTCCTTTCTTATAACAATAACATCATCAATATCAGAGCAATCGCAAATGAATTCATCTTTTTTCAGACCTGTGCCGATAAATCCTTCTTTATAATTAATATAGAGTTTCGCATTATTGGCCACTACTTTTGTAGCTTCAATGGTATCAAAACTTCTAAGTTCTGTTTTCCTTTCCTTGCCCTTACCATACTTTTTCTTTATCTGTCTGAAATAGTTGATAGCGAATGGAATAATATTGTTAAGATGATTTTTAACTTCCTCAAGTTCTGTTTCGATACCTTTTATATGTTCGTCGGCCTTTTTTACATCGAATCTCGAGATCCTCTTGATCTTTATTTCAGTAAGCTGGATTATGTCCTCCCTGGTAACTTCTCTCAATAACAGTTTTTTGAACGGATCGAGTCCTTTGTCAATAGCAACGATGACTGCTTCCCATGTCTCACACTCTTCAATGTCGTGGTAAATCCTCTCCTCGATGAATATCTTCTCCAGAGACGACATATGCCATTCTTCCCGGAGTTCACCAAGTCTTATCTCAAGCTCACTTTTCAGAAGGGCAACTGTTCTGTCAGCTGAATGCTTAAGTATGGAACTAACCCCCATAAATGACGGCTTGTCATCTACAATTACACAGGTATTTGGCGAGATTGAATATTCACAATCGGTTAGAGCATAAAGAGCATCTATTGTTTTATCGGGTGATACCCCGGGGACTAAATGAACGACGATTTCGACATTTGCAGATGTATTATCATCGATCTTTCTGATCTTTATTTTGCCTTTTTCGTTTGCCTTAATAATTGATTCGATGAGGGTAGTGGTTGTTTTCCCGAATGGAATCTCGGTTATAATGAGAGCTTTTTTATCTACTTTCTCGATCTTTGCTCTTACCTTAATTACACCACCGCGTTGTCCGTCATTATACTTTGAAACATCCACCATCCCTCCTGTCGGGAAATCAGGAAAAATAACAAAATCCTTCCCCTGCAGATAATCTATTGTGGCATCAATAAGTTCGTTAAAATTATGAGGCAGTATCTTTGAAGCCAGACCCACGGCAATACCTTCAACACCAAGTGCAAGAAGCAAAGGAAACTTAACCGGAAGAGTGACAGGTTCTTTATTCCTCCCGTCATAGGATAATTTCCACTCGGTTGTTTTAGGATTAAATACTACTTCAAGTGCAAATTTCGATAACCTGGCTTCAATATATCTGGGCGCAGCTGCACCATCACCTGTAAGTAGGTTTCCCCAGTTACCCTGAGCATCAACGAGGAGGTCTTTTTGTCCGAGCTGAACAAGTGCATCACCAATTGAAGCGTCACCATGAGGATGAAACTGCATTGTATGCCCGATGATATTTGCCACCTTATTGTAACGTCCGTCATCCATCCTCCTCATTGAATGGAGTATTCTTCGCTGGACAGGCTTGAGTCCATCATGAAGGTGTGGTACAGCTCTTTCGAGAATTACATATGACGCATAATCAAGGAACCAGTCCTGATACATGCCCGATAAAGCAGTTACGGAATGAAGAGCTACCGGTCCCGACGGAACTATTTCTTTTCCGTCTGTGTTACCAATTTCAAGATCCTCTTCTTTCATAAATAAACTCGCACTTCATTTAAATTATCCGTCTACTTTTCCTCGTCTACAATATCTTCTTCAATTCTAAGGTTTTCAATTATAAAATCCTGTCTGTCAGGTGTGTTTTTGCCCATAAAAAACTCCAGGAAACCATCAACTGAGTCGTTTTTCTTCATCCTTACCGGTTCCAGCCTCATATCCTTTCCTATAAAGTTCGCGAACTCATCAGGTGAAATCTCCCCAAGTCCTTTAAATCGTGTTATTTCAGGGGTTGGTCCGAGGGCTTTCATAGCCCTGGTTTTCTCATCAGGAGAATAGCAATATCTTGTTTCCTTTTTATTTCTGACTCTGAACAGAGGTGTCTGAAGTATATAAACATGACCTTTTCTTACAAGGTCGGGAAAGAACTGAAGAAAAAATGTCAGCAAAAGGAGCCTGATATGCATGCCATCGACATCGGCATCAGTTGCAACCACAACATTATTGTATCTCAGGTTTTCGATTCCGTCTTCGATATTAAGAGCTGCCTGCAGCAGGTTAAACTCCTCATTTTCATATACAATCTTCTTAGTCAGACCGTAGGAGTTAAGAGGTTTTCCTCGCAGACTGAAGACGGCCTGTGTCTCCACATTTCTCGATTTGGTTATTGAACCGCTTGCCGAGTCGCCTTCTGTTATAAAAATTGTTGAATCAAGCTTATTTGAGTCATTCGTATTATAATGAGTCCTGCAGTCTCTCAGTTTTTTATTATGCAGGCTCACTTTTTTTGCCCTGTCCCTTGCAAGTTTCTGAATCGATGAAATAGCTTTTCTCTCCTTTTCTGAATCCTGTATTTTCTTAAGAATAGCTCTGGCAGTTTCCGAATTTTTATGCAGGAAATCGTCTAATTGTTTTTTAATGAATTCGCTGATGAAATTTCTCACGGAGGGTCCTTCGGGTCCCATATCTTTCGATCCCAGTTTTGTCTTCGTCTGTGATTCAAAAATTGGCTCGTCAACTTTTATACTAATAGCTGCAATAATTGAAGATCGTATGTCGGAAGGATCATAATCTTTTTTATAGAAATCTCTTATCGTCTTCACAATCGCTTCCCTGAAGGCAATAAGATGTGTTCCCCCCTGGGTCGTATTCTGACCATTTACAAAGCTATAATAATCTTCTCCGTATTGCAGTCCATGAGTGAATGCCATCTCAATATCCTCACCAGCAAGGTGAATTATGGGATAGAGGCCCTCCTTGCCCATATTCTCATTAAGTAAATCAACAAGACCATTGCGGGAAAGGAACTTAGAACCATTAAAATTGATTACCAGTCCTGAGTTGAGATAAACATTGTTTTTCAGCATGGAATCTACATATTCCGAAATGAAATAGTAGTTGCCGAACATTTCTTCGTCAGGCTGGAATATCACTTCAACGCCATTCTCCTCGGTGGTGGGCTCAATAGGACGGTCAATTACAGTTCTTCCGTGTTCAAATTCACTTACTTTCAGCTGTCCATCGCGTATGGATCTTATTATAAATGAACTTGATAAGGCATTAACAGCTTTTACTCCCACTCCGTTCAGTCCCACTGATTTTTTGAAAGCTTTTGAATCATATTTTGCACCGGTATTCATTTTGGAAACAGCATCGAGTACTTTTCCAAGAGGTATTCCCCGGCCATAATCCCGAACTCTCACTTCTTTTCCAGTGATGGATACATCTATTTTTTTCCCATACCCCATCATATACTCGTCAAGGGCATTATCCATAACCTCTTTCAGAAGCACATAAACGCCGTCATCCTGGGAAGATCCGTCGCCTAATTTCCCGATATACATACCGGGCCTAAGGCGTATATGCTCTCTCCATTCAAGTGTTTTTATATGTTCCTCTGAATACCCAACTGACATTTTGCAGAAATTTTGGGCAAATATAACTAATTACAGCAGTCGTTTTTTGTCAATTTTTCAACAATCGGACAGATTTTTAACACTTCAAAAGTCGTAATCAGGTAGTATCTAAAATATTTAGCTGATTAAATGATAATTACGAATTAAACAAAAATGTTGATAAATGACAGCCTGCAGTCTTTAATCTTCCAGGATAATTTCTTTTCCCCGCTGATCTCGCAGATTTTCGCAGATAGTTACATTTGAGCTGCATAAATCAGGGTAATCTGCGGGAGATTTCTTTTCTATTCTTATTGCAGCCCTGCATCCTTTCTTAAATTATCCACCATTTTATCTTTCTTATTATTCTGGAGCATCATATAGAGATAGACAGGAATACCTGCAAGCATAAGTATAAAACCATACATTACAACCCGGGCGCCTGTGCCATAAATTGCATATAGAGAATATACAAATGCAAGCAAGGCAAAGAAGGAATTCTTCAGGAAACTAAAAAAATTAAAATCTGAAGAATGGTTTTTCAGAAGCATGATATCCGCTGCTGCAGAAAAAGCATAAGCAGGTAAAAATGCCAGGGTAGCGAGCAACAGCATAAAATTAAAAGCTGAACTTAATGTGCCAATATAGTTCAGAATAAGAAGTACATTTGCTGCTAAACCGCTTATTATAAGAGAAGTAACAGGAGTTAAGTATTTTGGA
>Ga0209747_1001180_pt1 | contig 14064 bp, 9 predicted proteins | sample BarGraNGADG00311_FD_184498 | JGI IMG/M metagenome (GOLD analysis project Ga0209747, IMG submission 184498) | Arctic peat soil microbial communities from Barrow, Alaska - Barrow Graham LP Ref core NGADG0011-311 (SPAdes) (version 2) | ecosystem: Environmental > Terrestrial > Soil > Wetlands > Peat ... | reverse complement strand
GCCGTCGACTCCGCGAGCGTTGGGGTCTTCTCACCGCGCTCACCGACCAGCTCGCGGTACCACTCGGCGTCGCTCTCGCCGCGGAGCGAAAGGGTGAGCCGCTCGGTCTCGATGGCCAGAGCCATCGGTTTCCACGTCACTTCTCCACGGTACATGGCCTCCACTCGCTGTGTCACGACTGTCGGTCCAATCGGCTACAGGACTGAGCCCGGGGCTTGACCGACCCAGGCTTGACGAACCCCGGGGCTTGACGGACCGCCGCCAGGAACGGACCCTAGTCCGGCCGCGTGCCGGCCGGACACGCCGGTCCTCGAGTCTCGCAAGGGGGTATCCCGTGGCCGACCTCTCGACCGTCTTCACGGGCATCCGGTTCGAGAACCCGTTCCTGCTCGCCTCGGCCCCACCCGCCGAGTCCGAGTCGAACATCCTCCGCGCCTACGAAGCCGGATGGGGCGGCGTCGTCACGAAGACGATCGGCCTGCACCCGGTGACGAATGTCCGGGGCCCGAAGACGAAGTTCCTGCGCGCCGACCGCGACGGAAGCCGCCTGTCGATGGCAAAGCGCCCGGATACGACGCTCATGGCGTCGTGGAACTGGGAGCTGATCTCCGACAAGCCGCTCGACTGGTGGGTCCCGCGCCTCGAGGCCATCAAGAAGGCCTGGCCGAACCGGGTGCTGGTCGCCTCGATCATGGCGGGCTCGGGCACCGACAAGGAGCTCCACAACTGGCAGATCCTGACCCAGGCGGTGCAGGACGCGGGCGTGGACGCCATCGAGCTCAACTTCTCGTGCCCTCACATGGACCGGGTGGACATGGGCTCGAACGTCGGCAAGGACCCGGTGCTCTGCTCCGTCTCCACGCAGGCCGTCAAGGCCGTGGCGCGGGTCCCGGTCTGGGTGAAGCTCACCCCGGCGACCGCGGACATCGTCGAGGAGGCGACGGCAACCTTCCTCGGCGGGGCCGATGCGATCTCGTCGTCGAACACGTTCCCGGCACTGCCGCTGTTCGACCCGGCGACGCTCGACTTCGAGGTCAACGTGGACGGATACGTCTCGTCCGGCGGCCTGGGTGGCCCCGCGATCCTGCCCCAGTCGCTGGCCAAGATGGCCCAGCTGGCGCAGGCCTTCCCGGACGGCGAGCTGTCCGGCATCGGCGGCATCTCCGGGTTCGACCAGGCGCTTAGCTATTTCCTGCTGGGATGCGGCACTGTGCAGGTCGCGACCGCGGCGATGCTCGACCATGCGATCGGACCGAACGTGATCGCCGCCCTGACGCGCGGAATGACCGGCTTCCTCGAGCGGAACGCCGATCGCGGCTGGACCTCGCTCGCGAACTTCCGGGGTCTGCGTCGCGGCCGCGTGGTCCCGCACTCGCAGATCGGCCGGCCCGACGACTCCGACTACCACGGCGGGTACGAGGACGAGGCCGAGGGCTACGCGGTCGAGGCGACGGCGCGGTAGCCGCGCGTCGGGCGCGCACGCTCGCGTTCAAGCATGCTGGAACCCGCATGCCGCGGCAACTCTGCCCGACCTGGAGGCGAGCCCGGCGTCAGCCCACGCGGTGGAATGTGAGGGACCGCGGTGGCTCGCCGAGCGACAGGACGTCGCCATCGACGGCGACGTGGACCGTCGAGTCGTCAACCTGGATCGTCCCGGGACCGGCGATGGACCAGCGCTGCTCGCGGGCGGCATGGCGCGCGGAGCCCGCCGAGGCTGAACCGTCGGCTCGGAACTCATACGTGATGCCGGCCAGGTCGCTCTGCCACGTCCCGAGGATGGCCTGCTCGAGCGGGACGGCGGGCGCCCCCGACGGATCTCCTGCCACGGCCCCGACGGCCGGCTCGCCGTTGGCGGCCCCGGCAGGCGCGCCAGACAAACCCCCGGCGACGGCCGACATCGCGTCTGCCTGGCGCAGCATGGCCCGCGCCTCCGCGGCTCTCGCCGGGTCCGGGGAGCTCGACGCGAGCTCGAGGGCGGCACGCACGAGGCCGGGCACCTGCGGCGGTGGGGCGTCGGCGATCCGTTCCAGGTTGACGATCCGATCCGATTCGCCCAGCAGGTAGACCCGCACGATGCCGTCCTGGGGCGCGGCGTCCCACTGGTCCCGCGACACGGAGAAGCTCCGGTCGCCGACGAGCAGGTAGTACGCGTACTCGTTCCCCGGGCTGATGTGGCCCGAGTCGCCAAATGCCTCATCACGCCGGTCTCGCCGGTCCCTCCGGATCGGCCCATCGAGAGACGCCACGCGTCCTGCGCCGGCGGCCGCGGCCTTGGCCCGCGATCCGCGGATCCCCCCGAGCCACGCCACCGCGACGCCGACCGCAAGCAGCGCCGCGCCGACCAGGAGCGACTCCAGCCGCCCGCTCGTGATCCGACCGGTGATCGAGCCGAAGACGACCGCGGTTCCGAGCGCCGCGATGACCAGCCCGGCCATGAGCAAGGTCCGACGGTCGGAGGCTGCCTCCTCGCGGTACAGGGCGGTCTGGTCGGGAGTGAGGCGGCCGGAACGATTCGCGGCGAGCGCCGCGCGCGGGAACGGATCTGGGGGCAACGAGTGCTCCTTCCTGGGCGGGCGGAGCGTAGCGGAAGACGCCCGCGACCGGGCGCAGCGTTTCACGGCCCACGCCGCACCCGCAGCCGTGGACGTCCCGTCGCGACCCGCGGGCCCCGGAAAGCCGCTACGCGACCCTGCGACTCTTCTCGAACACCACCTGCAGGTCCTGCGTCGTCCCGGTGGCGAACGCCGCCTCGCTCAAGGCCAGGTAGTACTCCCACGTCCGCACGAACCGGTCGTCGAAGCCGAGCGCGCGGACTGCGGCCACCCGCTCCAGGAAGCGCTGGCGCCAGGCGCGGAGCGTGGCCGCGTAGTGCGGGCCGACGTCGTCGACCCGCGTGATGCGGAGGTTCGTGGCCCGCGTCGCGCGCTCGATCACGGCCAAAGATGGGCACAGGCCACCCGGGAAGATGTACTGCTGGATCCAGTTGGCGCCCCGGCGCTGGCTCTCGTAGGCGGCATCCGGGAACGTGATCGACTGGAGGCTCAGCCTGCCGCCGGGCGCGAGCGCGCGGTCGCACGCCTCGAAGAACGTGGCGAGGTACTCGGCGCCAACCGCCTCGAGCATCTCGATCGAGACGATCGCGTCGAAGGTGCCGACGATCTCGCGGTAGTCGCGGAGCTGGACGTCGACGAGCCCCTCGAGGCCCGCGTCCCTGACACGCTCACGGGCAAGCTCCGCCTGGGCCCGGGAGATCGTGATGGTCGTCACACGGCAGCCGAGCTCGCCCGCGGCGTAGAGCGCGAACCCGCCCCACCCGGTGCCGACCTCCAGCACATGCATGCCGGGGGCGAGGCCGGCGCGCTCGGCCATGAGCCGGTACTTGTTGCGCTGGGCGTCGGCGAGCGGCTGGTCGGGCGAGGCGAAGACGGCACTCGAATACGTCATCGTCTCGTCGAGGAAGAGCCGGTAGAAGTCGTTGCCCAGGTCGTAATGCGCCGCGATGTTGCGACGGCTCTGCCTCCGCGTGTTGCGCCGCGCCCGGTGGGCCAGCGTCCGGGCGAGCTGGGTCGGCGCGCGCCACCAGCCGGCGGACAGCGCCAGCGACGCCCGGTTCAGGGCCCCCAGCTCGATGAGGGCGACGAGGTCCGGGCTCGACCAGAGCCCGTCGACGTACGCCTCGCCGAGCCCGGTTTCGCCGTTCACGAGGGCTCGAACCAGGGCCCGCGAATCATGGATCCGGATCTCGCCACGACGCGTGGACTGGGCGTCGCCGAACACGCGGCGCGACCCATCGGGAAGGACGACGACCAGGCACCCGGTCCGGATCCGTGCCGCGGCCGCGAGCCCGATCCGCTGCGCGACACCCGCCAGGATCGGCTCTGCCACGCGTGGGCCGTTCCGGGCTGCCTGCCGTTCGCTCATCGGGTCGCCTCCGCCGGGCTGCGCAGCACATCCGCGCGGCGGCGCGTGGCCTCCCCGTGACGATGGAAGCGGGCCCCGCGACGCCACAGCCGCCAGGCGTGCAGGTGAATCGCCGCGATCGTCTTCTGGGTCACGAACGGGTGGCGAACCAGCATCCGGGCCACCGAGCGGTCGGTGAGGGGGACCCGGGCGAGCACCAGGCTGGTGTGGAGCACCGTCTCTCCGTCCTGGCTCTCGTCGATGCCGATCCGCAGGCCGTCCGGGTCGTCGCGCACGCGAACGGCGTACCGGCCCTCCATCTCGATGAAGGGCGAGACATAGAAGGCCTTGGCCATCGAGGCCACGTGCCAGGCGCCGCGCCGCTCGGTCCGCAGCGTGTAGAGGTGCCGCTCGCCGTGCGTGTTGTGGACCTCGACGATGACCACGCGGAGCTCGCCGGCCGCGTCGTGACAGAGGTAGAAGCTGGCAGGGTTGAAGACGTAGCCGAAGACCCGCAGGCTGGTGACGAGCGTCACCTGCCATCCGTCGGGCTCCACGCCGTCGTCGCGGAGGTGCTGGCCGATCCGGGCGGCGAGGTCGACCGCCGGCGGGTCGAGGTGATCGCCGTCCCGGAAGGACAGGACGTTCCGGCGGTTGCGGCTGACCAGCCGGAGCGTCCGCGCCGCCTCGTCGAGCTCGCCGAGGTCGAGCGCGACGTAGAAGACCGCGTGGTCCAGCCGGTACGTGAACGGGCGCGTGCGGCGGTGCGTGACCTTCCCCTCGAGCAGGTGTGAGTTCATGCGGCTCGCTCCTCCGCGGCCGACGACAGCATCGCGGCGGCCTCGTAGCCCGAGCGGCAGCCGTCCTCGTGGAACCCGTAGCCGAGGTGCGCCCCCGCGTAGTACGTCCGTCGATGGCCCTGCAGCGCCCCGACAGCGCCCTGGGCCCGGAGCGTCCCGAACGTGTACAGCGGATGGCTGAACTCGCGCGCCACGATCACCCGCTCGGGTCGGACGCGCGGACCCGGATTGAGCGACACGAAGTACTGCTCGGGGCCGGGGAGCGACTGCAGGCGGTTCATGTGGTAGGTCATCGTGACGGCACCGCCGGGGCTCGCACAAGCGGGCTGTTCCACGTTCCACGACGCCCAGGCGTTCCCGCGCCGTGGCATCAGCCGCTCGTCGGTGTGCAGCACCACGTCGTTCGGCGTGTAATCGAAGCCGGCCAGTGCCGCCCGCTCCGCGTCGTCCGCATCCCCGAGGGCGCGCAGGGCGTCGTCCGCGTGCGAAGCGAGCACAACCGCGTCGAAGCGCTGCGGCGGCCGGCGCGCGGTCCGGATCGTGACGCCGGCCTGGTCCCGACTGACGCCGAGCACCGGATCGTCGGTGCTCACGGCACCCGCGGGGAGGGCGGCGATGATCCGCGCCACATACTCGTGGGAGCCGCCGCGGATCGTTCGCCACTGGGGCGCGCGGCCCAGGCCGATCAGACCGTGGTTGTCGAGGAAGTGGAGCAGGTAGTCCAGCGGGAACTCGAGCGCCCGCTGCGGGGCGGTGGACCAGACCGCCGCGGTGACCGGGACGAGGAAATGGCTGCGGAAGCCCGCCCCGTAGCCGCCGGCGTCGAGGTACTCGCCCAGCGTCAGGCCGGTCGGCGGGTTCATCTCGAGGATCCGTCGCGCGTCCGCGTAGAAGCGGACGACGTCCGCGAGCATCCGCCAGTGCCCCGGGCGGGCTGCCGACGTCGGGGTAGCGAACAGGCCGCGCGCGCCGCGCGAGCTGAACTCGACGCCGCAGTCGCGACAGGCCGAGCCCAGCGACATGTCGCTTGGCTGCGTCTCCACTCCCAGCTCGTCGAGGAGGGCGACGAATCGCGGGTACGTCCGCTCGTTGTAGACGATGAACCCGGTGTCCACGGGGACCGGACCGCGATCCGTCGGAACGACGACCGTCCGGACGTGACCGCCGACCGCCGGCTCACGCTCGAAGAGGCGGACCTGCTGCCCGTCCCGGTGGAGCGCATAGGCGGCGGTCAGCCCGCTGACCCCGGACCCCACGACGGCGACCTTCATCGGGGCGACGTGGCCGCGCTGGTGTGCGCGGCGTCGCGCTCGACGGCCCGTGCGTCCAGCGCCCGCCGCATCCCGTCGAGCGCCTCGTGCGCTAGCTTCGCGAAGGCCCCGCCCAAGAAGGGCTGCGCGAGCCGCGGCAAGCCGCCGAGCCGGATGTCGGCCGTATAGTCGATCCGGGTGCCGGTCCCGACAGCCTCGAAGCGGATCTCGTCGACCGCGGAGATCCCGGGACCCGTGCCCGTGAGCACCACCCGGCGGGGCGCTTCGAACGTCGTGATCCGGTACTCCATCGGCGTGACCCGTCCGCGCATCCGAACGCCGAGCCGGTACCGGGCGCCAAGCCCGGTCGGCCCCGCGTCGATGGACTCGGACGTGGCGACGCCGGGATCCCAGTGCATGGCGTTCGCGAAATCGGCGACGAACGCGAACGCGGCATCCAGCGGCAGTCGAGTTTCGATCTGTTGGTGCAACCTGGTCATCGTCGGCTCCGATGCGGGGCGGTCAGGTCGGCGCCTGGAACCCGGGGTCGGCATCCGCCGCCCGGACCGCAGCCACCACCTGGAGGGTGCTTCATGGATCTCGCGTCGCTGGTCGACGACGGCCTCGAGGTTTCGATCGTCGGCAGCTTCTCCCGGGTGGGAATCGCGCTCCGTCGACAGCTATTCGGATGGGAGCCGCCGCCGGATGGCGCGCTCGAGGGCAGGACGGTCCTCGTGACCGGCCCCACGTCGGGGCTGGGGCGGGCGGCGACCGATGCGCTCGCGGCGCTCGGCGCGAGGATCGTCCTCGTGGGCCGGAGCGAGGAACGTCTCGCGGCCGTGCGGGATGCCCTGGTGGCCCGCCACGGCGAGGACCGCTTCCCGATCGTCGTGGCCGACATGGGATCCCTCGACTCGGTCCGCGACGCCGTGCGCCGCGTCGAGGCGACCGAGGCGAGGCTCGACGTGCTGATCGACAACGCGGGGGCGATCTTCCCCGAGCGGCGCCTTGGACCGGACGGGATCGAGGCGACCCTGGCCGTCCTCGTCGTGGGGCCGTTCGTCCTCGTCTCGGGGCTCCTGCCCCTGCTTCGGCGCACGCCGGGCGCGAGGGTGATCTCCGTGACATCCGGCGGCATGTACAGCCAGAAGCTGGACCTCGACGACCTGCAATCTTCGGGCGGGCCGTTCTCCGGGTCCCGCGCCTACGCTCGCGCGAAGCGCGCCCAGACCGCCCTCGTCCGCGAGTGGGCGCGCCGCCTGCGCGGGACCGGCATGGCGTTCAGCGCGATGCACCCGGGCTGGGCCGACACGCCGGGCCTGGCGGAGACGCTGCCGGGCTTCTATCGCGCGATGCGGCCGCTCCTCCGAACGCCCGCCGAAGGGGCGGACACCATCGTCTGGCTCGCCGCGGACCCGGCCGGGGCTGCGACGAGCGGGGCGCTCTACCTGGATCGCCGGCCGCGTCCGTTCGACCGCATTCCCGCCACCCGTCTCGGCGCCGCCGATCGCCGCCGCCTGTGGGACGCCGTGGTCGGACTGTCGGGCGCGGCCGATCCCGCGCCGGAAGATCGAGCCGGACGTCCCGCGCCGGAAGGTTGACGCCCGGCCCGCGCCTCAGGGGATCGGGACGAGGTCGAGCAGCGTGCTCCTGGCCATCGGGTCCCCCGCGGGCCTTCCCGCGTTGAAGGCCGCGATGAAGACCGTTCCCGAGACCGTCTTCGTGCCGGCCGAGCCGACCAGCGTGACGCTGACGAGGCGAGCCGAGACCCCGCGATCGTGGAGGTCGAGCGCGGACAGGCTTCCCACGTTGGTGCGGGCGTCGGCGGCGAAGATCGCCGAGAGCTGGGCCGGCGTGTACGTCCGCGTCTGCCAGGTCGCATAGGGGGACGTGGCGTCATAGGGAACGCCATTCGGGTCCCGGTCGGGCGACCCGCGCAGGGCAGCCACCGGCGTCCCGACCTTCGCCCCGGTTGCGCTCACGTAGACGTTCTCGTTGTTCTCCGTGGCGCCGCCATCGGCCGAGTGGAACAGCGCGTTCGCGATCCGCGTGCCGCTGAAGAGCACCTGGCCTGCCGTCGCGGCAACGACGGCGTCGATCGCCGGCGTCTCCGTGCGAACGCCGAGGTAGACCTGGGACCGGGTGTCGTCATAGACGTCGAACGTCGAGACGCCGGGACGGAGCTGATACGCCGCGTAGGATCGGGCCGCGATCGCCTGGGCAGTGAGCGCCGCCACCGGCCAGGTCGACGGCATTTCGGCCGGGACGACGCCGCGAAGGTAGTCCTCGAGGCGCACCTCGTTCACGACGTCGGCATTCGAGCCTGTCGTGATCACGTGGAGGCTGCCGCGGTAGAGGTTGTAGGACGCGGCGCGTGCCGGCACCTGGAGCGCCGTGTCCGGGGTCACCCCGCGGATCCGGAGGTCGGCCGGCGCTGCACCGTCGAAGAGGACGCTCCCGGCGGCGTCGTCGACGACCACGCGCGAGGCCGTCGTGGTCCCGGACGTCGCAGGGACCAGGCGAAGGCGGGCGTCCGCCGGGAAGACGGCTGCGATACCGTCGACGGTCCACGAACCGCCCCTGCCGAACACGATCAGCGGGCTGTCGGCCGTGAACGCGGCGCCTGCGAGGAGCAGGACTCGGATGGGGGTCGCGGGATCAATGGGCCCGATCGTGGTCCCGGCGTAGTAGTGGGCGAGGATCGTCGCGGCGTCCTGGCCGGCGAGCGCCCGGCCGCGGGCACCGTACTGTGATAGCCCGACGCCATGCCCCGAGCCGCGGCCGTAGAACGTCACGCTCGCCCCGAGGACCGTGGGGCCGGCAGCCGGCGCGCCCACGGGCGCAGGACCCGGCGCGGGCGCGGGGGCGGGCGGCACGGCGGTCGGCGCGGGTCCGAGGACGCCGGACGCGGCATACAGGGCGGCGACCCCGTAGAGCGTCGAGACGGGCTGCCCGTTGACCTGGCTGACCTGGTACCAGGTCGAGCCGGACGTCGCACCCGCACAGTCGGTGCTCCAGCCGGACCCGGGCACGCTCGCCACGACGGTGAGCGCATCGGTCGTCCCGAGCGTCGCCGCGATCGGGGAGCTCGTCGAGGCGCCCGTCCGGATGTTGACGCCGCTGCACGCGGGCACCATCTGCTGGCCCGCGGAGGATGGCGCCGGATCGGGGGTGACGGGCGGGACCGGGCTGGGCGTCGGCGGGGCGGCCGGCGGGGATCCGGGCGACCAGCTGGACCCGCTGTCCGAGAAGAGGCAGGCGTAGTAGGTGGTCGTCGTGCCGGGCACGGTCGCGGAGCCGCACCCGAACCTCCCGAAGGCGCCGAGCTCCGAGGTCCGGTGTGTCGAGGAGCCCATGAAGTTGCGCTGGGCGATCACGACGGTGGCGGGTGCCTTCGTCGTGCCACCCGTGCAGCCTGTCCCGTTGATGTCGCATCCGAGGGTGTAGGTCGTGGCCGCGAACCCTGATTGGTTCCAGTGCAGGATCTCGCTCCGGGCCAGCGAGTAGCCGAAGACGGTCCGCACGATCGTCAGGGACGGGTACGGCGTCGCCGTTCCCGCGAGATAGCACCCCGCGACCGCGTGTCCGAAGTACGAGCGGCCGGCCATGTCCGCCGCCCGGCCGCGGAGGACCAGGGTCGGATCGGTGGGGCAGGTGAACGGCGCATCCCGGGCGATGGCGGCGAGCCCTGCATCGATCGGGTACGCGGGCAGGCCGAGCGCCGTGCGGTCGAGATTGATCAGGCGCATGAGCTCCGCGCCGTAGGTGTCGGCCGCCGGGTCGGCCTGCGGTGGCGGCGGCACGGTGGAGGTCGGCGGCACGGTGGAGGTCGGCGGCACGGTGGAGGTCGGCGCGCCCTTGAGGACGCCGCTCGCCGCGTAGAGGTACGCCACGCCGTACAGCGAACGGACGGCCTTCCCGTTGACCGCGCTGATCCGGTACCACTTCGAGCCCGACTTCGTGCCGGCACAGACCGCCGTCCAGGCGCCGCCGGCGACGAGCGCAACGGTCGTCACCTTCGTGCTCGTCGAGAGCCTGGCCTTGACGGCGGATGCGGTGGTGGGGCCGGACCGGACGTTTACGCCGCTGCACGCGGGGGCCATCGTGGCGGATGCGGCCTGGACCGAGGTCGGGGCGGCAGCCAGCATACCGAGGAGCAGCGCGACGAGGACGATCGCCACCGGGTGGGCACGGGACCCGATGCGCGTCCGGCCCGTATCGGGAACGAACGTCATGGTGTTCACAGTACTGCCAAGCGTGGCCGGCCGCGAGGGCCCTGCACAGCGACCCAAATGGCCCAGCCGCGGAGCCGACCAGAAGGACTACGAGAGGCGCCCCGGGGGTCGCGATCCGGCGCGGCCGGGGACACGATCCGGCGCGGCAGGGACACGTGCCGGATGCCTCCACCCGGTCACGGCGAGCCCGCGGGTCGCGGTCCGGCGCGGGCGCCTCTCGACGCGGATCGCGCTAGGCTAGCCGCGGCGGGCCCCGCGATCGTCCTCGATCGTCGAACGACGACGCCCGCTCGATCGGGGGGTTACATGCCGCTCGAAGCTGTACCGGCCACGACCGACCGGCCCACGATGGGCTCATCCCGTGTGTACGGAGGCGAGTGAGTGCCTGTCGAGCGATCCGACGCGTTCGTGTTCTTCGGCGCGACGGGCGACCTCGCCTTCAAGCAGATCTTCCCCGCGCTCCTCGGGCTGATCCGCGACGAGGGGTTCGACCTGCCGATCATCGGGGTCGCCCGGTCGGGCGACCTGGACAGCCTCCGGGAGCGGGCGCGCCAGAGCCTCGCGGCGGCCGGCGTCGTCGACCGCGCGGCCGTCGACGCGCTCGTCGCGCGGTTGCGCTACGTGAAGGGCTCTGACGACGACATCGAGACCTTCCACGCGCTTCGCCGCGAGCTGGGGGCGGCCCGTCACCCCCTCCACTACCTGGCAGTCCCGCCGGCGCTCTTCGCCGAGGTGGTCACGAACCTGGCGGCTTCTCGTTGTTCGGAAGGTGCCAGAGTCATCCTCGAGAAGCCGTTCGGGCGCGACCTCGCGAGCGCGCGCGCCCTGAACGCCACCGTCCACGAGGTGCTGGCGGAGCCCGCGATCTTCCGCATCGACCACTACCTGGGCAAGGAGCCGGTCCAGAACCTCCTCTACTTCCGCTTCGCCAACTCGTTCAACGAGCCGCTCTGGAATCGCGATCACGTCGCGAGTGTCCAGGTCAACATGCCCGAAGCATTCGACGTCGCCGATCGCGGCGCGTTCTACGACCGGGCGGGGGCCATCCGCGACGTGGTCCAGAACCACCTTCTCCAGGTCGTGAGCCTGCTGGCGATGGAGGCGCCCTCAGGCACCACGCCGGAGGCCGTCAGGAATGAGCAGTTCAAGGTGCTCGACTCGATCCGGGCGATCTCGCCGAAGGACGTTGTCAGGGGCCAGTACCGCGGCTACCGCTCCGTCACGGGCGTGGCGCCGGGCTCGACGGTCGAGACGTTCGCGGCGCTGCGACTGCGCGTCGACACCTGGCGCTGGGGCGGCGTGCCGTTCTACATCCGGACCGGCAAGAGCCTGCCCGTGACCGCCACCGAGGTCCTCGTCGAGATGAAGCGCCCGCCCCAGTCGGTCTTCGGCGAGGCCCAGTCGCCCGACGCGGACTACTTTCGGTTCCGGCTGGCGCCCGACATGTCCATCTCGCTCGGCGGCCGCGCCAAGAAGCCCGGCGAGGCCATGGTCGGCGAGGCCGTAGAGCTCTACGCCTGCCACGAGAGCGGGACCGAGCGCCCGCCATACCAGCGCCTCATCGGCGACGCCACGAAGGGTGACCAGTCACTCTTCGCGCGCGAGGATGCGGTCGAAGCTGCCTGGCGGGTGGTCGACGGGATCCTGGACGACCGGACGCCGCTGCACGAGTACGAGCCCGGCACCTGGGGCCCGGAGGCTGCGACGGGGATCCTCGCGCGCGGGGACCGGTGGCACGACCCGGTCGTCAGCGCCAGGGACGCGAGCATCCCGGTCCATGGAGCGCGCCCGGCGACGCCGGCGGAGCAGCCGGTGCCGGCGCCGTGACGCTCGACCCGAGCCACGCACCGGGCGCGCCCGGTGCGCCCCCCACCTGGTCGAGCAGCGAGAAGGACGCGGTCGGAACCTCGCACTTCTCCAGCCGGATCTGGTTCACGATCGGCCACGGGATCCTCAACGAGGTCTACTGGCCCCGGGTGGACCGGCCCCAGGTCCGCGACCTCGGCTTCGTCGTCGCGGACGACAACGGGTTCTGGAGCGAGGTGAAGCGGGATGCCACCAAGGAGGTGCGGTCCCTCGAGCCCGGCATCCCCGCGATCATCGCGACGCACCGACATCCGCGGTACACCCTGACGCTGCGGATCTGCGCGGACGACCACGCCGACGTCATCCACATCGAGGCACGCCTGGACGACCCGCGAGATCCCGCGGACCCCGAGCGCCTGGCCCACCCGCTGCGCCTCTACCCGCTGCTTGCCCCGCACCTGGGGTTCAGCGGGCTCCACAACCGCGCGTGGACGGGCACCTACAAGGGCCGCGCGATGCTGTTCGCCCAGACGGGCCCATCGGCCCTGGCGCTCGCCTCGGACCCGGGCCCGGCCCGGCAGAGCGTGGGCTACGTGGGCGCGTCGGACGGCTGGCAGGACTTCGCGGCGAACGGCCGGATGGCGTGGACGTACGGGACCACCGACGCCGGCAACGTCGCGGGCATGACGGAGCTGATCCTCGCGGACGGCGTCGCGCGGCTCGCCCTCGGCTTCGGCACGCGGCCGGAGGAGGCGGGCCTCGAGGCGTGCGCTGCGCTGGCCGGCCACTTCGAGAACGCCTGGGACGAGTACGTCGGGAACTGGCACGGGTTCCTCCGGACGGTCAGCAGCCCGTCGGAGAATCTCGCGGCGGAGGATCGCGCGCTCTACCTGGCGTCGGCGGCCGTCCTGCGAACGCACGCCGACCGGACGGTCCCCGGGGCCATCGTGGCCAGCCTCTCGATCCCGTGGGGCAATACTCGCAACGACCTGGGCGGCTACCACCTGGTCTGGTCGCGGGATCTCGTCGAATCCGCCGGTGCGCTCGTGGCGCTGGGCGCGCAGCGCACGGCCCGCCGCACGCTCGCCTACCTGGTGGCGACCCAGGAGCCCGATGGATCGTGGGTGCAGAACCAGTGGGTGGACGGGGTCGCGTACTGGTCGGGCGTCCAGCTCGACGAGGCCGCCTACCCGATCCTCCTGGCCGGCGCCCTCCGGCGGGGCGGCGGCGTGGAGCTGCACGGCATGTCGGGGACCGACGCGGCCGGATTCGAGCACCTGCTCACGGACGACGCGCTCGAGCACATGATCGCGTCGGCCGCGCGCTTCATCGCCCGGACCGGGCCCGCGACGCAGCAGGATCGCTGGGAAGAGGACGCGGGCCTGACGCCCTCGACCCTGGCCCCGGTCGTGGCCGCGCTGGTCGTGGCCGCGGATCACCACCCGGAGCCCGCCGCGACCTACCTGCGCGAGCTCGCCGACGACTGGAACGCCTCGATCGAGGACTGGACCTACGCTCGCGGGACGCGGCTCGCCCGGGAGCATGGCGTCGACGGCCACTACGTCCGGATCGCGTCGCCCGACGTGCTGGCCGGTGCCCCCATCTCGACTCCCGTCCCGGTCCGGAACCGGCCGCCGGAGGCATCCCTGGTCCCGGCCGACGAGATGGTCGGCACGGACTTCCTGGCGCTCGTGCGTTTCGGCCTGCGGATGGCCGACGACCCGCGCGTCCTCGCGACCATCACGGTGGCCGACGCGGAGCTGCGAACCGAGACGCCGAGCGGGCCCGTCTGGCATCGCTACAGCGGCGACGGCTACGGCGAGCACGAGGATGGCAGCGCCTTCGATGGAACCGGGATCGGCCGGGGCTGGCCGCTCCTCGTCGGCGAGCGTGGTCACTACGAGCTCGAGGCGGGGCGCGACGCTCGTCCGTACCTGGAGGCGATGCGCCGGATGGGGTCTTCGGGCGGGATGCTGCCCGAGCAGGTCTGGGACGCCGAGGCCATCCCCGCCCGCGGCCTGGCCCCGGGGCGGCCGAGCGGCTCCGCGATGCCGCTCGCGTGGGCCCATGCGG
>Ga0209747_1001179_pt1 | contig 14065 bp, 10 predicted proteins | sample BarGraNGADG00311_FD_184498 | JGI IMG/M metagenome (GOLD analysis project Ga0209747, IMG submission 184498) | Arctic peat soil microbial communities from Barrow, Alaska - Barrow Graham LP Ref core NGADG0011-311 (SPAdes) (version 2) | ecosystem: Environmental > Terrestrial > Soil > Wetlands > Peat... | reverse complement strand
CAGTATTTTCCCAAAATCTGCTTTTAGTAAGCGCTTCAACAATTTGTCCCAATGCAAGGTCATTGTCAGCTACCATTGCTCTCGGAGTAGGTATTCCGGGCCGGGTACCTCCTGTATGGTCGTTTGGTAGTGCGAGTATCATTAACTCCGGAAGCTGGTCGCCTTCCATTGTCTCAAATTCTTTCAGATCTTTAATAAAAGCACTGGCCCTCACAACATCGGGGAACTCATGATTACCATACGACGGATAGGATTGACTAAGTATCTTTTTTACCGGTTCTATGGTGGTATGATTTGTGAATTCAGGAATTTCCCCCTTAAGAAATCCATCATAAACATCGGTCCATGTTGTCTTTTTACTGAATACAGGAATTGATGCTTCTCCGTAAATCCTTACTTTTTTCCCGTTTCTGGTGGCATTATCCCAAAGAAAACCGGTAGGAGAGTACACAAGTGCATCTTCCTGTACATGGGGATAGCTTCTGAACCAGGCTCTCATATTTTTTTCAATATAATCGGTAACAATTGACGCGTCGGTCCACTGATGGCCTTCGGCCGAACATTTTCCTGATACATTATAATTATCGAGCAGCATAAATTCTTCGGCTAACTTGTGGGTGTTTGGTGTTATCTCAGTACCATAGATGCACAGGCCCGGGTCACCATCGCCTTGTTTCATATCTCCAAGTACCTGATCGTAAGTCCGGTTCTCCTTTATTATATAGACCACATGCTTAAAAACTGAAGGTTCTCCGATCCGGTCAGGCACGGGTTTTGGGAGAACAGATTCTCTCGGTATTTCTCTGGCTAGCGTAGCTCTTGAAAGGTCATTTATAGCAATAACGGTATCTGAATATGCTTTTAAGGCTTTCTTTTCCGGTACCGGAATAACTGAAATTGAAGCCAGCATATGGTGTGAATTGTAGACTAAATTAGAGGTTCTTTTATCGGTTAATCCCAAACGGACACCTTCGGCTTCAATGTTCGAAATATATAGAACCCCTGAATTTGATATACATACTGAAGAAGGGTATGCACCTGTGGGTATAAATCCGGTTATTTTACTGTCCATTCCACTGCCTTTCAGGGCTGCCTTCTTTCCAAGTTTAATAACAGCAAGAGCATTATCCATACCATTAGCTACATAAAGCAGTTTTTCATCGGCAGACAGACATAAACCGTTTGGTGAGTCACCAAAAAAAGGATTTATTTTGGGCTGTAACCTGACACTTATTGTTTCTATAATCTCATCTTTGAGAGCATTTATAACGGATATATTGTCGCTATTTGAATTTGTAACATAAACGAATTTTCCATTTTTGTCAGAAGTAATCTCATTTGGATGAAGCCCTGCTACAATCTCTTTAACTGAATTACCACTCGTGGGGTTAATAACTGAGATACTTCCCTCCCGGGTCGAACCTCCGGCATTATTATCTACTCTGGCAAGGCCCCATGGAACGCCTGCAACCTCTTTGTCACTGTCAAAAGGAATCCTGCCTGCCCAGTTGGTAACATAGAGTTTGTTCGATGCCATCGTAAGCCCGTAGGGAGCTACGCCAGTACCGGCTACCCAAATTGTATCTAAGGATATAAAGTCCTGTTTTACTACCTTATTATTTCCGTTTAAGACAACATATATAAATTCACGATCTGATTCTTTTGTGATGAGTATTTCGTTTGGCAGGGCCATCTTAGCAGGTGGGGCGGCTTTATACTCGATTATTCTCCCGAATTCAGCTTTAATTCCATCCCATCTGGCTGATGCCACAAAAGAGCGGTTATTTCTTCCTGTGCAACTCCAGAGTACTTCAGTACCTTCTTTCCCGTTATGCCAGATTATTCCGGAGTAGGTGTTCATACCACCTCTGAGATCAGGAAGAGTTTTGTTAGTAAGAGTAAATTTTACTTTATTATCGGAAGTATTTATAAAAACGATACTATATCTTTCTTCAACGGCCAGCCATTTTCCATCCGGAGATAAAGCGGCATCCAGTGAATGGTTTTCAAGCGATTCGTCACCGAAAAATATCTGGAGCCCTGCGGGTTGTATCATCCTGTTGTACGGAAGTTGTACCGGAAGGGGTTGAGCCTTTGAATCAGAAAATATGCCCGTTAGAATCAGGATTACCGAAAAAAAATATCTGATATTCATTATATTATGATTTGAAGTCCCGGATATAAAAACAAAAAAGGCTGTCAAATGTTGAGACAGCCTTTTATTTTTATGTTTTAGAATGGAAGATCGCTTAATTCATCATTTTCAGGTGGAATGTCCTCAACAGTTGTATGTGACTGAACATTTTGATCACGTGGTTGGGATGAAGCTTTTTCAATCTTCCAGGCATCGAGGTTTGTGAAGTAGTTAATTTTACCATCACGTTCCCATTTGTTACCTTTCAGGTTGAACCATATCTTAACATCTTCATTGAGAAACGATTCGTTGATCAGGTCAACTTTATCCTGTACCAGTTGGAACTTTACATAGTCAATAAATACAGCAGTTCCGCCGGTTTCTTTTTTCTCAATAACGAATTCGCGTTTTTTAAATTTGTCGCTTACCTGATTTACAGGAGAGATGTCAATAACTTTTCCGGTAATTTCAAATGCCATTTTAGTCTATTCTTCGTGAATTATTATCTTTTCGATCTTATCACCCTGACGTATTTTATCAATAACATCCAGCCCTTCATATACCTTTCCAAAGCATGTATGTTGTCTGTCGAGGTGTTTTGTGTTAGTACGGCTGTGACAGATAAAAAACTGAGAGCCTCCTGTATTTTTTCCGGCATGTGCCATTGAAAGTACTCCTTTGTCATGGTACTGATTACCACCTGTAAGCTCACAGTTAATCTTATAACCCGGACCACCTGTACCAACTCTTGGATCGCTCATGTCTTTCGAAAAAGGACAGCCTCCCTGAATAACAAAATCCGGTATAACTCTATGGAAAGCAAGCCCGTCGTAATATCCCTTTTTTGCAAGAGTTACAAAATTTTCCACAGTAACAGGAGCATCTTCTTCAAAGAAGCTGACGAACATATTTCCCTTAGGAGTTTGTATTTCAGCAGTCGTCATTCTATTTTATTATTTCGAGAAGCTCAACTTCAAAGATCAAAGTTGAATAAGGTTTAATTACATCTCCGGCACCAGTCGCTCCATAAGCAATTGACTGAGGAATCCAAAGTTTAAACTTGGAACCTACAGGCATTAACTGTAGTGCTTCTGTCCAACCTGGGATAACACCTGAAACCGGAAATTGAGCAGGTTCATTTCTTTTAACTGATGAATCGAATTCAGTTCCATCAATAAGTGTTCCTACATAATGAACTTTTACTGTACTTTCAGCAGTTGGTTTAGGGCCTGTTCCCATTTTAATAACTTCATACTGAAGACCACTGGCAGTTGTGGTAACTCCGGGTTTTGCTTTGTTGGCAGCAAGGAATTCTTCATTCTTAGCAACATAATCTTTATAAGTTTCCTTATTAGCTTCTGCAAGCTTTGCAGCTTTTACGGCTTCGCGCGAATTTATGAAACTCATTATAAATGCACGTGCGATATCGTCTGCCATTAAAGGCTTCTCATTTTTTCCATCCTGCATAGCTTTTGCTACCAGCATTGGATCGAGCACCAGACTGTCGGTTTTAAGCGCATTATAATTTACAATTCCAAAAGCATAGGAAAGAGAATCTTCTTTACTTGTAAGCTTTGCATTTTTAGAAGAAATCTTAGCACAAGAGCCAAGCATTAAGGCTATTACACCGGTCAATACAATTAATCCCCTGATTTTCATACTATATATTTTTAATTTTTAAAATTTCCGCTAAGATAATACTTTAGGTAAAGCAAAAAAGCCAATGGAAAAATTAATTTTAAATTTTTATTGCCCTTATTATCTGCCTCTTTCCGGGAGGACCTGAAAGAAGGGTAACATTAAAGCCACAGGCTTTAAGATTTCTCTTAACTTCACCTTTGGCTGAATAGGTTACAAAAACTCCGTTTGTTTTTGTAACAGAGGCTATTATGGAAAATATTTCCTTAGTCCACATTTCAGGTTGTTTATCAGGACCGAAGGCATCAAAATAGATAAGGTCATAAATTCCCGGAGGTGTTTCTATTGTAAAATCACCTTCTATTTTTTTAAGATTGAAATTCTTACAGATGTTCACATTTTTATTCCAGGGTGAGGAATGTATTAAACTATATACTTCTTTTCCTGCATCCCCGGCAAAATTGTTATGATTAAGCGAGACAACTGTTTTTTCATCAATTGGATATTTTTCAATTGAAGTATAGTTTACTACACGCTTTTCATCCTTGCTTTTGATTGCAGTAAGAAGTGCATTTAGTCCCGTTCCGAAGCCGACTTCAAAAATATTCAGAGGATCAGCAGTGCAAAAATCAAAACCGCTTTTAATAAATATGAAGGCCGATTCCTGAACTGCTCCATGAATTGAATGGTAGTGCTCATCCAATTCCGGAACGTAGATGGTATGAGAACCGTCGGAGGTCGTAATTATTTGATTCACTTTCTAAGAATTGAATAAGTTGTTACTTATATAAGGTGCATGGTGCAAGGTTAATGACAAAAGACAAAAGTAAAAAGATAAAAGTGAAGAAAAGATTCAAGATGCACAACAAAAGAAAAAAAAAGATCGACTTCAATTAAATAATTATATTTGTAGGGATAATAATTTCTTCGGAATCAGGGATTATGAGTAAGATAATAAAAAACATTCCTGTTTTTTTCCTGTGGCTTGCAAGTTTAGCTATAGTTGCTCATATGATCATTCCCCATGATCACCATTTATCTGAATCAGTTACAAGTCAGGATGAATCATGTCCGGCATCTGAACATCAAACTGGTCATAAAACAGGCTTCCCAATTCACTGCCATGTGTTGCATGACCTTACTTCCGAAAAAGCTTCTATATTTCTGAGTATTAGGTTTGCACAGCATAACAATTTTGTGAAAAGCAGTTTGTCAGATTTAACTTTCTTTAAAATTCAATTTCCCCGGGTATATATAGTCGATCATTGTGAACTTTTCACTGATACTCATCTTCTGGAGTTTTCTCCTTTCAGAGGGCCTCCTTCAATTTGTTTATTTTCATAGTACCCGCTTCCTTGCGATAGCTATGTTATAACTCAAAATTTCGGTAACAAAAAAAATAGTCTTCTTTTTTGATTAAAACCCCCTTTCTCCTTTCCCCGGGGGGAAGGAGAGGGGATGGGTAAAATGGTTGAAAAACACCATAAAACTTTCATATTTAATTATTTAATTATTTTTCCGTAATGATTAACAGTATCATATCATTCTCAGTAAAAAATAAATTCATCATTGTATTATTCATTATAGCATTGATTGGATGGGGAACTTACTCATTGACACAATTACCAATAGACGCAATACCCGATGTTACGAATAATCAGGTACAGATAATTTCAATTGCTCCTTCGTTAGCCGTTCAGGAAGTTGAGAGTTTTATAACTGCTCCAATTGAGGTAGCAGTGGCCAATATCCCTGATATTGTGGAACTTCGATCGATCTCCCGCCTGGGTCTTGCCGTAGTAACCGTAGTGTTTGAAGATGGGGTGGATGTATATTGGGCCCGTCAGCAGTTAACTGAACGTTTGAAAGAAGCTGAAGAGTCAATTCCTCCTGGTCTTGCCCAAATATCTCTGGCGCCTGTATCTTCGGGTCTTGGTGAAATATTTCAGTACAGGCTGGCGGTAAAAAAAGGTTACGAAAAAGAATACAATCCAATGGAACTGAGAACTATTCAGGATTGGATTGTTCGTCGTGAAATGCTCGGAACACCTGGTGTTGCCGATATAAACAGTTATGGAGGATTTGTTAAGCAGTACGAAATATCAGTTAATCCCGAAAGACTAAGAGGCATGAACCTGACACTTGCCGACATATTTGCAGCCCTTGAAAAGAACAATGAAAACACCGGAAGCGCTTATATAGACAAGAAGCCGACTGCATATTTTATACGCGGTATTGGGTTGGTTAAAACTCTCGCGGACATAGAAAAGATGGTTGTAAAATCAAGCAGTTCAGGAATCCCCATTCTTATCAGAGATGTTGCAACTGTTCAATTTGGTACCGCAACCAGATATGGAGCTTTCGTTGTTGATACAACGGAAGCTGTAGGAGGTGTTGTAATGATGTTAAAAGGTGCAAATGGTCACCAGGTAATAGAAAATGTTGAAACCAGGATTGAGTCAATTCAGAAATCATTACCTAAAGAGGTCACAATAGAGCCTTATCTTAACCGCTCCGACCTTGTTGGGCGGGCAATTAATACTGTTTCCCGTAACTTGATTGAGGGAGCGTTAATAGTCATCTTCATTCTGGTAATCCTTCTGGGGAATATGCGTGCCGGACTAATAGTGGCTTCAGTAATTCCGCTGGCAATGCTTTTTGCAGTTTCCATGATGAACCTCTTTGGTGTTTCCGGCAACCTTATGAGCCTTGGAGCAATAGACTTCGGTCTTGTAGTTGATGGTGCAGTAATTATAGTTGAAAGTGTTGTTCACAGGATTTCAATGAGCAAGCATCACCATCCTGGTGTTACGAGACTTAACCAGGAGCAGATGGATGAGAATGTTCTCGATTCTGCAAAAAGGATGATGAGTTCAGCAACATTCGGACAGATAATTATTTTAATTGTATATCTGCCAATTATGGCATTGGTTGGAATTGAAGGTAAAATGTTCCGACCAATGGCACAGGTAGTTACATTTGCCCTTATCGGTGCTGCAGTTCTATCACTTACTTATGTTCCAATGGCTTCTGCATTGTTCCTGAGTAAAAACACAAAACACAGACAAAATTTTTCAGACAGGTTAATGATTTGGCTTCATAAAGCTTTTAATCCCATAATAAATTTTGCTCTCCGCCGGAAGGTATTGGTCTCTGTTTCAGCAGTTTCTCTGTTCTTTTTTAGTCTCTTTTTATTCAGTCGTCTGGGTGGCGAGTTTATTCCTCAGCTTGAAGAGGGCGATCTGGCCTCCGGTGTTATGACTCTTCAGGGAGGATCCCTCACAAACACTGTCGATGAAGTTATTAAAGCGAACAGGATTTTGCTTGAGAACTTCCCGGAGGTAAAACATGCTGTTTGTAAAATTGGCGCAGGTGAGATCCCCACTGATCCAACTCCAATGGAAACAGGCGATTATATAATTACTCTTAAGGATAAAAGCGAATGGGTTTCAGCAACTACGCGGGAGGAACTTGTCGGAAAAATGGAAGAAAAACTTGTAGCTCTGGCAGGTGTGAAATTTGAATTTCAGCAACCAATACAAATGAGATTTAATGAATTAATGACCGGGTCGAAACAAGATATCGCAATTAAAATATTTGGAGATGATCTTATTACTCTTTCGCAAAAAGCCTCAGACGTAGAGAAAGTAATTCAGACTATAACAGGCGTTCAGGATATTAATGTTGAAAAACTTACAGGACTGGCGCAGTTGCAGGTTGAATATAACCGCGATCGACTCGCACAATATGGACTGTCTGTTACGGATGCCAATAACGTTTTGCGGGCAGCATTTGCAGGTAGTCAGGCTGGAGTAGTATTTGATGAAGAAAAACGTTTTGCCTTAGTAGTCCGTTTGGATAAAGATTACCGGCAGAGCCTAGATGATATAAAAAATCTTACGGTAGCTCTTCCTGATGGTCATCAGATTCCATTTGATGAGATCGCCGATATTTCAATAAAATCTGGTCCTGCCCAGGTTTCCAGAGAAAATACCAAACGAAGGATAACAATAGGATTTAATGTTCGTAACCGTGATACTAAAAGTGTAATAAATGATGTGACCACTCAGATAAATGAAAAAATTCAACTACCTACAGGATATTATATCTCATATGGAGGTCAGTTTAAGAATCTTGAGGCTGCACAGAAAAGATTATCAATTGCGGTTCCTGTAGCTCTGCTATTAATATTTGTGCTTCTGTACTTTACGTTTCATTCAGTGAAACAATCACTCTTAATTTTTTCAGCTGTTCCTATGTCAGCTATTGGAGGCATATTTGCTTTGTGGCTCCGCGGAATGAACTTTTCGATATCGGCAGGTGTAGGTTTTATTGCATTATTCGGAGTAGCAGTTCTTAATGGAATAGTTCTTATTGCAGAGTTTAATAGACTTGAAAAGGAAGGAGTCACAGACATTACCGAGCGCGTACTAAAAGGGTTGAATACACGCTTGCGTTCTGTAATTCTGACAGGGGCTGCTCCGGCTTTGGGATTCTTACCAATGGTCATTTCAACGTCCGCCGGAGCTGAAGTACAAAAGCCACTGGCTACTGTTGTTATCGGTGGTCTGATTTCAGCAACACTTCTTACATTAATTATTCTGCCGGTGTTTTATGTCTTCTTTTCATCAGGGAAAAGGAAATCGGAAACAAAGAATCAACCGGTTAAAAAACTTGCGTTAATATTCCTGTTGCTTTGCGGTATGTCTTTTTTCAGCACAAGTTACTGCCAGCAAACACGGGCAATTAATTTGCATGATGCTATTCAGATGGCTCTGGACAGTAATCTGGCAATTAGATCAGCATCCTTTTCAGTAGATGCCCGTAAGGCGCTTAAAGGAGCTGCATTCGACCTCCCTAAAACAGCTATCGACGGGCAATATGGTCAATTCAACTCTTTCACTAACGACAATAGCTTTACTGTTTCTCAATCGTTTTCATTCCCTACTGTTTATGTTAACAAATATAAGCTGGCAAATGCAAATGTAAAAAGCAGTGAATGGCAATACAAGGTTTCGCAACTTGAAATTGCAAATCAGGTAAAACAGGTTTACTGGCACTCTGTTTTTCTGGCTGCAAAGCAAAAAATGCTGGAATATCAGGACAGTCTTTATTCTGGCTTTCAGAGGGCTGCGGAATTAAGAGCAAAGTCAGGTGAAACAAACCGGTTGGAAATGATTACAGCACGTTCTCAAAGCCTTGAAATCAGGAACCAGTTATTTCAGGTTATTGCGGATATTGGAATTTTCAGGCGGAAGCTGATGTTGCTTTTAAACATCTCCTGGCTTCCCATTCCAACTGATGTAAATTTACAGAGAATTGATTTTTCGATCAGCAGAGATAGTCTGAAGGCAGAACAGAATCCTTCAATTGGGTACTCTCAACAGCTGGTTCAAGTAGCGCAACTTGAGAAGAGACTTGAGAATAGTCAGATGTTACCAGATATAAATGTGGGTTATTTTAGTCAGACAATTATAGGAACTCAGGATGTTAATGGAGTGCCTCGTACTTTCGGGAATGATTTCCGTTTTTCAGGTATTCAGGCAGGTATTTCAGTACCTTTATGGTTTCCTCCATACACTTCCCGTGCTAAAGCTGCTAAAATAAATGAGAAGATCGCCCGTACTGATGCTGAAAATTATAATAAATCAATTGCCGGTAATTATCTTTCCCAGGTCGATGAGTTTAATAAATTCTCATCAACTGTAGATTATTATGAAAAACAGGCAATACCTGAGGCTGACCTGATTATTGATCAGGCGGCACGAAGTTATAAAGCCGGCGCTCTGGATTACATCGAATATATTACGACACTGAACAGGGCATTGGCCATCAGACAAAATTACCTTGATGCCCTTAATAACTATAACCAGACAATCATTTCAATTGAATACATAACAGGCAAAATATTTTAAAAAATTCATATCATGACAAAATTAAGTTTTAAAACTTTATTAATCCTTTCAGGACTTACTATTTGCTTTGTTTCGTGCAGTAAAGGAAACAGAACAGCTGCAGAAACGATTGTGGCCGAAGTCCTGCCGGAAGATATTGTTGAGTTACGGGCAGACCAGATAAAACTGGCAAATGTTGAATTAGGGACTGTTGAAATGCGTTCTCTTGGCAATGTGCTTAAGGTAAATGGGATCGTTTCTGTTGCACCCCAAAACTTTGCAACTGTTTGTATGCCATTGGGCGGGTTTGTAAAGACTACTGCTCTGCTTCCGGGGAACTCTGTTTCCAGAGGCCAGACTCTTGCTGTGATTGAGAATCAGGATTTTATTGATATTCAGCAGAATTATCTTGAGGCAAAAAACAAACTCATATTTGCAGAAGCAGAATTTAAACGTCACACGGATTTATTTAAAGATGATGTTTATTCTGAGAAAAACCTTCAGCAGGTTACTGTGGAATATAAGAACCTCAGAGCAATGGTAAAATCTCTGGAACAGAAATTGTTACTGATTGGAATAAATCCTGATCAGCTAAAGGAAGATAATATAAGCAGCACTGTTAATCTGGTATCGCCTATCAAAGGCTTTCTGAAAACTGTTAATGTCAATACAGGCAAGTACGTTTCCCCTACAGATGTGTTATTTGAAATTGTAAATGGAGATAAGCTGTTTCTTGAATTGACCCTTTTTGAAAAAGATGCTGATAAGGTAGCTGTCGGTCAGAAATTAAAGTTTTTTATCAATGATGAAACCGAAGAACATGAAGCAATGATATCACAAACGGGAAAATCGGTAAATGATGATAAAACCTTCAGAGTATATGCAACGGTTTCAAGTTCTTGTAAAAATCTTCTCCCCGGAATGTATGTTAATGCATTTATTGAAGAATCAGATAGAAAGGTTACAGCGCTTCCTTCGGATGCAGTAGTAAGTTTTGATGATAATAATTATATTTTTGTCTTTGGAAAAGATAAGGTAGAATCGGGGAAAGCAATGACCGAATATCAGATAATTGAAGTTAAAAAAGGCGTTAGTTCATCAGGTTTTACAGAGATAACTCTTCCAGAAGGATTTGATTTAAAAACAGCGAAAGTTGTAATAAAAGGAGCCTATACACTTCTGTCAGCTAAGAAGAACGCTGGTGAAATGGCATGTTAATATTGGATGAATTCATCAGGCTAATGAACAAATATGGCGCGGAAAAAGAGCCGTTTCTGTTTATTGTTGATTACGATATGAAATGTCCTGAGATTCACAAACTTAATTTTGTGCCAACGGGTATAAAATTTACAACACCATTACATTCAAACGCTCATTACAGACAAACAGACGACAAATCTGTACCAATTAAAAAGCATCCAGTTGCATTCAGCACTTATTCAAAAGCATTCAATATAGTCCAAACGAATATCAATCTTGGGAATAGTTATCTTCTTAACCTGACATTTCCTACTCTTATTGAAACCGAACTCACATTGGAAAATATTTTTAAAGCAAGTGTGGCAAAATATAAGCTTCTGTATTATAATACTTTTGTGGTATTTTCTCCTGAGATTTTCGTACGGATTAATGACGGTGAAATAAGATCATTTCCAATGAAAGGTACCATAGATTCTTCCATTAAAGATGCAGAAAAGGTACTCCTGGCAGATGAAAAAGAAGAGGCAGAACATAATACTATTATTGATCTGATTAGAAACGATCTGAGTAAAGTTGCAGACAATGTTATGATTACACGATATCGCTACATTGATAGAATCAATTCCGGAAACAGTGAAATGTTACAGGTCAGCTCAGAGATTTCCGGAAAGTTAAAAAAAGGTTATGAGAGTCATCTGGGCGATATAATTGCAAGCATGTTACCTGCCGGATCAGTAACAGGTGCTCCAAAGAATGAGACAGTCAGAATAATCTATGAGAGTGAAACTTATCAGAGGGGGTGGTATACAGGAGTTTTTGGTGTATTTGACGGGGAATCACTGGATAGTGGTGTAATGATACGATTTATTGAAAAAGATGATGATAAATTCTTTTTCAAGAGTGGTGGTGGTATTACATATCTGAGCGAACCGCTAAAAGAATATGAAGAATTAATATCTAAAGTCTATGTCCCTGCTGGTTGAATCAATAAGATCAGAAAACGGTAAACTATTGAATATCAGCTTTCATAATGAAAGGATGATCAGGTCATTAACTGCTATATTCGGGCTTAAAAAAGATTTCGATCTTGAAAAACTTATAACTATTCCTGAATCAGCAAAAAAAGGGGTATTCAAATGCCGTGTTGAATATGAGATTGAGGTACAAAAGGTTGAATTCTCTCCTTATATAATTCCAGTAATCAGAACACTTAAGGTGGTTGAAGATAATACTATTGAATATGCCTATAAGTTTGCTGACAGGAAACGAATTGCAGAGCTTTTTTCGATGCGTGACAAAGCTGACGATATTCTGATTGTTAAAAATGGGATGGTAACTGATACTTCCTACGCTAATATTGTCTTCAAGGATCAAAAAGGAAACTGGGTAACCCCGTCAACGTATTTATTACCAGGCACAAAAAGAGCAAGTCTGCTAAACAGTGGTATTATAAAAGAAAGCTCTATAAATCACAGAGATATAAATAAATACACCGAGGTTAAATTGATTAATGCAATGATCAGCATTGACGATACAGAAGGAATCCCTATTAGAAATATATTTTAAATCAAACCCACCCCTTGCCCCATAGCCGTCAACCTAAGAGTACAATCGTAAATACAGAGTAAAGAATTTTCCCCTCCTTTTTGAAGGAGGGGTGGCCGGGATAGCTGATTATCTGATTTTTACAAATGTTCATTTCCCGGTCGGGGTGGTTGATTTATGGAACAGGCCTACTTCGGCTGAGGCAGCATTAACAGGGATAAATTCCTGAATACCTATGGATTTATTGTATTAAGGTTTGAAAACAGATTTGTATTCCACGAACCTGAATATATAATAAGTGAGATAAGTAAAGTTATCAATAAAAAAAGAGAATCGATATGATAAACCAATCAACCACCCCGGCCGCAACCAGCCTTTGCTGTACTTTTGGATCATTGTGCTGCGGCCACCCCTCCTTCAAAAAGGAGGGGAAACTTTTTCCAATCCTGTATTTCAATACAAACCTTAAGTTGACGGCTATGCCCCTTGCCCCCTTCGCTTCGCTCTGGGCAGGCTCTCCCAGGAGGGGAACTGCACAGATTGCTATTTACTTCTTACTTCTCAACACTTCCTACTTCCTACTGCCAACTACCAGTTCGAATCATACCACGATCTCACGTCAGTGGCAATCATGCCTGCAGCAAGTGCAGCCTCAATTCCCAGGTCTCCATCTTCAAAGACTTCAATAAAAGAGGGATCTATTTTCATCTGTTCGGCACACTTCAGAAATGTTTCAGGATGAGGTTTAAAATTATTGACATCATTTGCAGTGATGATAATGTCAAAATACTTAGTCATATCTGTAACAGCCAACGTGCGTTCAACTGCCTCCCGATGTCCTCCTGTTCCTACCGACATAGGTAATAATCCGTAATAATTTTTTACAATATCCACTACCGGAGTAATTGGTTTGATAAGATGCTGATCTTTATAAAACTCTTTAAATTTTTCGGCCAGAATCTCCTCAATTGTAACACTTCCATTGAGTTTACACTTTTTAATAATTTCTTCTGCTATCATCCAACCGGGGCTGCCGGTATGTTTTCTCAGAAATGCAGGATCAATATCTGCACCAAATTTCCTGCATGCAATTTTCCAGCTTTTATAATGATATGGCATCGTATCAGCGAGTGTTCCGTCAAGGTCAAATATCAATCCCTTTATTCCGGGTTTTATGTTGTATTGCATCTTTATTATTTAAGGCTGCAAATGTAATAAGAATATCGGAATGATGGAATTATGGAATATTGGAAAAATGGAAGAATGGAAGAATGGAAAGGTATGTTTTAACTTTACGTTCGCTTAAAAAAGGTTTTAATCACAATTTATACATTTTGTTTATTGAAAAATACTAACTTGCACTTAATGAATTAATCAGTTATAATGGTTAAACAACTGAATATGACTGGGGAAGGGACTTTTAATTATAAAATTAGAATATAAACCAACTTTTTCCGTTTAATTTTCTATATTTTACTTTTTATGAAATCTTAACAGAATTTATTTAGTTATAGTAAAGTCTTAGTCACTAAATTGTTGAATGAAGTTAAGAGCAAAATGGATTACGCCGATAAAACAAAAGAAGAACTTCTAAATGAATTGTTGAAACTGCAACAGGAGTTAAATACTGTCATGGATCAATATCATAAAGAGA
>Ga0209747_1001178_pt1 | contig 14065 bp, 17 predicted proteins | sample BarGraNGADG00311_FD_184498 | JGI IMG/M metagenome (GOLD analysis project Ga0209747, IMG submission 184498) | Arctic peat soil microbial communities from Barrow, Alaska - Barrow Graham LP Ref core NGADG0011-311 (SPAdes) (version 2) | ecosystem: Environmental > Terrestrial > Soil > Wetlands > Peat... | reverse complement strand
AGCCCGAATAAAGAAAAGCTCAAGTTTTTGCCTGTCCAGCTTGCCATCAGTTCTCACGCCACTGCAAACATCAACTGCAAATGGCTGAACCTCTTCAATGGCTTTTCTGACGTTCTCAGGATTTAAACCTCCGGCAAGAAATACAGGACATTTTGAATTTTCCCTTATCTGCCTGCTTAATTTCCAGTTGTGAACTCTGCCGGTGCCTCCCAATTCTTTAACTTTCAGCTTTGGGTTACCGCTATCCAGAAGTATAGCATCCACCATTTCAGAAATACCGAGGGCTTCATCTACTGACTTTTCATCAATTACGTGGATTACCTGAACTATTTTCACACCAGGCAGTGCTGCTTTAAGTTGGCTGTATGTTCCTGATGATAATGAGTCCACGATCTGGATTGTATTGGTATTTGTCCTGTGATGATGTTCAATTATCTCACTTACTGATGTTTCGCTTGTCAGCAAAAAAGTTGCGACTGGCGGAGGAACGGTTTCTGCAATTTGTCTGATCAGTTTATCAGGGATAGGTCCCGGACCACTTGGCATCCTGCCAACAAGACCAATAGCAGAAGCACCAAATTCAATAGCTGTCCTGGCTTCATATTCGCTTTTTATGCAACAGATTTTTATTCGTAGTGTCATTAATTCAGAATCAATTATTCCAGTGACATAACCTGTAAGTTTGCAAAATCTCCATCCGAATTATTTCCTACCCATAATCCGATTTTACCTGAAACCCTTGTATTCAATTTCTCAACGATCAGACTGGGTTCCTTAATTCCATTTACAAAAACCGTTATCTGGGGATAATTTACAATTATTTTCACATGAAACCATTCAGTCCCATCAGGAGGAGGAACGATCGCCTTTTCATATTTACCATTAAATTTTTCTCTTAATACCTCCCAGGAAAAATCAGGCTGAGAGACATATTGAACAGCGTGAATCTTACGTACTGAGTCGGTGGATTGAAAATTGAAGGGACGGAAGTAAATAGCATCCAGAGTATTATTATCCATTCCATGAAAAGCAATACCTACAAAACTTTGTTGAAGTTCATTTTTGCCTCGTATATCAACTTCAATAATTCCATTTGAAAAAATGACATGTTTCAGCCATGCAATTCCGTCATTTTCATTTTTTGAAAACCTGATACCGCTTTTGTCTTTTTCAGAAAATGTGGTCACTTTTCTATTGAAAACTTCAAGTTTGTTATTTTCTGACAAAGAATTCAGGTCATATTTAACTGAATTCCCCTGACATATTCCTGAAACAAAAGTTATAAATGAAAGAAAAGTTGTCAGGTAAAAACGATTGATCTTTATTGTATTCATAACTTTAAGATTATTTATGTTAAACCAGATCACAAAGTTAGCAAAACTATTCCCCTTAATATTCCTTTTTGCATTTAATGCACTTTTTGAGAACACTTAGTACTACGCCCTGCAGGTCCCACAGTTAATTCCGGACGGGGCAAGGTTGATTCTGGTAAAGTGAACCCCGGTTATCATAAGTTCTAAGTTAATCTTTGTTGATCAGTTCATTTATTTTGGACAGGTGCAGTTTTAAATGTCTTGGGAAATTACATCTTCAGGAAGACAGTTCAAAACCGGCTCCCAATCATTTACTAATGTTATCAACTCATTGCATATAGAATCAATTTCTTTCATGATAAATTCTTTAAGACCATAAAGAGCATGATCTGCTTTTCCTTTGTGTTACTTCGTGCTTTTACTTCGTGATCCTTTGTGGTTAAATGAATTAGCTCTTACCACAAAGGTACACAAAGGTTATCACTTAGCATTACAAAGGGCTTTTTAAACAGCCCTTTAAATGGGAGTAATTAAAAATACAATTTATTAAAATTTAATTTTGATATTTCCGAAAAATTCTCTCGCCGGGCCGGGATGGTAAGCGTTGCCGTCGGGATTGGCCTGACGCAGATTATCAAACTGTCCGATATTTAATCCTTCAGGATTTTGCTGAAAATAATCAGTATGGGAGATAATCTGAGTTACTGAAAGCTTTTTTGAAGGGTGAAAATTGATTTTTTCATAAAGTTTATTGCCCCAAAATGCCTGATGATCGAGATATCCGTCTCCGCCAGTACGGGAATAACTGATACGGTAATCAATAATATCCTTTGAGCCATCTAACTGAATCAAAGATTTAGTGAAACCATTTGAACCGAAAGTCTGATTTAACTCGCCTCCAATTGATTTTGGACCACCATTCGCAGTGGTAATATTCAGAACACCTGCTGCACCACCACCACCATACAAACTGGGGCGGGACCCCGTAAAACTTCAATTCTCTTTATTGTACTCCAATCCACATCGTACAGATCAGGAGCAAAACCTGAAAGATCGTTCACCGGAAGATTATTGTTTTGATGTATCATCATCATTTTTTTCAACCTGTAATATGTGTAATAACCGGTGTACAATAGGAGCAAAGAAAACGGCAGTTATACTCAGAAATGCTACTCCGCTGTACAATGCAAACAATGATGAGAATATTTTTGCACCGTCTGACTTCATTTCTTCTACCGGTCCCATTCCTGTTAAGATCATACATGACATATGAAAACTATCCAGCCACTTTAGCTGTCCAAAAAAATGATATCCCAGAGTCCCTCCCATTACAGAAAAAATTATTAATATTCCGGAAAAAAGTAAGTATCGTGACATCCTGATAAGGAATTGGGAAAAGGGAGCCACTTTTTGCCTTCGATGTTCGAATTTCATTTTCTTTTTATTTCATTTAAAAAAGGTTGTTAAATGTTTTGGCAACTAGAAACGCTGCGGCAGCGGCTGTTAAGCCAATCAGGGTAACTTTTAACGCACCTCTCAACAGAGGCTGCCCTGTAACCTTGCTTTTAAAATAGCCAAACAGGAACAGACATATTACTGTGAGTATCGCGGAAATCACCAATCCCTGATAAGGAGTTTTGGTAAAAAAGTAACCTGATAAGGGAATCAGCCCCCCGATAATGTAAGATAAACCGATTGTAGCTGCACTATTCCTTGCCCTGTTAACATTGGGTTTTTCCAGACCCAATTCGTATTTCATCATAAAATCAACCCATTTGTCTTTGTTTTTTGCCAGTTCATCGGCAATTGTATTTTGAGTCAATTCATTCAGCCCATATTGTGCAAAAACAAGTTTTACTTCCTTCTTTTCTTCTTCAGGGATCTCTTCAATTTCATCATACTCCCTTTTCAGTTCAGCCTGATAATGTTCCTGTTCGGTTTTGCCTGCCAGATAACCGCCCAGTCCCATTGCTATGCTCCCGGCAACTATTTCCGCAATACCTGCAGTTATCACAATTGCATTGTGCTGAACTGCTCCGCTCAGACCTGCAGCCAGCGCAAACGGGACAGTCAGTCCATCCGACATTCCTATTACAATATCTGTGATAAATTCAGAACTTCCCAGGTGTTCCTCTTTATGGGTTTCATTAGTTTCTTCCATTGCATTAAATCTATTGCATAAAATTAATATTACTAATCCAACATTAGTTGAATTAAAAATAATGACAAAAGTTAAATAATTTTATTTACCTGATCATTGAAAGACGCGGCTTTTCAACCAGATAAACGATCCCAAGAAAGATTATAAGGAGGACTGTATGAAAACCAATCCGGAGAACATACATATCGGGTTTGATTATGGAACTTATCACGTATAATAGAACCGAAAGTCCAAGATACCCGGCAAATTTTACGAGATTATATTTCACCGGGAAATATTTTTGACCGATAAGGTATGAAAGGATCATCATCGATCCGTAACAAATAAATGTTGCCCAGGCCGAACCATAATAACCGTAAATGAGGTGTTCGGAACTGAGAGGTATCCACCAGAAGTTAAGCACAAGTGTAATAACGGCACCGATAAGTGAAAGCCACGCTCCCCATGATGTTTTGGCTGTAAGTTTATACCAGATCGAAAGATTATAATAAACACCAAGAAAAAGGTTAGCCATCATTAGAACCGGTATTACACCCTTACCTTCCCAGTATTCCTTTTTCCCTACCAGAATCGGCATTATAAAATCATCAAGATAAACCATTGTGACCAGAAAGATCAAAGAAACAACGATGATGAAGTAATCCATGATCTTCGCATAAACCTCTCTTGCATCTTTTTCCTTTGCCTGTGCAAAGAAGAAAGGTTCAGCGGCATATTTGTATGCCTGGATAAACAAAGTCATAAGAATGGATATCTTATAACATGCTGCATATATACCTACCTGCGATGAGGCAATGTCTTTTGGCAGAAGGTAACGTAATAAGAGACGGTCAAAGGTTTCATTAATCATGCCTGCCAGGCCTGCAAAAAGAAGAGGGAATGCATAAAATAACATCCTCTTCCAAAGATCCTGGTTTATATTCCACCTGACAGTGGAAATCTGTGGGAATAGCAGAACCAGCGTTACGCTGCTGGCTATCAGATTGGAAATAAATATATATTCAATCCCCCAGTGTGGCCTGTAAATTAATGTAATAAACCGCACGGACAGACTTTCCGGGAAGTGACTTATCAGGAAAGGGCATAAAAGGAGAAAAAAGAGATTAAACCCAATATTTACTGTTATATTAATTATTTTGATCCAGGCGAAGCGGGCAGGCCTGTTTTGTGCACGAAGAAGAGCAAAAGGGATAGCTGAAAGTGCATCCAAAGTAAGTATCCAAGCAAACCAGATGACATAATCCTTATGGTCGGGATATTCAATCCATCGTGCCACAGTACCCGCAAGGGATGAAACTATTACCAGGAATAGAATGGAAGAAATTATAAGAGAGATCATTCCGGTGCTGAATACTTTTCCACGATCATTTTCATGTTCATTGAACCTGAAAAAAGCCGTCTCCATACCGTACGTAAGTATCACCATCAGGAAGGATGAATAAGCATAAAATACATTTACTGTTCCATATTCTCCTGGTTGGAATAGACGGGTGTAAAGCCAGACCAGCAGATAGCCCAGAATTCGAACCAGAACACTAGGTATCCCATAGATTGCAGTCTGTCCGGCCAGACGTTTTATTGCTGTCATGCTGTCAAAGGTAAATAAAAGAGAGAATTATTGTATGGTTTGGTACACCATTCCTCCGCTTTTATAAAGCGTCAGCCAGAAGCTTAAATCCTTCTCTGGCAGTATTCGAAAGTGTTCAAAAATTTTATATGCAAATTCTATCATAGCTGCCCCATTAGCAGTAATAATATTATTATCTGCCACACAGGGTTCGTTTATATATCTGCTTTCATCGGTATACCCGGGCACCTGATTTTTCAAATATTCAAGGCCATTACTTGTATGTTTGGCTTTGTTGTAAAATCCCTGTTTTGCTAAAAAGGTAGTGGCAGCACAGATTGCTGCTATGGTTTTCCCATTGTCAGAGGAATCCTTTATTAACTCCGAGATTTCCACATTGCCTCCTTCTTCCCACTTGTTTCCACCTGGCAATAGAATAAGGTTAAAATCAGTTATTCTGACCTCTTCCAGTTTGAAATCGGGGTTAATTTTCAAATTACCCATTGACCTTACGGAATTTCCGTCAGCTGAAAAAGTTCTGACATCAAAATCGCCATAGGTTTTGAGGCCCGCTGTTACAAGTGATGGCTCCCAATCAGCAAATCCGTCAAATACAAATAAATAGCAAGATCTTTTTTTCATTTAGAATCATGTTAATGTTTAAGACCTGAAGATGATCAAAAGTAATGAAACTATTTATAACAGATTCTTTATCCCGCGGATCTCGCAGGTTTGTCGAAAAGGATTTTAATTGCCGATTCCGATTTTGATAATTCGAAAGATTTTAATTCTTCTTTAAAACTTTGTAAAACATTCTGGCGTATAAAGATCGAATAATGATTTTTAAATGCAGCAAACCATACCAGCCTGCCGTGAAACCTGAATGCCGGCATCTGATAGCTGATAAGTTCTTCCGCTCCGGGAACTGCATTTTGAATTGTTTGCCGAAGTTCTTCCAGGATAACTCTGACATTTTCAGGTTGTTGTTCAATATAAGAATCAATATCTTTTACAGATGACTGCATATTTTTTATTTTTGATTATATGCCTTTTTCAGGTCTTCTATTATAATTTTACTCATCTGCAGCATTGCATCCATTACCCTTTTTGACTTTACCGGATCAGGATCATTCAGCATTTTTACCAGAACCGAAGGAATGATTTGCCACGATAAGCCGAATTTATCTTTCAGCCAGCCGCATCTGCTTTTTTCTCCGCCTGCAGAGAGTTTTTCCCATAACTCATCAACTTCAGGTTGCGTATCGCAGTTCACGAAAACAGAAATTGTTCCGGACTAATCAATACTCATCATCTCCAGTACAATATTCCAATTGGCTCCAGGTTGTTTTTTCCATATTCTTACATAATGGCCTTTAGTTACATCAGGTATAACGGAATTTACCAGAATGCCATATGTATAGCCCATGTCTCCCGAAGTAGCTGTTCCGGCACCAACTGATTTCCATATGAGTGTTTTATCGAGATGAGCGATCCAGACGTTAATTGTATCCGGATTTGTAGTTGGAAGATGTTTATTGCGTTGCATCATGGCATCTGGCGCAAGAAATGAAGTGTAGTCAGAAATCACCTGACTCTTTTGCCATTCGGTGAGAATTTGTTTATCCCTGTCCAATAATTCTTTACATGATAATTCAACATTTATTACCGGAGGGTCCGGTATAGTCTTATCGGCTCCCGGAGGAAAAGTAAAACTGTGTTGAGAACCTTGCTTTACTGGTGTTTCTGAACCGGCGTCAAGGATTACCATCCAGTCCCCACCGGATTGTTTTTTCCAGACTGTAAGAAAATATCCCGTCGCAAGAGGCGAAGTATTTGGCCTGTACTCCTGAGCTTCCCATGGACCGGTGCTGATCCCGAAATCACGACTGGCAGAGATGTCCATGAATTCAGGTTCCCATTTCAGTACTACCGGGGAGGCTTTTCTGTTCTTCGAAAATTGTTTTCCGTTATTTAGCCATTTATCTGTGAATATAGCTGACTCCTCTGCAAAGTATTCTGCAAAAGAAGCATTGCGTCCATACATGACTGACTCCCTGGCGAAATTCCTTTCAGCTTCTCTCATATTAAAAAGCGCGGAACTGCTGTCGGGCTCCTGGGCCATTAAAGAAGAAGCCAGAAGAAATGGTAACAGTAAAATAGCTTTCATAGATTTTTTCTTTAAATATTTATGAAGATCTTATAAGTATGTTTTAAGATAGTATTGTTTATATCTCACATAAGACCGGAAATTAATAGATTAACCCTACAAAAAGGGTATAAACTGGTTATCCCATCTCAAGTTTTTTGCCACCAAGACGCAAAGGCTCAAAGGTTCACAAAGTAATAGATATTTAAAATGAATTCTAAACTCTTATTCAATGAACGAAGTAAACATTATAAGATTTAGATGAATCATCCCTTAGACACCGGCATATAGAAATCTTCCTGTTTAAGATTGCACTTTTTAGCTACTGATCTGCAATAATCCAAACGACCGGCATTCATATTCCTTGCATCGGATCCGAATGTGAATTTCAACCCCTGTTCTTTAGCCATTGAAATAAATTTATCGTGAGGTGTATGTGACATATCATTTATTTCCAGAGCTATATTACGAGCTTTTGCAGCTGAGATGATCTGCTGCATCCGCTCTTTTGTCCAGATTGTATAATAATCACGAGCGATGCAGACAGGGAGGAATAATGGCCATGCGAAGATATTAATGGGTTCAGTCTGAAGAATCTTAAGACTATAATCCATATATCTTTTCATGAAGGCTTCTGTGTCATCTACATAAGTTGTCCATTCATAAATTCTCTGGAACTCATTATTTCCAATGGGAATGTTTTGCGGGTCCATCAGTATATAATCGAGCTGTTTAATAAGTTCAGGTGAATAGCCGGCTGCCCAATTAAGTTCCCGGGGTTGAAGACCAACATAAACAGGGTATTTTCTTAATTTGTCAATATATTTTTTCAGGTCGGCATCGTCTTTAATTGCCCATACGGCAGGATGTTCAACAATACCAAATTTTACCTTTCTTTCCTTTGCGATCTGCATTACTTTATCAATTGTGAATTCATTTGTAAGGTGAACATGAAGATCCACCAGCGGGAAATCATTTTCTTCTGAATTTTTTACATTGACCATTAGTGGCGACATTAGCGCCATTCCGCCGGCAATTCCTGCATTTTTAATAAATGTACGTCGTTCCATTTTCTTTTGGTTTTAATTGATATTAGTAACTACGCAAAATACTTATAACAAATTTTTAATAAAAATATGAAGGTGAAGATGAAATCGTTATATGTATTTTCACCTTCACATTCAAAGTTAATTAATTAAATTTTCGTTTAAGTACTAATGCCTCAAGAAATTTGCCATCAACCAGAACCGAAAGAACTAATAAATCAGGGGATTTGAATTCCCATTTTCTCTCTGTCGGAGCTTTTGCTGGATTAGAAATATCCTGAACCTCTCCAGCTACACAAAGATTATCAGAGGTGAACCACATTGCAATAGGCCAGGTCTGATTATTAGCTTCGGGATTTTTTTGAATCAACTTGTCGCCTTTTGAATCATATTCCATGAGCCCCTTTAGTTCAATTATTATCTTTCTATTTGATTCTTCTTTCAAGTATAAATCCAGCCAAAATTATATGATTTACATTCCAAAGTGAAAGCTGTGTCTTTATTTACTTCATATTTCCAGGTCCCAACGAATTTTTTAAATAGTTCAACCTGATTCAGATTCGTTTGCAGGGAGCTTTCCCTGGACGGGAAGCCCAGATTATCATTAGTAAATGCCACCAGGCTTAAAATAATGATTGGAAGGGCAAAAATCAGTTTATATTTTGCCCACCACAGACGTGACTGTGGCTATTGGGATTTGACGCCTTCAGCGTCGACTAAATTGATATTCATCATTTAAAAATGGTAATACATAAATAGTAGTTGCAAAAAAATTAATGGTAACCAATGGTGGTAAGTTCACAGTCACACAGAGTCACAAAGGACCACAGAGAAAATCCAAAAAGATTAAAATGTTTTGAAAAATACTCCGTGATGGAGCAAGGGCAAACCAGAAATGGTATTACTCTGATTCATAGGATTAACGAAAGATCACCGAATTCATGCCATAGATATTTCTTTGCTACAGCTTCTTCATAAGATGTTTTGAGCTGCTCAGGGCTGAGGAATGCACTTAATAAATCGAGGTGACTTGCCCTGGGTTCATGGAAACCTGTAATCAATCCATTTGCAATCTGCAGTATATGACCTTTGATAATCCTGAGAGTTGTGTAAGCATGTCCGGGGATAACTACTCCGGAACAGGCTGCCGATGACTCCAATGCTCTTACCACTGTGGTTCCCACAGCTATTATTCTTCCGCCATTAGCTTTGGTTCTTTCAATTTTTGCTACAGTACCACCGGGAATAAAATATTCTTCTTTGCCTACTGCATGGGTAAGGGTCAGATTATCGTCCATATAGGAACTTAAACCGGTATGAAGTGTGAGGAATGATGTTTCAATACCCTTGTTCTTCAAATCGAAGAGCATTTTCCATGTAAAAGCCCTGCCGGCACTGGGCATCTCAGAGGAACCCGGATCTATAGCAAAGACAGTCATATAATATTCAAGCGGCAATGGCACCGAAATATATCCATACCGGATCGGTTGACCGATCTCATAAAAAAGGTCAATTAATTCTGCCCCGCTTTCAGAAAATTTAACTTTCCATAACCTGGGATTGTAGCTGTCTCTCTTTTCTACGATTGCGTTTAATCCGGCATCGAATTCAATTTTTAGTCCGGATTCTGGATTTGTTTGATTCCTGTTGGTCTTGTCAAAGAGAAACAATACCAGCCAGTTGTCATCAGACAAATGCTCGGCTAGCCTGACTTCCGAAATCTTATGCTTTTTGTTGTTTATTGGTTTTAAAGAAGCCGGTAATGTTCTGCTGGAATTAAATATCAGCAAGTCCCCTTTTTTTAAAAATTCTGACAGATGATTGAATGTTGAATGATATCTGTTACAGTTTTTACGATCAATTACCAGGAGTTTTACTCGGTCACGATTGATCCCTCTCAATTCAGGAGGTTCCTTTGCACTCAACTCATCAGGCAGTGTAAAGATGAACGGAGCTTTGGTTTTTATGATCTGATTACGCATGACGTTTTGTTTTGATTAATTTTTTCCAATTCTCCTGAGCCTTTAAACGATGACCCGTAACGGAAATTGATTCATCGGACGCCAGGAAAACAAATACATCCGTTACACTTGAAGGATCAGCCCATTGTTCCGGATCTTCATCGGGCTCAGCAGCTTTATGCATTGAGGTATTCATACCTCCGGGGTCAACCCAGTTAACTCTTACACTGGTGTCCTGAAGTTCAGACGCCCATGTTTGCGACATGCCCTCAAGGCCAAATTTTGATATTCCATATGCTCCCCAGCCCGGGTATCCGATCACCCCTGCATCGCTTGTAACATTGATGATGGAACCACCGTTTTCTATCATCGAAGATAAAACAAGCCGAATCATCAGGAAAGGACCAATCAGATTAGTTTTTAGAACTTTGTTAAAATCTTCAAGCGGATAATCCAGCAAGTAGGGCATCGGAGTTGGACCGATTGTGGAAGCGTTGTTCACAAGTACATCTATCCTTCCCCCGAATGCTTTCAGAGTAGTAGCGACTATACGTTCAACATCTTTGGGTAAACTTAGGTCACCAGCAATTACTATAACCTTGGTAGAAGGACTTAATTTATTAATTTGAGAAGCAACTTTATTTAAGCTTGCTTTATCCTGGGCCGAAATAGATATTGCTTCAGCATTTTCTTTTGCATAAGCAAGAGCCAATGCTCTTCCAAGTCCCTGTGAAGCGCCCGTGATAAGTACTTTCTTATTCGACAATTTGTTCATTCAATCAGTCTTTAACCGGTTCCTGGTATATTCCGAATATATTTCCTGCAGGATCACTGAATCTTGCAGTTATCTCCGGAGCGTCAGCGCCAATAGGCTGGACTATCTTGCCTCCGTGGGTAATTATTGCTTTTGCTGTTGATGATACGCTATCGACCATTATATAAATCAATATACCCGCTTCGGTTGTAGGATTCCTTCCGACCACCCAGGTGCCACTGACCTCATTTATTGTATCATCAAAAGCGATCTGACCATTACTTCGTTCCCGGATTTGCCAGCCGAAAATTTTTTTGTAGAAAGATGCTGAAAGCAACACATCAACTGCGGGAATTTCGATGTAGCATACCTTCCCGTTTGCTATAGTCGGTCGTTTATTGTTTTCCATTTATTTAACAGGTTGTATTAACACTTCTGATCCTGATTGTCCCCTACTTGAATTCAGACTTTTAAAGTTTAAAAAGTCTTTTTAGAACCGTTACTTTCCTTGAGTCCCAGGAGTCGCACTATATAACAAATATGTCGAACATTTGTTGATCACTTCCAGGAACTTATTCCTCAATTCATCAATTCCCCTCCTCCTATGAGCCCTCTTTATTTTTGCGAACTTTACCGCCTGACCGAGGTTTCAGCGGATAAGAACGCAAAGTATTCAAGGGCAAAAAAGTGTAACTAATTAGTTAATAATGAATTTGCCGCAAAACCTGTAATTATTCTGCCTTTAGAGTTATACTTCAGAATTTAGGTAACAGATTCAATCCCTTTCTTTATTGAATTTTACCCCCTTTCATTTTCCCCCGGGGGGGAAAGGTTTTGATACTCCTTCCCCTTTGGGGGAAGGCTGGGAAGAGGGTAATTGACGAGAAAGAAACAGTATATATCAACCTCAATAATAAGGTAACCTTATTTGTAAAGAATTACACTTTGGGCGGGATAGGGGCCATGGAGTAATAGTGTCAGGGTAGAGTGACGAATGACTGCTTAAGAATTCATTGACCCTGTTTTGAAATTGCCAGACCAACAAATGAATCTGCTGTTCCATAATACAGAAACCATTTGTCATGAAAATAAACCAGCCCTTCGGAAAAGGTTGTTCCGGCTTTATACTGGCCGGAAATCTCATGAGGTAAAGTTGGTCTTAACAAGCATGTATCCGACCGGAAAATAACCATTTCCGGATTTTTCATATCAAATACAACCTTTCCCACTGAATATGTTCCTTTTGGCACTTTAATTTCAGAATCTTCTCCTTCGGAATTTTTACCATTGTAGAATAACACAATTCCTTCATCATTGATCAATGAAGGTGGTCCGCATTCAGTAAGCTGACTATCGAACTTGTTTTTTCTGGGACTGATCACGGGTTTAAGTTCTCCATTTTCATTCAATGTCGGATACCAGTCAGTAAGATTGTCGGACCATGCGAGATTCACAAAATTTTCTCCCCAGTACATTCCGTATCTCCCGTTAATTTTAGCTGCAACAATCTTATTTCCCACCTTCCTGGTTATTATCGAGCCGGATTTTGACCAAATGTCAAGAAACTTACCATTATAAGCCTTTGCAAACGCCGGTCCCTTCTTTTCCCAATGTATCAGGTCTTTGGAGACAGCAATGCTTAATCGTGCTACCTTATAATTCCAGGATGTATAGGCTAATACATACAAACTATCATCTGTCTGAACAATCCGGGGATCTTCACAACCTCCGGGGTAATCGTACTGCATAAAATTGCTGCTATCGGGATACAAAACCGGTGAAGGATATTTAGTAAAATGTATGCCATCTTCACTATATGCCAGACCAATTCTTGAAGTTCGCCCCCCGAGGATTGCTGCCGGATTATCTTCACTACGGTATAATAAATATATTTTATTGTCCTTCACTATGGCTGCCGGGTTGAATACATCAGCTTTCTGCCATCTGACCAGCGAATTATTTATCGGATCAACAAATGTAAAAGTTGAATCGGCTTTCAGAACAGGGTTTTCGGTTGGTTTAAAAAACGATAGAAAATCCCAATTTGATGAAGGATGATTATTACAACTGATGGTCAATAGCAGGAAAAACAAATAAAGAATTCTCCTCTTCATAATTTTATCCGTTTACAATATTATTAATCAAGCACATATTTGTTTATCGTAAAAGTACTAAATGATTTACTTATTATTTTTAATATTTTCCGGAGTATTCATCCAGTAATTATGGTTGCCCGAATATTTGGATATACAATTTTGTTCCAGAGGTAAATATTGCATATAGCAGCTATCTTTCAAAGGCAAAGGTTTATTATACTCCTGAACGAATAGTTCTCTATACTGATAGAGTTCCATTGATTTATGTTTATCCAGGACATTACCGTCGGTATCTGTGATATCATGAACAACAACCCGGCAAGAGTCTCCTTTTCCCAAAAGATCATTATCTTTTAATCTTATATACAGGTTTTTTCCGGTGATTTGAATACTGTTAATATCTACGGTTTGTTTACCGACAGTTATTTCATAGTTCTTTTTTTTAGATGCAGATACGCGATCAATATTATTATTAAAAGTCAGAACAAGAGTTGGTTTCAAATTACGGAAAGAATCCAGATAGGAATCCAGGATTCTGAAATACGTGCTATCCTCTTTGTCTGTCACGTTAAAAATATTGTTGAAAGAGATATACTTCAGGCACATAAGAGAGTTAACGGAATTTTCATAACCGTACTCAACATCAATATTAAACATTTGTTGTGATTTTACTCCTTTAACACTGTAATAGCATGAGTATTCAAGTTTATGAATTGAATAATCTTTTGGCTGAATATAGATAAATCCTGAAGCCTGCAATGAGTCACCTGTAACCCTATGCCTGGCTTCGAAACGAATTTTATAGAGCAACAGATTATTATTAAATACTTTTTCGGGTTCAGAAAAAGTGTGATTCCGGATAAAATCGGTCGCAAATGTTTCAATAAATGAGAAGTGGTTCGGGTATCTTCCGCAAGGATAAGATCGGATTCTTTTAGTACTCTGAGGGCTCTCAAAGTGATATCTTCCAAATTTCCGACAGGAGTCGGCACTATAGTAAGCTTTGCCATAGGGTCAATTA
>Ga0209747_1001173_pt1 | contig 14081 bp, 11 predicted proteins | sample BarGraNGADG00311_FD_184498 | JGI IMG/M metagenome (GOLD analysis project Ga0209747, IMG submission 184498) | Arctic peat soil microbial communities from Barrow, Alaska - Barrow Graham LP Ref core NGADG0011-311 (SPAdes) (version 2) | ecosystem: Environmental > Terrestrial > Soil > Wetlands > Peat... | reverse complement strand
GGCTGGCAAGGGCTCCTTGGTGTCCAGTCTCGACGGGGTGAAGATCCCGAGGACGCCCTTCAGACCGAGACTCATCACGATGTTGAAGAAGAACGCCAGGAACGCGAAGAGCAGCAGTGCGCCGGACAGCGCGGCAAGGATCATGTACCCGTTGAACTCTCCGTTGACGTACAACGACCGCCGCAGCATGCCCTGCAATCCCGCCATCCCCATGAACGCACCCATGCCGATTCCGCCCAACAGGTGGGCCCAGAAATGGAAGACCGCGAGCTTCTCGCTGTACAGCTTCGCGCCGTTGGTGACGAGGGGGAAGAGCAGGTAGATGGCCGAATACAGCGTCATCGTCAGTCCCACGAGCACCGCGACGTGCACGTGCGGACCGATGATCCACTGGGTATTGTGGAGGATCCGGTTCAGGCCGAGATCCGCCTGCATGATGCCCGCGGGCACGGCCAGCGCGAAGCCGAGCAGGCCCCCGAGCAGGAACTTGAGCGGATGCGTCATCTTCAACGGGCGCGCGCTCCAGAGCGTCACGAGCGTGATGAAGAACGCGAGCCCCTGGGTGATGAGCTCGAACGAGGTGACCATCTCGCCGGAGACCGTCTTGAGGATGCCGGGCTGCGCCTGGTCGGACATCAGGTGGTGAGACCACACCGTCCAGGACACGACCATCTCCACGAACAACGCGGCACGGGCGAAGTTCTCCATGTAGAGTTTCTTGCCCGTGATGAGCGTGGCCAGGAGGTACCAGGTTCCCGCCACGAAGATCAGCACCAGCCCGTCTGCAATGAGGTCCAGCCCCCACCAGAACCAGTTCTTGTAGAGGAGCGCGTCCACCGCGCTGTGCCTGAGGTCGTGCCCGAGCAGTGCGGCAACCATGTACACCAGGATGAGCACGCCGGTGAACAGGATGATCCCGGCGTTGAGCGCCGTGTCCACCGTGCCGCGCGCGATGGCCGCGACAGGCAGGGGGACGAGGTGCTCCTTCTTGTTCTTGGAGAAGAACGCCTGCAGCCCGCTCAGCCCCAGGGCCGAGCCGATCAGCGCACCCGCAGGCTGCTTCGCCCATCCCTCGGGCGTGTAAGAGATGGTCTTGAAGATGTTGACGACAAACAAGACCGTCCCCACCATCACCAGGGCAATGCCCACGATGAAGAACGTCCCGCCCCAGAGACTGAACTGGGTGAAGTCCGCCGGAAGCGGCCAGTACAGCGTGTAGAGAGGCGCGTACTCGGAGAGGAATCCCGCGAACCAGAACGTGAACGTCCCGACGGCCAGCAGCCCGCAGGTCCAGTTGGCGAGCGGAATGCTCCAGAGCGGCTTCTTCATCAGAAACGGCACGAGGAAGAGAAACGTGCCGAACACGATGGCATACGTCGACCCGAAGATCCCGACCAGGGGATGGGCCGTCATGATGGCGAAGAACTGTTGCGTGGGCACGGTCGGGATCGGCGTGATCTCATACAGCCGCATGATCATGCCTTCGACAACCGCGAAGCCGTAGTAGACGAGTCCGACGACCACGAAGCGCAGAATCATTTTCTGCATCGGCGTGAGCGTGGCCGGCTTGAACGACTCCTGCTCGCCGTTGACGAGAGTGTGGATGAAACTCATGGGTGGTCTCGCTGGAAGGTGTGAGTTCCGTTCAGGTGGCTAGCTCTTCTCGCACGATACGACGACAACGTCCTTCAGGGTCATGTTGACCCCCGCGGGGCCCGAGTACTCCGTGGACCGGATGGTGTAGACGCCGGGCTTGTCGAACTGCCACAGGATGTCGTTCTTGTGCCCCGGCACCACCTGCATCTGAAACAGCATCGAATGGTCGTTGCGGAACAGGCCGAATCCGTACGTCAGATCTCTCGACGTCACGTTGAAGAGCACCTTGTCGTCGCAGGCGATGATCAGCTTCTCCGAGGGCAACTGGAACGCGTGCGAGGCCACACTGATGTCGAACACCTTGTCCGGCGTGATGGTCGCCCGATGCATGTCCATCGGCTTCCATGGAATGGTGTAGTAGGTGATGAAATGGAGCGAGACGCCGAGGACCACGAGGAAGGCGACGAACGAGTAGAAGAGCGCGGGCTTCACGTCGTGGCTCTCCCCCGGCTGCGTCACGCGCCACGCAAACCAGCCCATCAACGCCATGATGGCGAGGACGTAGAAGGTGTAGGCCAGGGTCTGTCCCCAAAGGACGATGCTCGAATCAACCATGTTGATCTCTCCTCATACGGCGGGGGCACGCGTATCCTACCTCCCGGGGGCCGTTCTCTCCAAGATTGTGAAAGGGGCCCTGGCGCGCGGCTTGCCGAGAGCACCCGCGGAGGCGGACCGCGGGTGCTGTGATCGGGCCAGGCAATGACGCTTCCCGACGACGCTCGCATCCCGGAACACCTATCGCTGAAAGACCGCGCGCTCGATGTCGCGGCCGAGGGGATCACGATCGCCGACGCCCGGCTTCCCGATCGCGCGCTGATATACGCAAACGAGGGTTTCGTGCGCCTGACCGGTTATCCCCTCGAAGAGGTGCTGGGCCGCAACTGCCGCTTCCTCTCTCCCGATTACGCTGCGGCTGAGCACAAGGCGGTCAGGGCAAGCGCGAGGGCCAGGCACGTTGGGAGTCTTGGATGTCTCATCGAGCAGCCGCGCCCTCTTCGCCGGCGCACGCCGGCACGCCCTGTCACCGTTCTTTCACACGTCGGTCACGCCTCTGCCACGGATGCCCGGTCTATGCTGTCAGAACGTGGACGAAACGCGGAGGACAACATGAACAGGAACAGCAAGGTTCGAGTGCTCGCCGGCTTCATCGTCGTGGGGTTGCTCGCCGGCGGCGCGGTGGTCACCGTCACCTACGCCCAGGGCGGCCAGCGAAAGGGGGCGATGGCCGGGCGGATGGAAATGATGCGCCGCGGGCCCATGGCCGGCATGCGCCTGGGCATGGCGCAGCTCGGGCTCAGCGAGCAGCAGAAGGCAGATGTGAAGAAGATTCTTCAGGGCTACAAGGAGCAGTTCAAGGCCATCCAGGCGCAGGTGGGCCCGGCGCGCAGAGAGCTGGCCGACGCCATCGAGGTTGGCAACGACAAGGAGGCCATCCGGGGCGCGGCCGGCAAGCTGGCCACGGCACAGGTCGATGCCGCGTTGCTGGCCGGCGAGGTTCGCAGCAAGGTGTTCGAGGTGCTGACGCCCGAGCAGAAGAAGACGGCCCAGGACCTCAAGGGGCGGGCCCGGCAGCGGATTGAGAAACTCCAGGCGCTGCGGAAGAAGCGGCTCGATTTCTAGTTTTCCCCCTTGCTCTCGTACAGCGCGCACACCGCGCCCGCCGGATCCTCGATGACGCAGTAGCGCCCCTCGCCGGCGTAGTTGCGCGGGCCGGTGACCACGCGGCCGCCAAGCGCCTTGCAGCGCTCGATGCTCTGGTCGAGATTTTCGACCGTGACGTACACGAGCCACTGGGGCGGCAGATCCTTGTTGCCGCCCCGTGCGTGGCAGACGCCGGCGACGGCCGCGCCTTCAGGCGTCTTCATGACGAAGTCGTTGTAGCCGCCCATGTCGAACGGCTCGGGAATCCACCCGGTCACCTGCGCGTAGAAGTCCCTGGTCTCGACCGCGTCGGGCACGGTCAAGTCTACCCAGCCGATGGTCCCGACGGGTGGTCGTGCGCATTCGCTCATCAGTCCTCCTGCCGCGTTCGGGTGTCGGGACCGCGTTCGGCACTCACCATTCTGAACTCCGGGACCGCGATTTTCCGAAATGCATCTCGCCCCCTTGCTCTCTCACCCGCCAGGACCGGCCACGTGCCCGTGAGCGGAACGAGCGTCCGAGCGCACTTGGGAACCATAGGTCGAGTCTTCGTGAAATCGGTGTGCACTGTGGGCGCGCCAGCCAGGCGGCTGGCGGCCCGATCGTACCAGAGGCTGCCTGTTCACTCCTCTCGGTCGCGGCGGGAGCGCTCGGCCTGCTCGTTGCTGTCTGGATGGTGAGCGTCATCCAGGAACAGCCAGTACACCGCGAAACGCCACATGTCTTCCTTCGACCATGTCAACGTCCGGCGTTCACCCGCGGCCGCCTCGTCATCGCGCCGGCGGCCGTCGGGTGCAACGCCTCGTTAGTCCGCTCCGCTCCGACGCCGCGCTTCCCAGTAGCGTCGCATCCGCTCGGAAATGGCCTTTCTCTCCGCCGCTATCATCTTCCTCCGGGCTGGCGCTGGCTTGTCTTCGGGCGACGGCGCCGCCGTGACGACCGGCTGGCGGGATTTCGTCTTCCCGCCACGTGGCGCCGCGCTCTGGGGCGGGGTGGCGGCTGGGCGAGGCAGTGTCGGCGGCGCGAGTTCGACGCCGAACACGTCTGCCAGGTCCGCCTCTGCCAGCACCTTCGCCGCCGCCGGGCTCTTCCTGGAGAGCGGCACGTCGGCACCGGCGCGGGCGATCAGTTCCTGCTCGTTCACCTGGCGGAGGCGGAACAGCAGTTCCGGGCCGTGGTCGAGACGCGCGCCGATGCCGTAGAGCACCGCCGCGACGTGTTTGCACATCGAGGCCCAGTCGGGACAGCTGCACGTGAACTGGATTTCGGCCGGCGCCGGAAACAGCCCCGTGCCCTGCCGGCAGAGGTGCTCCATGACTCCCGTTGAGAACCGTCCCTGCAGCAGTTCCACGAGCGAATCGATCCCTCCTGCGCACTGCCCGCAGATCGTGCGCCACCGAGGTGCCTGGACCGGCGCGACCTTCACCGCGACCTTGTAGACTCTCGACCCGCTGACGAGCGCGTCCACCTGGCCCGCGCCGATCTGCAGGTCGATCACCGACCCGTTGCGCACGTAGGTGCGGCCGCGGGGGATGCGATTCGCGTAGTCCGAGTAGCGCTCCAGGTTGTCGCACCACGCGCCACCCCAGAACGTCGTCGCGATCTTGCGGCCGGTGATCTCGACGGGCGACACGGCCTTCCCCGACTTGCGAAGGCTCTGGAGCTTCTGCTTCGCCTGGGCCTGCCTCGCGGCCACTGGGACGTACGGCGCAAACCCGCCCCAGCCTCCAGAGTCGTCGAACCTGTTGTACCGGCTCCGCGTGCGACGGCGCGGCATCATCCCTCCCTGAGCGCGGCATTCACGTCGAGCGCGACCAACCGCAGCAACTCTTCGTCCTTCATCTCGGTGAGCAGCAGGTCCGCGCCCCCTTCGAGCAAATCTCTCGCGAGGCCCCGCTTGGAGGCGATCAGTTCGTCGATCCGTTCTTCCACCGTGCCCCGGCACACGAACTTGTGCACCAGCACATTGCGCGTCTGGCCGATCCTGAAGGCGCGATCGGTCGCCTGATCCTCGACCGCAGGGTTCCACCAGCGGTCGAAGTGTACCACGTGGGAAGCGGCCGTCAGGTTCAACCCGCTGCCGCCGGCCTTGAGCGACAGCACGAAGAACGGCACGCGCTCGTCGTCCTGGAATCGCTGCACAAGGTCGCGCCGGGCCTTGACCGGCGTTCCGCCGTGCAGGACGAGCCCGGGCCGGCCGAAGACGGTCCCAAGGTGCGCGGCAATCGGACCTGTGACCGCGCGGAACTGCGTGAACACCAGCACCTTCTCCTGCCTCGCCGCGATGACTTCCGCCACCTCGGACAGTCGCGCCCACTTGCCGCTGTCCGCCGGGCGCCACGCGCCGTCGCCGAGCCACTGCGACGGGTGGTTGCAGATCTGCTTCAGGCGCATCAGCGATGCGAGCACCAGACCCCGCCGCTCGATGCCGTCAGCGACGGCCAGCCGGTCCCGCAGATCGTGCACCGCCTGCTCGTAGAGCGCCGCCTGGGTCCGGCTGAGCAGGCAGTAGGCGTTGACCTCCGTCTTGTCGGGCAGGTCGGCAATCACCGCGCGGTCGGTCTTCATCCGCCTCAGGATGTACGGTCGCACCAGTTCGCGCAGCGGGCCGAACGCGTTGTGCGGACGTTCCGAGAGGCGTGTGGTCAGCGCCGTGAACTGCTTCGCGGACCCGAGCAGGCCCGGGTTGATGAAGTCGAAGATCGACCACAGGTCGCCCAGGCGGTTCTCGATGGGCGTGCCCGTCATGGCGATGCGCGCCCGCGCCCGCAACGCCTTCACCGCGCGCGTCTGCTTGGCCTCCGGGTTCTTGATGGCCTGAGCCTCGTCCGCGACGACGAGGTTCCAGCCGCGGCGGGAGATCCAGGGCAGCGTCCGCACCGACCCGTACGTTGTGATGACGAGATCCATCTCGTTCACCCGCGCCTCGTCGATTTTCTTCAGGGCGTCGGCCGGCATCGCGGAGGGGTGGGCGACGATGGCCGAGAGCCCGGGCGCGAAGCGAGCGATCTCCGATGCCCAGTTCGCGATCAGCGAGGCGGGGGCGATGAGCAGGCTCGGCTGTCGTGCGGCGCCCGCGCGTGCTTGCCGCTCGCGCTCGAGCACGAGCAGCAGGGCAAGGACTTGGATCGTTTTCCCCAGCCCCATGTCGTCGGCGAGGCAGGCGCCCAGGCCGAGTGACGACAGGAAGTGGAGCCAGCGCACGCCCACCTGCTGGTACGGCCGCAGCGTGCCGTGGAGCGCGGCGCCAGGGTCCACACCCGCCAGCGCCTCCGGCCCACGCAGGGCCTGCAGCACGCCGGCCAGCCAGGGCCCGGCGACCGTCCCCGACCATTCGCGGTCGTCGTCTGCCATCTTCCCGGCCGCCCGCGTGTCGGCGCCTGAGAGCAGGCGCATCGCCTCGGCGAAAGTCAGGCCGTTGTCGGCGGCAGCGCGATCGACGCGGCGGAACTCATCGATCAGGCCGCGCAGCCGATCGCGATCGACTTCCACCCAGCGCCCGCGCAGCAGCGCCAGGCCGTCCACCCCCTCGAGAAGCGCGCGGATCTCGGCTGGCGTCAGCGTCTCGCCGTCCAGCGTCACGTCCATCCGGAAGTCGAGCAGCGTGTCGAGGCCGAGGCCGCCCGGCGGCTTCGTGCCGACCGTGGCCGTCACCGTGGGACGCGGTGGTCGCCCCGCCTTCCAGTTGGCCGGCACCCGGACGACGACCCCCGCCTGCTCCAGCGACTGGACGTCGCGGAGAAAGACGACGGCCTCGCGCGGCGTCCAGCGAAGGGGATGGAAGATCTCTCCCTCGTCCACCATCGTCTTCAGCCAGGCGCAGCGCTCGGCGGCGCGCTGCACAGGGAGCAGCAGCGAGAGCAGTCGGGTGTTGTTGGCGGCGCCGGCGTACTCGCGCAGGGCTTGGCCGAGCGGGACGTGCTGCGGCGTGGCATGGGCGGAGAGCCCGTGCGTGTAGGTGGCGAGGAACGCGAATGGCGCCTCCGGGTCCTTGCGGTTCTCGGCGAGGTGGAAGTGGACGCGCCCGACCGTGTTCCACGCCGGGTTGAAGCCCCGCAGCGTGTCCTGCACCGAGGCCTTCGACCTCGCAAGCCGGGCGGCGAAGGCCGCGTCGAGCGCCGTCCACAGGCCGCGCAGCACGTCGGGCGTCAGGTACTCCGCGCCCGTCATCGGCGGCGCGGCGGCGACGACCTTGTCGAGGTCCGCGTCGGGCGGCGGCGGGACTCCGGTCGCGGCTTCCCCGGAGCCGGGCGCCGCGGTCACGTCCGGCTGCGCGCACACCGCCGTGACAAACCTCGCGGCGAAATCGCGCCAGTAACCGAACGCCGGCGGGAGCGGCGTGGAGACCTCGCCCGCGCCAAGCTGCAGGAGCCCATCGCCCTGGCCGCTGTCGAACGCGCCGGAGAGGCGCGCGGCCACGCTGGCGTCGAGCGCCGAAGGACCGGCGGCCTCCGCGAGCAGCAGGTGCCCGCGGGGCGTCAGAACAGGTTCGAGGTTGACCAGTGCCGAGACAGTTCCAAGGCTCATGTCGATGTCGTCGATGGTACACCGAGACCGCCCCCGTCCCTCCTCCCACCTGTCGGCAATCCGATGGCCGTTGTCGTCGAGCGGCAGCGAACCATCGGGGCTGGCCTTCCCGCGAACCCTCACCTTGACGTCTCGTCCCTCGCCGTTCGCGGTGACCCGCAGCGTGGCCGCTCTGCAATGGGAGGTGTCGAGTCGATGTTCAGGTTCTGGATGGCTGCGGACTCATGAAGGGGAAGCCGGATGCGGCGTCGGTCGGGCACAGCCGTCAGCCTCCCGAGACGACTCACGAGACGTCCGTTGACAGCTTGCTGACGGAGGCGTTCTGGCAAATGGGCCAGGGGCCGCCGCGGCGGTGGCCCCTGGCGTACGGGCCGGTCCTACTTGTGCGGCCGGGAGCCGCCGAGGACCCGGTGCTCGTGGTCCACAGGGGTGTTCAGCAAGAGGTACCCGTCTACGTCGGGGAGCCAGACCTCGGACAGGAGGATCTTGCCCCCGATCTTGTCGAAGATCAACTCGGCGTCGGTGTCAGCGTCGTGCCTTCCAAGCCGAGTGATCACCGCCATCATGATCGGGGTCCCCTTTCCGTCCTGTGCCCGCACTACGATTCGGCCGGAGTCCACCACGAACTCGTAGGCGCCGGCCGGCATCTCTTTCCCTGCCGCGACGAACGCGAAGTCGACATTCACCCGCGCGATGCTTTGGGCGTATGTCATTGTGCCGAACCCAGCGACGCCGATGACGAGCGCGGCGACGACAAAGCCGATGTGTGACAACCGACGAACTGCGCGAGTTCTCAATTCTGTCCGCATACAAACGCTCCTTCGGGAGGCTCTTCCCGTAATTGTGGCTAACGTCCTTGATGAGTCGCATACGCAAGATGAGGTCCAGCTAGCTCGAGCAGAAGAACCCGAGCGTTTCTCACCGGTTGGTCCGCGATACGTCACTCGCGGAGTATGGAATCGATACGCGGATGACCTGACAATGTAGTGTTCGGCGGCGGATCACCAACGGACCTCCGATCCTCTCGGCTTTCGACCAGGTCGGCCGCTGTTGATGTGGAGAAATCGTGGAGGGTCGGCCGGGACCCAGGGCAAACGTGCCCACACCCCTGCGTGCCCTACAGCGTCCGGGAGAGACGCGATGCGGCGGCCTCGTCCACAATCCAGGTCAGCGTGCCCTGCCGGGGCTGAACGCCCTGGATCGGGAACCGTTCGGGATCGGCGGGGGCCTCGAGCACGGCCCGGAGCGTCTCTGCCTTTTCGACGCCGCTCACCAGCACGTAGACTTCGCGCGCGTTGTTCAGCACGGGGTAGGTCAGCGTGATTCGCGAGCTCTGCAGGGCGGTCACCCAGACTGCCGCGGCCAGGTGCTCGCGTTCATCGAGCACCCTCGTGTGCGGGAACAGCGAGGCGGTGTGGCCATCGCTGCCCATGCCCAGGAGCACGACGTCGAAGCGGGGCCACTCGCCAGGCGCGAGCGCGAAGGCGCGGGCCAGTTCGAGCGCGTACGCCGCCGCCGCCTCTGTGGCGTCGGGCTGCTCGGTGCGCACGCGGTGCACCTGCGTGGCGGGAATCGCGACGCGGGACGCCAGCGCGTCCTGCACCATCCGGTAGTTGCTGTCGGGATGGTCGGGGGGCACGTGCCGCTCGTCGCCGAAGAACAACTCCACGCGGTCCCACGGCGTCGCGTCAACAGCAAAGGAAGGCGGCTCTGCCAGCGCCTCGTAGAGGCCACGCGGCGTGCGGCCTCCCGAGAGCGCCAGCGTGCAGCGGGAGCGCGTCCGCACGGCTGCGGCGATGGACGCCCGCACCCGCCGGGCGCCTTCGCGCGCGAGCGCCTCCTTGTCGGGGACGATCGTCAGTTCATGCGCCATACGGCGGCCCTCACGGTTTCCTCCACTCGCGGCCGTCGCGGGCCAGCAGGGCATCCGCCTCGGGCGGCCCCCAGGAAAAGGCCTGGTATGGAGCGACGCCGTCGCTGGTCGCGCTCCACGCGTCGAGAATCGGCGTCACGATCTGCCAGCCGGTCTCGACCGAGTCGGCGCGATGGAAGAGCGTCATGTCGCCCGTCATGCAGTCATAGAGCAGCGTCTCGTAGCCGCTTGACGGAGCCGAACCGAAGTAGTCCTCGTACTTGAAGTCCATGCGGACGGTGCCGACCGTCAGGTTAGGGCCAGGCACCTTGGCCTCGAACCGCAGCGAGATGCCCTCGTCCGGCTGGATGCGAACGATGAGGAGATTCGGCTGGACTTGGTCGGCGCACACGTCGCGGAAGAGCAGCAGGGGCGGGTGCTTGAAACGGATGGCCACCTCGGAGACGCGGCGCGCGAGGCGCTTGCCCGTCCGGAGATAGAACGGCACATCGGCCCACCGCCAGTTGTCGATGAGCAGCTTCAGCGCGACGGACGTTTCGGTCGTCGAGGTCGGCGACACCGTCGGCTCCTCGCGATATCCCGGCACCCGCGTCCCGTCCGCCATGCCGGCGGTGTACTGCCCGCGCACGGTGTCGTGGGCGATGGTGTCAGGCGTGAACGGCCGGATCGCGTGCAGCAGCTTGACGCGCTCGTCGCGTACGCGATCGGCCTCGAACGAGTTGGGCGGCTCCATGGCCGTGAGCGCGAGCAACTGGAACAGGTGGTTCTGCACCATGTCGCGCAGAGCGCCCGCGGTGTCGTAGTACCCTCCGCGGCCCTCCACCCCGACCGTCTCGGCCACGGTGATCTCCACGTGATCGACGTAGCGGCGATTCCAGACCGGTTCGAAAATCCCGTTGGCGAACCGCAACACCATCAGGTTCTGGACGGTCTCCTTCCCCAGGTAGTGGTCGATGCGGTAGATCTGCTCCTCGCGAAACACCGAGGCCATCTGGCGATTGAGCTGCCGCGCCGATGCGAGATCGCGCCCGAACGGCTTCTCGACAATCACGCGGCGCCAGCGTCCCTCCTCCTCGCGCGCCAGCTGCGCCTGCCTCAGGCCGCCAACGATGTCGCCGAACAAGTCAGGGGGAACCGCCAGGTAGAAGAGCGCGTTGCCGCGCGTCTCTCCGCGACTGAGTTCCTCGAGCGAGGTACGCACCCGCGCGTAGAGGCCGGGGTCCTGGAGCTCGCCCCGGACGTAACGGATCCGCGCCTCGAACCACTCGCGCTCGGCGGGTTCAAGCGGGGGGTCGGCGAACCCGGCCACGCTGTCGAGCAGCGTGTCGCGAAAGGCCTCAGGGGTGGCGTCGGCCCGCGCGACCGCGACGATGACGAACGTGTCGGGGAGGAGGCCGCTGCGCCGCAGGTTGAGCAGCGCGGGCATCAGCTTGCGCTTGGTGAGATCGCCGGAGGCGCCGAAGATCACCATCGCGCAAGCGTCGGCCTGGCGAGCGGAAGGCGCATCGGGGACGAGTTCTTTCGGGACGTGAGACATCGGGTGGGGCTCCCGGGTGCCGGAAGCTGGTCGGTGACGGAAACCGTCGGCACCTCCAATGGATCTTACATCGGTCATGATAAGACAGATTCCAGGGACCGCACAGAAACTCGCTTCATTCGTAACGATCTCAGCTCTGGAAGATGTCTGGCGTTCGCCCCTGGTCCCGACGCCATTATGCACGAGCCGCGCGGCCGGCCGCAGGTCGTCAACCGCCAGTCGCAAGCCGGACTGTCGTGTCCGCCGTCGCGATCGTCAGCGGCAATCCACCAGCACGCGGCCGAGCGCCGTCCGGTTCATCAGTGTGCCGCACGCCGACAGCACGTCGGCGAGACCCACCGTGCGGCTGACGATGCGGTCGAGGGCGGGCGGCTTGAGGTCTGTGCCCAGGCGGTTCCAGATCTCCGTCCTCAAGTCCATCGGGCAGTTCGCCGAGCTCGCGCCAAGCAGGCAAACGCCTCGGAGGATGAACGGGTAGACCGTCGCGTCGAACGCGGGCGCGGCTGCGTTGCCGATGGCCGCCACGTTTCCCCACAACGCGACGTGCCGGATGAGTCCTGCGAGGAGCGGGCCTCCGACGTTGTCGATGACGCCGCCAAAGCGGACCGCCTCCAGCGGACGAGATCCGAGGCCAAGGCCGTCCGGCGTCAAGACCTCGGCGGCACCCAATTCCCGCAGATATGTCTCGTGTTCGGGCCGTCCGGACACCGCGATGACCAGGTAACCACGCTGCGCCAGCATCGATACCGCCGCGGAACCCACCCCGCCCGTCGCACCGGTGACGACGACGGGTCCCTGCTCCGGTGCCTGGCCATTCACCTCCATCCGATGGAGCGCGAGCGCCGCGGTGAAGCCCGCCGTGCCAAGCACCATCGCCTCGCGGAGACCCAGACCGGACGGCAGCGCCACCACCCAGTCCGCCGGCACGCGGACCATCTGCGCGAAGCCGCCGTCGTGCGTCTCGCCGAGGCCCATGCCGTTCACGACGACCGGGTCGCCCGGCCGAAAGCGCGCGTCCGACGACGAGACGACCCGGCCGGCGACGTCGATGCCGGCGTTCAGCGGGAAGCGCTTGTAGATGGGCGCGCGACCGGTGACGCCCAGCGCGTCCTTGAAGTTGATCCCCGACCACTCGGCCCGAATGACGATGTCGCCTTCCGTGAGGTCGTCGATCGCGAAGTCCACCAGGCGGGCGACGACCCCCTCGGTCTCGCGGAACACGCGGCAGGCTAGAGGCGACATGGTGTGTCCTGTCGAAAGACGGGTGTCGTCCGAGCGCCTCGCGTTGGTCGAGGCGCCCCGGCCACGATCAGGCGCGGTCGGGCGCGGCGTGCTCGATCTTCGTGCCGAGCACCTGGAGGAAGGCCGCGATCCACTTCGGGTGAGCCGGCCACGCCGGCGCCGTGACCAGCACGCCATCCACCACCGCATCGTCGACGGCGATATCCGCAAAGCGGCCCCCGGCCCCGGTCACGTCAGGGGCGCAGGCGGGGTACGCGGAGCAGCGCTTGCCGTCGAGAACCCCGGCCGCGGCCAGCACCTGGGCGCCGTGGCAGATGGCGGCAATCGGCTTGCCGGAGGTCGCGAAGTGACGAACGATGTCGAGGACGCGGGCGTTGAGGCGGATGTACTCGGGCGCGCGGCCGCCCGGGATGACGAGCGCGTCGTAGTCCTGCTCCCGCACCTCGTCGAACGTGGCGTTCAGCGTGAAGTTGTGGCCAGGCTTCTCGCTGTAGGTCTGGTCGCCCTCGAAGTCGTGGATGGCGGTGCGCACCTTGTCGCCGGCCTTCTTGCCCGGACACACCGCGTGCACGGTGTGGCCGACGGCCATCAGTGCCTGGAACGGCACCATGATCTCGTAGTCCTCGACAAAATCTCCGGCGAGCAACAGGATCTTGCGTCCTGACATCTGAAGCCTCCTTGTGACGTGTTTCGAAGGGTCTCCGGTTGATGAGGATCGATTGTACGCGAATAGCCATCGGAATCGTCCTCACCCGCCGCCGCTGCGACAGCATCCTCCGCCACCGTCACGGTTCACCGCGGCGCCTTCACCCGCACCGTTCGCGTCGCGGGCATTACTGAGGCCGTCCGGGCCGCTGCGGTTCGCCAGGCCGCGGGGTATAATCCGTCCCGGGCGCGCCGGGCCTCCGCGCGCCGACTGTGAGGCCCCGCGAGGGACTAATCATGCTCGACAGGGTCGTCCGCGTGGCGATGGTGGTGTGGCCACTGTGCCTTGTCGCGGCAGGAGCCGGCCTCACCTCCTCACTTCGCGCGGCGGGCCCGCAGCGTCTCCCCGGGGATTCCCAACTGCCGCCCGCCAGCCTTGGCGCGCCGCCCGCGCTCGTCGTCGATGCCATCGTCGTGGACCGGAAGGGCGCGCCGGTGGAGGACATGCGCGCGCGCGACTTCGATGTGACCGTGGACGGCCGTCGCCGGAACGGCGTCGCGATGGCGCGAGCGTATCGCGGGCCCGGCGCGGCTGGCGTCGCGGCGCTCCGCCCGGCGACGGTGCCGGGCGAGGTCCCGCCCATCGTCGAGCCGAGCCGCCTCGTCGTCGTCGCGATCGATCAGGCGAGCTTCCTGCCCGGCGACGAGAAGCGGGCGCGCCTCGCTGGCGAGAAATGCGTCGCGCTGTTCGGCCTCACCGAGTCGATCGCGGTGATACTGCTCCCGCTCCGCCGCACCGCGGGGACGGTCTCGTTCGAACGCAGCGAGATCAGGCCGGCGCTCGCCAGCCTGCGCCCGTTGCGGTCCACCGACGCGGCCGTCGTCGAGCCCCCGGCCACTGAACGTGCCAACCCGCCGAAAGACCCGGAGCGGGTTGGGGAGACCAGCGGGGGAAACCAG
>Ga0209747_1001170_pt1 | contig 14085 bp, 13 predicted proteins | sample BarGraNGADG00311_FD_184498 | JGI IMG/M metagenome (GOLD analysis project Ga0209747, IMG submission 184498) | Arctic peat soil microbial communities from Barrow, Alaska - Barrow Graham LP Ref core NGADG0011-311 (SPAdes) (version 2) | ecosystem: Environmental > Terrestrial > Soil > Wetlands > Peat... | reverse complement strand
GGTGAGCGTGGTCTTGCCGTGGTCCACGTGGCCTATGGTTCCCACGTTCACGTGTGGTTTGGTCCTCTCGAATTTTTTCTTGGCCATTTTGACCCTCCTTGATAATAATTAGAAGTCTGATTATGACGGGGGTCAGGCCCCAACACTCGGAAATGTTGTGGCACTGAGGCCCCCGTGAAAAAGGAGCGCCTCTCCGGACATAGATAGCCGCTCAATATATAAACGGGTTTTTCCGTTTTTTCCTGGTAGCGGTGAGAGGATTTGAACCTCTGACCTCACGGGTATGAACCGTGCGCTCTAACCAACTGAGCTACACCGCCCCGGCCGTGGCCATCATCCACGGCATCTCTATAAAAAATGGAGCCCGCTAGCAGAATCGAACTGCTGACCCCATCCTTACCGAGGATGTGCTCTACCTGCTGAGCTAAGCGGGCTCGTGAAATCCTCCAGCGCCTAATAATGTTACTATAACGCCGGGCCTCATTCAATTGCCCGCGGGCCTCCGGATTTAATCGATACGCTCCCGTATTCGCCGGCATCACCCGGCACAAGAAACTACCATAATATCCCATAATAGGGAATAAATGGCTAGATGATTCGGCAACCCAAGGCTGGCGTGTGCCCTACAGGCCGAAATGAGAAAGCTCCATGGTCTCACCCGGCTGCAGCACTATAAATTCCCCGCTCCAGTCGCCCTCGAGCAACATGCGAAGCATGCGATTTGACCCCGGAATCTCCTCGTAGCGCAGCTCGAGGACCTCGGCCATCATGCGCGCCGTCTCCCGGCATTCATCGAGGAGATAGTTGCCGGTATCGATAAGGACCATGCGCGTGTAATTGGCGAGTATCAATTTAGTTATCCGCATCGCCTTCTCCGTCCCGTAACGCTCCGAGATGCGCAGGAATTCCTTATAGGGATGGTCGGCCGCCTCTATCCACCCCTTGGTCAGGAAATAGGTTCCGGGTTCCTCGGACAGCCTCCTCATATACTCATCCTTCGAGCCCAGGAAGAGAGCTATGCAATCGTCGATGCGAGGTATTATCAAGCGATGCGAAGCCGATGAGAGACCGATGACCGCGTTGGAACAGAGGCCGTATCCGAGGATAATATCAACGCCGGGCGGGCTCGAGTCTATCTCGCTCTGCAGGGTCTCCCTGAGGCTCTCCGGATAGACGTGCAAGCCGAAGTCCAGCTTCTTCAGCTCATCCTCTTCGATGCCCATTCGCCTCAGTTCCTCGACGACTGTGGCGCAGGCTATTATTCTTCTCGGCATCATCGACGCCCTCGATTGCCACTCCTAATACATCATATTGCCCAAAGACATGGCGAAGGCTAGATCGCCATCGATCTTCAACCTGCCACTCATAAAAGCGGCCGGCCCCGTCAGGTCGCCCGTAGCCATTTTAGCCCAGTCTTCGGCCGTAGTCATGAAGGTAACGGAGGGTGATTCCGCCCCGTTCATTATTACCTTAATGTTCGCAACGGAATCGTCGGGCAGGGATAGGACAAGATTCATGGTTCCCTGGGTTGATTTCAGCGCCTCAAAGCGTTGCCGATTCGCCATCTGCTCCGTATCCGTAAACATATCAACGGCTCCTACCATCTTTCCGGTGACCGCCTTTCGCCACACCTCCTCCGACAGTTGGATCCTGACCATAGGATTATCAAGGGGGCCCTCATTAATCTCCAATTCGCGGCCATCCTTCACCGTTATTCCGAAAGCCTGGTCCGTGCCGTTGCTGATATCGAACTCTGCCGCAAATATCGTGCCCTCCATGCCGGTTACGGGGCTCTTCTCCAGCTGTTCCCGGAACATTCTGGGTACGAATTCTTCGAAATACTCCTTCACCCCTATGTCTTCACTAACAAACATTTCCATCGCGAAACCTCCTTTTCTCCAAAGCAAAAACGATCGACACTCGTTCTATTTCCCCTCCGCGACCAAGGCGTTTCAATTTCCGGTACTGACATGTCATTACGCTACAAGATATGGTCCCTGGGTGTCAATAAAAAAACTCTGCCGAGACCACACGGACCTCTGGCTCTTGTCTAGCTCGAGTCATCTGGGTTTAAATATAATCTGAGACAGGCCGAGTACTAACCGGTACTTAGTACTCTTCCCATCAGCCTGGCTTCAGCATCACGACTAGAGACGCCGAACACTAAAAGCATAGTCAAAGCATTTAAGGAGTGAGCTTCAAGATGGATGCCAGGCTTAAGAATCTGGATTATGCCTTCAACCCCGGCTCTATCGCCTTCGTTGGCGCCAGCGAGAGCTTGAACAAGTGGGGTTTTCTTATTCTCAATAACATCCTTACGGGCGGTTATGAAGGAAGGGTTTATCCGGTAAATCCCGGCCGCGAGACCGTTCTCGGATTACCGGCCTACCCCTCGATCCGCGACATCCCCGGAGATATTCATCTCGCAATATTCAGCGTTCCCCCCCAGCAGGTCTTCGGAGCTCTCGAGGACTGTCTCACCCGGGGTGTCAAAGCGGGCGTTGTCGTAACCGCTGGGTTCAAGGAGGTAGGTGAAGATGGCGCCGAGTTAGAGGTGGAGCTGTTGCGAAAATGCCGCGAAGCGGGGATGGTCCTGATTGGTCCCAACTGTCAGGGGGTATCTTGCCCGCCCAATAAGCTCTACTCGTGGATGCCCATACTCTTCCACCCGCCGGCCGGAAAGATTTCATTCGTATCCCAAAGCGGTAACGTTCTTAACATGCTTATAGAGCAGGTGGTTGCCTGCGGATTCGGAGCATCGAAGGCGATTTCGAGCGGCAACGAGGCCGACCTGAAAACCGAGGATTACATCTCATACCTGTGCGAGGACCCGGATAGCGATGTCATAGTCTCTTACATGGAAGGCGTGAGGGATGGGCGAATCCTGCTGGAACGGGCAAGTGCGGTAAGCCGAAAAAAACCGATCGTTATGCTGAAGGGCGGGCGCACCCGTTCGGGGATTTCAGCCGCCAAGTCACATACCGGAGCCATGGCCGTGAGCGAAAGGCTTTTCGAGGCGGCGGCAAGACAGGCGGGGATCATCATGGTTGGCAGCATAGAGGAGGCCGGGATTATTGCTTCCTCTTTCATAAACCGTCCCCTTCCCCAGGGCAGGCGGGTCGGAATCATTACGGGTGGAGGAGGACTGGGTGTCCTCGCCGCCGATTTCTGCACGGAAGAAGGGCTCGAGGTCCCAAGCCTTTCACCTTCAACCCTTTCCGAGCTGGCCCATCTGATGCCCGATTGGTGGGTGCCCGGGAACCCGGTGGATCTGGTCGCCGGCCTTGATTTCAACATAATCAAACCAACGATCGAGCTACTCATGAAAAGCGGCGAGGTAGATTCGATAATGTTTTTGTGGATAGGCTCTCGCAAGAAAGAGGAAGCTGTCGATACCTCCAGAGGCGGCCGGGACATAAGTGGCCTTTGGGATATGCTCGAGAAACGTTTTTACGATTACGCCAGGGAGCTATACCAGCTGATGCAGGAGCTGCAGGTGCCGCTCTACATATCCACTAGTCTGGATATCAACCAGGTGGCAGTGGATGAGGATTCAGGCAACCGGCAGCCGATGATCTACCCCAGCGTCGAAGCCGCCTGCCGGGCAATCAGCGCCATGGCTTCTTATGGCGGCTACAGGCGTGCGCATGACGGCGAGAAGGTATAGAGCCGTAAGCGTTGCTCGTCTTCAGGAATTCAGCTTGCGATTATTAGGACATGCCTTGAGGCACTCGTCGCAGCTGATCCAATAATTATAACCGGTGGTATTGATAATCATCTCGATATTCTCCCGCCCGTAATCGTCACCTAGAAGTGGCCGGTAGATCCCGTGCTTGAAAGCATAGCCTGTGCATACCAATTTTTGGAAGCCACCCGGCTGGAGTGCTCCCGAAGGGCAAGCCTTGATGCAAGCCTCGCATTTGTCTGGACACAAGTCTTCTTCAATAATCTTGTCACCGGATATTTCCGCATTCGTGATTACCGCACCAAAGCGAAGGGTGATCCCGAACTTGGGGTGATGGATGATTTGGTTGCGGCCGTAAACGCCGAGACCGGCCATCCCGGCGGCGTGTTTCAGTGAGATCAAGCCCCAGGGCTCGAGCCCGTGGAACACCAGGGGGGCGTAGGAAGGTATGACCACCGCCAGATGACCTTTCGACTCTATAATGCCGGCCAACTCCAAACCGATCTGGTCAAGCGACGCATAAGTCGTGTGGTAAGTGCGCTGCAGGAGGTAGAGTTGGTATGAGGGCGAGGCAAAGACCCCTTCAGGTATGGTTTTTGCATAAACGATAACCGTCGCCGCATCTTTGCAGACCTTTGCCGGATGATGCTCGGGGGGACATTCAACGAAGCGCTCAATGGGAGCGAAGCCGAAGGCGACAACCCGATCCGACAACCAGAGCGACAGTTTCTCTTTCAACCCTTCATTCATACCGTGCTCCTTCTAGCCCGCTCGGTTCGTCCCTTGCCGCTGACGATAACAGATTAAATCAAGCCTGTTGAAGCGGGAAATCCCCGCATTCGGAGGCCTATTTTAAGGCCAGTACGCCGCTTGTACGAAGCTCTTCCGGCAAGCCTACCAGTCTATTAAGCACTTCTTCGTCACACCCGCTTATGTACAACTCGCAGGCAATATCCATAGAGGCTGCCATCAGCGACATGTTAGAAAAAGCAATGGGGAGGTCGATCATCCAGAAAGTCTTTTCGACGAAAGCGTTATACTTCCCGGGATATCCTGCTCCGACAATAGCCGCCCTCCAGCCAGGCGGTTTTCCGCAGGCTGCGGCGGCCACGCCGAGTTTTTCCTCCGAGCTTATCGCGACAAAATGCCACTTCTGCTGGTTTCCGGCATTGGGCGCCACCCTGGCCGCTTCCAGGCAGGCTTCGATTACCAGCTCAAGAGGCATAGCCCCCCGTCCGGCTGCTTGGGATTGCAGCCTTCGCAGCAAACCCTCCACGTCCTGATACTCCGACACCGAAAATCGGCCGCCAAGCGCGGCGCCGCTCGTGAAGCGCTGGCCGAAGGTCTCGCGGGACGCTATGGTCGAAATAGGTTTGCGATGCCGCGACAACCGGCGGTAAACCAAGTTGTCGAAATCTCGTGCCTTTATTCTTTCTTTTGGCTTTCCTATGGAGATGATCGCCGGTACCATAAATTCGTCATCCAGTCCGACCACCTTTCGAACCTCGCGGTCGTTCAAACCACCCAACCAGCATGTTGCCAAGCCGGCCTCCGTAAGCCACAGGACCATGTCCTCCGCCGCCATGACAGTTGCGGGAAGGAGCTTGGGGCGATCGGCCAAAACATCTTCCCGAGGTACGACGATGATGAGGAATCCGCTAACCGGTGTTCTCAGCAACCACAAGTTTATGGCGCCTTGGATTCCCCGGTACGCCGCCCGCTTTATGCGCTCCGCCCGGTCTGGATCAGTCTCTACCATAAGGCTTTCCTGTCCGGCTCCGCGAACCTCACGGGCGAGGGAAGCAACTTCGGAGAGCTTGCCGGCAAGTCCGGCATCAAAAGCCATTGGTAAATATTTCCGGCTGGATCGCCGCCCGTAGATCGTTTCCCACAGACCCCAATTGTTATCCGTAAAAGAGAGGTAATCGCGCGTAGGCGTTTTGGTCGCCTCCATCCTTCACCACCTTTTCATCATGCCTGCACCTACCTAATCCTTTTTCAAAAAAGATAGCGGCCGTGCCCGGTTTTCGTTCTCCACCTTCTCCCATCCGGCCGGCAGGAGCTCGAAGATCTTGTCCCGGATGTATTCGTTATCCTCGCGCTCCCCCATTTTATAAAGATAATCGAAGGAGATGTCCTGCCTGGTTACAAAGTCATTTATAAGCCTGATCATTTTGCTCATCAGCTTCATGCCCTTCTTGTCCTGGGGCAACGTCGAAGCCCATTGCCTTAATGTCTCGATCTGGCGGCCGAACTGATCCTCCACCTTTTCCTCGATGGCCTCTATCAGTTCGTACTTCATCTTCTTGGGGGGTAGGAAGAATGGTTTGCCAATTATTACCTGAATGCCGCCATCAGAATCGCGGGCGTAAGTAGCAACGGGCAGAATCGGAGCCGGCGCCGCTTTCGCCAGATTGGCGACGCCATATTGAAAAGGCCTCAACTTTTTCTTGGGGCTGCGCGATCCCTCCGGGTATATCAATACGGCCTCGCCGCGCCTGAGGTATTTGAGACTCAACTCTATCGGCTCGTTGGGACTCCCGCCTTCCCGGTTGATCGGGATTACCCCGAAAAACTTCCACAGGCACCAGGCCAATAATCCCTCCGTCCCCGTTTCGATATCGGCCTTGGCCCACGGCCACATGTGGCGATGCCGGCAAAGAGGCCTGAGTGCTACCGCTATCGCGACCGGGTCCGTGTAGCTCTGATGATTGGAAACCACGATTACCGGGCCGTAGGGGGGGACGTTCTCCTCGCCCGATATCTGGAGGTTGAATCTCTTCATGCTGCTTACCAACACGCCGATGGGACGTATCAATATGTATCGGAACCACATGCCGGAAATCCTTTCATCCGGTCCGAAGCCATCTTTAATGACTTATCTTAATATAAAACAAGAAGCGAGGTTGCAGCAGCCATCAATCTCACGCTTGACCGCAAACAAGATATCAAACCAGCTATGATAGTAACGATTCGGAAAGAGATCTCGTCGAAAGGCAACCCATGGAGCGCCTGGATGCCGTCGTCATAGGGGCAGGGATCGGCGGCCTGGCAGCGGCCGCAAAGCTGGTAAGAAACGGCTTGCGGGTATTGGTTGCCGATAAAAATCCCTTCCCGGGCGGAACCGCGAATATTTTCAGCAAGGGGGATTTCATCTTTCCCATGGGGCCCATCGGTTTCGGCAACGCCGATGTCGTGTTGCGAGCGCTAGATGAGATCGGCCTGGCCCCTCTCACAGTAAAGCCCGCCTATTACAGGCTGCTTGCCTTCGGCAAGGACATCCTTCTTTCTGCGTCTCCCGAGGTTATTGCCGAGGCACTGATTACCAGCTATCCGGAAGATGCCGAGGGCATTGCCTTATTTTTTCAATTGGTGAAGGATCGAATTCCCTCCTATCAAGCCTGGGTCGATAGCGGGGGGCGTCAAGAATTGCAGTGGTCGGGGGCCAATGCGGCGCAGTATCTGGATGGCCTCCTCAAGGATCCCGGGCTGCGACGTATCCTCGGGAGCATCGGCACCAACAAGCCCTATACGGACCTCGATCTGCTTATTGCGATGTGGATTCTGATTTCAGCGAAGGGCATCTATTATCCTGAAGGCGGAATGCACCATTTGTGCTCGGCGCTCTCGCATCTGGTCGAATCCGGCGGCAACGGCCGCCTGGAGCTAGGCCGCGGAGTGTCGGAGATTAAAGTCGCCGGTGGCAGAGCACGGGGTGTCATCATGGAAGACGGAAGTGAAATCGACGCCGACGCGGTAATCTCCAACGCCGACTTCAAGAACACCTTTCTCAAGCTCATCCCCCGCGCGGCGATTCCATCAAAGCTCTACCATGACATATCAGTCGCTCCTCAGACCATGTCCAAAATGCAAATCTGCCTCGGTCTGGATGCCTCGTCGCTCGATCTCGCCGCTTTTGAAAACGCCGCCCGGCTCATTTACAGGAGGGACGATCAGTTCGATTTCGAGGCCCCGGGTATAGACTGGCATGAGGCCGAGGTGGATCCCTCCGCCCTGGCCCACGAGGAACTCGAAATCGATCTCCTGACCGCTGAAGATAACCTGCTCGCCCCTCGCGATAAAGCGACATTGGTAATAAGGGTGGCGGCCGACTACGATCACTTCGCGAAATATAAAACCGGACTCCACAAAAGAGCGCCCGGCTATGTTGAATATAAGACGCGGTTGGCGCAGGCCTTGGTTTCAGAGGTTGAGAAAGTTGTTCCCGGCCTCGAGGCCGGTATCCTTATTATGGATATTGCCACCCCCCTAACCTTCGAGGAATTCGGGAGCCGCAGTGAAGGTGCGGTGGCCGGCTGGTCCTGGAACTCTCCGGAAAAGAATTTCGGCCCCAGCGAACTTGTCCTCACTCCCATCGCCGGCCTCTACATGGCGGGATATCAGGCCTTCACGAGGATCACGCTGGGCGGAGTACCCTCGGCTCTGTTGAGCGGCCTGGAAGCCGCTCGCTGCCTTATGGAAGATGCCGGACCGGTCGAAGAGGTAAGGATTCCGCTGCCGGCAAGCTGAAGCCGAGGCGCTTTCCAGATAATCGCCTCAGCCGGCTTTCCTCTCCTCGGGGACTATAGTCACTTCGCGCTTGTCGGCCCGCTTTATGACCGTAAGGATCGATGTCGTTCCGATGCGTTCCTCAGTCAACATCTTGTGCAAGTCATCGACTCCAGAAATAGGCGAGCCGTTGAAAGCGACCACGATATCACCCTCCTTCAGGCCCGCCCTCATCGCCGGGCTGTCCTTCTCAATCGAGATGATCAGGAAGGCCTTACCGGTTGGCAGATTATGGTAACGCACCACGCGCCGGTTGAGCTCGATATCCTGACCGGCGGCCCCAATGTAGGAACGCTTCACCCTGCCGCATTGGATCAACCGGGCGGCAACGAACTTCGCCGTATTGATTCCCGTCGCGAAGCAAAGGCCTTGTGCCGGATATATAACAGCGGTGTTGACACCGATTACCTCGCCCCTGCTGTTCACCAGCGGTCCGCCCGAGTTACCGGGATTGAGGGCGGCATCGGTCTGTATCACGTTATCGATCAGCCGGCCCGAGCCGGACCTCAGTGAACGGCCCAGGGCGCTGACTACGCCGGCGGTAACCGTGTACTGGAAACCGTAGGGATTGCCCACCGCAATCACCAACTGTCCCACCTTCAGCGACTGGGAATCACCCAGGCAGACGGGTTCGAGATCGGGTGCGCTTATCCTTATGACCGCCAGGTCGGTATCCGGATCGTCCCCGACTATATCGGCCTTGAAAAACCTTCCGTCCGGGAGAGTCACGTCAACCCTCTTGGCTCCCTGGATTACATGGCTGTTGGTCAGGATAAAACCATCACCGGTGAAAATGAATCCCGATCCGGTGCCCCGGACCTCCTCTTGTGGCGCGCCGGCACGGCGTCTTCCCGGCGCCGCCTTTTGCGTAACCGATATATTTACCACCGAAGGGCTCACCTTCTCGGCGGCACTGGAAACGGCACGCGAATAGGCGTCAAGGAGGTCGTCGGCGGAGTCCGGAAAATGCCTTATTTCGCCGTGCTCCTCGGACCGCAGCGCCTCGCCTGAAATCAATTCGAAATTTCTTTTCATAAATTTCTAACCTCCCCCAACAGGAATAATCAAGCCCCTGAAGCCGATATTTGAGTCAAAGAGCAGGGATTTTATTGAAATATTGCCCTTGTCGCAATTTTGAAGCGCAGGGCATTTCTTAAACGAGATTAAGGGAGGTGATAATATTTTGCAATGCTAATTATCAGTTAAAGGGCAGCAACTTTATGGGACATGAAAACGACCTGAAAGGGTAGGTGCTCGAAATATTTCCTGCCGACTTCGACAAATCCCAGCCGGCGGTACCACTCGAGCAGCTCGAGTTCCCCGGATATTACGCCTATCAGGAGGTCGCGGGCTCCTTCCTCCTCGGCTGCCTCGAGGACATGGTGCACCAGCGCTTCCCCAAAACCGGCCCGACGACATTCCGGCGGCACTGCCAGCCTTTCCATGAAGAACTTCCTCTCCCCGCCGTTCTCCAGCCCGACACAGCCGCACGGTTTACCATTTGCTTCGAGTAGGAAAAATCTCACGCCCTTATCCATTGCCGTTTCCACCCATTCCTCAGTACAAAAATAGGGGTGGGTCGGGGCATTCTCGCATGTCAGATTGAACCTCTCCGCCACATCTTTGAAGGAATCCCGGATAATCGTGCCGAGCAGAGGGCAGTCTTCCTTCCCCGCTTCTCGTATTTGGATGTCGGGCGCATTCCGTTCGGTATTAGCTTCCATGGCAATAATTCTTCCCCGGATTCCTGGCAGTTCCGCTCTGACGTCGATTATATCTCGCGCGTAAAGCCGGGTGAAGAACCGCCCACTTGCCTTCCTCCCCCAGTAGGTGGATCTCTTGATGTGAAAAATGATCTGAAGGCAAGCCCTTCTCTAAACCTTCTCGTCCCGGCTGACGATATCAGCGCCAGATTCCAAAATAAAACCGGCGGCGGCGATTGGGCGAATTTCAAGCCAGATCAAGGGTTGGACGCCATGAGAGATCCGCGATTGGTCGAAACGGGAAACCTGCCCGGCGTAGCTTCTTCGCGCCCGGTCTCCGGTGCCTATATCCTTACCGTTCTGGGCCTCGCGCAGTTCATAAACACCTACGATACGACGGCCATGAACGTCGCCGTATCGCGCGTCGTGCACGACCTTCATACCACGGTAACCGGCGTACAAATGGCACTGGCAACCTATGCGCTTGTCATGGCCGCCTTCATGATAGCCGGAGGAAAGCTGGGCGACGTCTGGGGCAAAAAGCAGGTATTCACACTGGGGATAGCCCTCTACGGTTCCGGAGCCCTGATGACCGCCCTCAGTCCCAACCTTACCGTCATGGTCCTGGGCTGGTCGGTGCTCGAGGGTCTGGGTTCCGCGCTGATGATCCCCGCAATATATGCGATTATCCCCACCGCCTTCGCCGATGGACCGCAAAGAGTGAAGGCCTTTGCGATAATCGGCGCAGTGGCTGGAGCGGGGGCGGCTTCGGGCCCTCTGCTTTGCGGATTGGTGACCACTTATCTCTCCTGGCGCGTGTCCTTTGCGGCCGAGGTTGTGGTAGTCGTTGCGGTCATCATCCTGCAATTCAGGCTCAAGCCGCCGGCAAGGAAAGAGCTACGACCCTCCTTTGATATTACAGGCGCAATTCTATCGGCTGCAGGACTGGGCCTGCTGGTAATGGGTATTCTTCAAGCCAATAACCTGGCAACCGCCGGCGTTGTTCCGATCTTTTCGCTATGCGGATCGGGACTCATAGTCCTTGGCCTCTTCCTTGCCTGGCAGATATATCGCAAGCGCAGGGGGAAGTCTCAATTACTCGATCCCGCCATGCTCAAGCTCAAGGCCATAAAGCTTGGCCTCCCGCTCACGGCTTCGCAGATGTTCATGATGGCCGGCGCCCTCTTTATAATACCGGTGTTCCAGCAGCTGGCGCTGGGTTATCAACCGGTCATGAGCGGCCTTACCTTTTTGCCCAATACCGTCGCCATGATATGTGTCTCACTGATTGCAAGCAGGCTGGCAACGCGTTATGGAAGAAAATGGTTAATAACCAGTGGGCTTCTCTGCATGAGTATAGGAATGGGAGTAACCGCTTTTTTGATCAACAGCCACTCATCGGTATGGGCCTTTCTTCCCGGAGCACTACTGCTGGGAACCGGCGTCGGTCTGAGCATGGCCCCATTGTTGGATCTCACGCAATCCTCAGTCGCCCTGGAGCGCCAGAGCGAGGTTTCCGGAATTAGTCGTTCTTTCGCCAACCTGGGCAGTTCCATCGGAACGGCCGTCGCCGGCGCCATTCTCATCGCCGTATTGATAGGAGGTCTTACGGGTTTTGTCTCCAACAGCTCCGTGATTTCTCCGGACATCAAACCCGCCGTCGAGCAGGCTATAAGGAATGACGCCAGGACCATGAGCGACCAGCAGCTGAGCGAGCTGCTCCAGACCAAGGACCTGAGCGATGCGGAGGCAGCCGGACTCGTTAAGATAAACGCGCAGGCCCGAGACCGCGCGCTGCGTATATCCCTCGCCTCTATAGCCCTTCTCGGCCTGCTCGGCGTTTTCCTCAGTCTGCTGCTCCCCAAAGACCGCCAGCGAAAGCCGGACGGATGATGAGAACCGCTTTCTTTACTCAATTCTCGGGATTATCCTTGTCATTCCACGACCTTGCTGGTCGGGCTGTTTCTGATTGACTATTCCCAATAAACTATACGAATGAAACGGCGCGGATATTTATTGATCCTTGGAGCCATAGTGCTCTTCAGCACCATAGAAGTGGTTTCCAAATATCTCCAGGCGGGGGAAGGTGCAGCCGCTCGGGTCGGATCGATCCAGGTGGCAGCCCTCCGTTTCATGCTGGGTGCTGTTTTTCTTCTACCGCTGCTACTCGCAAGGCGGCAGGGGAAATTCCTGATAGAAGGGGTTAGAAAAGGTGCGCTGGCCATGTTGCTTCTGGGTACCTTCGGAGTCTTCTTATGCTTCTATCTGCTCCATTCCGGAATAGAATCGACAAGCGCTTCGACGGCAGCCGTAATCTTTTCCATGAACCCCGTGTTCACGGTGCTGATCGCCTCTCTCGCATTGCGCGAGCGGCTTGGGGGCTATGGCTGGCTGGGGGTGGGACTGGGCCTCGCCGGCGCTTTCATCGCCGTCACTGGTTTCAATTTCCCCGGCTTGCTTTCCCGGGATGATTTCATGGGAAGCATCCTGATTCTGGTAGCCGCGGTGGCCTGGTCGGGCTACACGGTCTACGGCAAGAAGTATTCGCAGCAATATGGCGCGCTGGTCGTTTCCTTTCTCAGTATGGCCGTGGGATCTGTTCTTTTCGCTATGACCCTTACTATAAAGAGCGGGTGGCGGGAGATGGCGGGATATAATCTGGCGACTTGGGCGTGGCTGCTCTACCTGGGAATTATTACCGTGGGTATTGGCTACATCCTCTACTTTGAGGGACTGAGACGAGTGCCGGCCTCGAGAGGAGCGAGTCTCTTCTATCTCAAGCCGGTGCTGGCTCTGCTGATCGCCCACGCCGCCCTGGGCGAACCGATATCATTTAAGCTGTTGCTCGCTTCCGTGATGGTCGCCTGCGGGATCCTTCTGGTAACGCTATCCAGAGAAACCGGAAAGAGTGAGGCCGAGAGCCAGGTCGAGAAAGGGCCGGGCTTGCAAAGGGCCGACTAGCCTGAGTTCCTTATTCTTTTTCCGCTGCAACAAACTCGAACATCCCTTTCCCGATGCTCATATTTTGCAGGCTGGAAAAACCTGCCAAGCGGTCAGGTGCCAGGCAACAATTATTGATGCTGTTTTGGTCGTATTGCTCGGGTAGTATTGCTTTACATAAATTGCAGGCATGCTAGTCTTGTTTGGAGGGCTATTTCGCTTGTTGAATTCTCGCGTAATTGCATGGCGCATTACTTCAAGCTATGCCAGCCGGTGATTGGTTGCCGGTACCTGCTGGAGATCGGCGGGATATATTGATGGGGGGATGATGACGTGGGCTTTGACTACCTCTGCGAAAAAGAAAGACAACAGCGGTACCCCGGGGAAAAATAATGCAAGTAAGTAAGGGATTACATCTATCCTTTTACCCCGAACTATCGCCGGATCTGGAAAGCCCGTGCGGAAAACGAGTGAAACGAGTTATTGTGGGAGCAAAAGAAGGTAAGGGTCCACCTTTCAACAGTTATCAGGATAGGATGCTTTACCAATGCGACTAAAGGAGGGCAAGAGAGATGCTGTTCATGTCCGTATATAATTACGACCCTGAAATCGCAGACCAGGTTGCAGAGAAGGGGGCGGAATGGAGGGCTATGATGCCCGAGGGCTGCAAGCTGATCGCCGAGTGGACGGATTTACAGAGCCATCGAAATATAGTGCTGTTTGAAGCGGAGACCAGTAAGGATCTGCTCCTTGGATCTTTAGTCTTCGCGAACATGGGCGGATTGGCCACTTTTACCATGATGGCGACGGAAGAGGTTGTGAAGGCACTCTCTTCCGAGTAATCTACCAATTTGTGTCATGGGGGCTCACCGTTTGCCAGACCTCGACTCAAATCGCATCCGCACTGTCAATGAAAGAGGGAAAATAATCTCACTGGCGGCGACCCTTAAAAGACACTACTAACCCCACGATATCCCTGGCTAATAGTAGCAAATAGGCCCCAATTGCTCGGGCCTCTCTCTGCTATCGTTAGATCTTATTGGGAACAACCCATGACGTCATGCCCTCCTGTCCACTTCGACTTGTAGCTGAAGTACATGGGGCGTTCGGCGACTATGGCTGCATCGGAGTTGATTGCTATGGAGACGTTCTTGTCCGATCCAACCGCCTCGTTTACGTTAAGCGTGG
>Ga0209747_1001169_pt1 | contig 14085 bp, 8 predicted proteins | sample BarGraNGADG00311_FD_184498 | JGI IMG/M metagenome (GOLD analysis project Ga0209747, IMG submission 184498) | Arctic peat soil microbial communities from Barrow, Alaska - Barrow Graham LP Ref core NGADG0011-311 (SPAdes) (version 2) | ecosystem: Environmental > Terrestrial > Soil > Wetlands > Peat ... | reverse complement strand
CCGGACTACGCTGGAATTGCCAGTCGATCAGCAGCAATTTATTAAGGAGATTTATAAATCAAACCCAAATACAATTGTGGTGTTAGTTGCCGGAAGTTCGTTGGCTGTCAATTGGATACAGGCTAATGTGCCTGCAGTTGTAAATGCCTGGTACCCCGGCGAACAGGGTGGAAACGCCATAGCCGATGTATTATTTGGCGACTATAATCCGGCAGGACGGCTTCCGGTTACTTATTATAAATCTACTGCCGATTTACCTGCTTTCGATGACTACGAAGTTTTTAATGGACGAACATACATGTATTTTGACAAAAAACCTTTGTATGCGTTTGGTTACGGATTGAGCTATACCACGTTTAACTATTCAAATATCAATCTGGACAAACCGGTTATGGAGAGGGGAGATACCGTTATTGTGAATGTCGATATTAAAAATGCCGGGAAGCTAGATGGTGATGAGGTAGTACAATTGTACATTCATCAAAAGTCGGGTAGCTTGAAATTACCTCAGAAGCAATTGAAAGCATTTCAGCGAATTAATCTGAAAAAAGACGAAACTAAAACTGTCAGTTTTAAGTTGAGTCGAAAAGATCTTTCGTTTTGGAACGAGAAAAATGAATTCGTACTTGAACCGGGCGACATTCAAATCCAGATTGGCGCATCCTCAGATGATGTCCGGCAGGAAATACAATTTAAAATACAAAATCAGACTAATTAAATCAGTCCATTAATTGCTTCAATAGCTGAATCACACATAATAACGAATGAAAAACACACACTACCTCTCAAAGAAAATCTTTCTGGTGAAAAGTCTGATAATTTGTTTTGCAGTATTCTCATTAACCCAAGCTGGATTTGCGCAAAATTCTGAAAACAATATAATTATCCATTTAAAAAACAATTCTTACATTAAAATTCAGGCCTGCACAGAAAAGATTTTCCGAATTAGAGTTTCTTCCAAACCTGATTTCCATGAATCGATCATGGAACGATATGGTATATTAAAAACCGATTGGAAATCGGTGAAAACAAATACAAAACCAGAAAAGGGGAATCGTGTTTTTCAAACATCAAAATTCCAGATCCTTGTAAATGAAAAATTGGGTGACTTTTCTGTGAAAGACTCAACAGGGAAGCTGATTGTTGGTAACTTGCATATTTTTACCGATGACAGTCAGTCCATTTGCAGAACCCTGGGACAGTCACTTCATCAATACTTTGGTGCCGAAAAACATGGTGGGGGAATTATTGGCGACGCGAATTATACTGGAAAGGCCACTGATAGTATTCAAATTTCAAACAAAACAATTCCATCAGTTTTGGAAGTTTCGCTTTCACCTGAAGAACGTTTTTATGGAGGAGGAGCTACCAGTCGTAAAAATATTCAGCACAGGGGAGAAGCTTTGCGAATGTGGGCAACCTACCAGAAAACTGAAATCCCGATGCCATTTGTTATGAGCTCTGAAGGGTGGGGTATTTTTAACAATACAACAATACTGAATTATTTTGATATTGGTCGTTTTCAGAATGACAAAATGTTCATTTACAATACGGAAGGTGAAATGGATTTTTATCTGATGTTGGGTGGTTCGATGACAGAAGTGATAAATCAATATACAACCATAACCCGAAAACCATATCTTTTACCAAAATGGGCCTATGGTCTTGCTTTTGGTGGAAATACAATGGAAAATCAGATGGATTTGATGAATGACGCCGTGAGGTTTAGAGATGAGAAAATACCTTGCGACATATTTTGGATCGAACCACAATGGATGGCAAAAAACTATGACTTTTCCACTTCAAAGAATTGGAACCTAGATAAATTTCCGGCAGAAGCATTTTGGGAGGCCAAAAATCGAAAGAAATACGAAAACTCAGTATTATTTGTGTCTAAATTGCATGGTTTAGGTTTCAAACTAGCTCTATGGCTTTGTGTTGATCACGATTTAAGTATTGAGGAGGAAGATCATATTGCTGAAAAAATGGGTAAAACTCAATCGGGATTAGAACATTGGTTTGATCATCTTACAAAATTTATTGATCAAGGTGTTGATGGATTTAAACTTGATCCGGGCAGGACACTCGATGAACATCCTGATCGGAAATACTATAATGGATTAAACGATAGTGAAATGCATAATATGAATCAGATATTGCTTCCCAAACACATGTATGAAACATTTAAAGGACATAAAGGGATCAGATCTTTTCATCATTATTGTGGTGGTTATGCAGGTGCACAACATTGGGGCGCGTCAACAAGCGGTGATAATGGAGGCGGTAAAGATGCTCTTTTCGATCAACTTAATTTGGGCTTGAGTGGCTTTGTAAATACATCGGCCGATGTATTGGAAAACATTGATAATATTATTGCAGGAATCCAACTAGGGTTTTTTCTTCCATGGGTTCAAATTAATAGTTGGTACGCATTACATCATCCCTGGTACATGAAACCAATTGAAAAAGAGGCATTCCGTTTTTATGCTCAACTACGTAATCAATTATCGCCCTATATTTACTCAGCTGCTATTCAGGGAAGCCAGACAGGAATGCCTATTTTGAGGGCTATGCCATTGATATTTCAAAATGACAGAAAAGTTGACAACATGATTTATCAATATATGTTTGGTGAGAATCTATTGGTTGGGGTATTCAGTGACTCCATTTATCTGCCCAAAGGAAACTGGATCAATTACTGGTCGAGCGAGAAAATGGTCGGCGAGAAAACGGTGCATTGCACAGTTCCTGAAAATCGGGGAGGCCCTTTGTTTATCAAAGGAGGTGCAATCATCCCTTACCAGAAATCAATGCAGTATATTATTGAGCATCCTGTCGATACGCTTATCCTGAAAGTTTATCCCGACCAAAAAAGCTCCTATACTTTGCTGGAAGATGATGGAAAGACTTTCGACTATGAGAAAGGTAGTATTGCTAAAACCCTATTTGAATGTATTGAAACAGACAAAAATACCGAGTTTATTATACATCCAACTGAAGGACACTACATTGGAATGCCAAATTCACGAACCTATCAAATCGAAATAGCCTCTTCAAAAAAGCCTATCCAGATAAAGATAAATGGACACAAAACTGAAGACTGGATGTACGATGTTTCGGGAACGGTTATTCTGCAGGTAAATCAAAATAATACAGGAATTCGGGTAGAACTATTTAATGACGACAAACCTCTAAATTAATTCTTTAAAAAAATGAAAAGAAAAGTATTGTCTTTGGGACTAATTGTGTCGGTAGCGATATTTGTAATGTCGTGTTCCTTAAAAATGAGTAATGAATATTTTGTTGCTCTTAATGGCTCATTTTCAGCCGATGGTACGAAAAACCACCCTTTTCCATCTCTTGATGATGCAAAAAAAGCTATTCGGCAATTAAAGAGAGAAAACGGCTTGCCAAAGGGTAATATCACAGTTTGGTTACGCGAAGGAATTTATGAACTGCCTACCAGTTTCACGTTGACTAAGGAAGATTCTGGAACAGAAAACGGAACAATTAGTTTCCGCGCCTATCCTGGTGAAAAGGTCATTTTGACCGGCGGTAAAAAAATTGGCTTTGATAAAGTAAAAACAATATCAAATGAGGGCGCAGAAAGGATCGTCGATAAAAACGTCATCCCGAAAATCAGGGAAGTAGATCTTGCAGCATTAGGTATCACTGATTATGGTACAAACCAAATTACCGGATTCCGCCGACCTTATGTCAATGCGGCTATGGAGTTGTTTATTAATGGAAAGGCCTATCATCTGGCAAGGTATCCAAACAAGGATCAAATTCAGATAAAGTCTGAAAATGTTATCGATAATGGAATCACCGGCGAAAATGTTTTTCATCCAGGAAGTATTCGATAATGAAAAGCTTTCACAGTGGAGCTTAGCGAAAGATATACTTGTCTGCGGAAATTTCAAATATGCATGGGCAAATGACCAACTACATGTCGAAAAAATTGATACTAAAACAGGAGAGGTCAGGTTTGCCGATTCTCACATGTATGGTCTATCGGGTGGAGAGATATGGAACCAATATTATTTTTTTAATTTGATGGAGGAGATTGACGAACCAGGCGAATACTATATCGACCATCAAGAAGGGAAGCTCTATTTTTTCCCTTATGAAGAAATAAAACCTTCAGACACAATTATAGTTTCTATGCTCGAAAATGCAATTGTAACTCTAAAAGGTGTAGATTATGTCACATTCAGCAATATAACTTTTGAGGATGGCAGAGGAATTGGGGTATATATGGAGAATACCAATTCAGTTAAAATCAAAGATTGTATTATCCGCAATATGGGTTCGGTTGGAGTTTGTGTTGGGATGGGCAGTAAACCATCTCCAATATATCGTCATCCTGATGAGGCACACCCGTTTTACCCTATTGAAAAACTATCGGGACGGATAGGAAGCCTTTATGAATTGCTTTACGAAAATACCATTTTTAATCGTGAAGGGGGAAAAAATAATGGAATTATCGGATGTAAAATTGAGAATACCGGTTGCGGCGGAATCAGTCTGGGTGGTGGAGATCGTCTTACACTTGAGCCGGCAGGCAATTATGTGAGCAACTGTGAATTTACAAATTGCGCCCGTTTAGATTATTCCTATAAATCGCCGGTTAATATTGATGGTGTTGGGAACAAAATTCAACATTGTCAGTTTAATGCATGTCCTGCAACCACCATCTATTTACATGGCAATAATCATCTTATTGAATACAATGTAATCAGTGATGCCTGTAATTTTATGGACGATCAGGGAGCAATTTATTTGGGTCGTGACCCATCTGAATTTGGCAACATCATCCGGTACAATTTTTTTAAGAATATTGGCAATTTCGGAATGACCATGGCTGTTTATTATGATGATGGCGCATGTGGAACGCAACTATATGGAAATGTTTTTTACAAAGCAGGTTCACGAACGATAATGGTTGGAGGTGGAAGCTACAATCCTATATTTAATAATATTTTCATTGATTCCAAACTTGTGTTTCACCTCGATAATCGTTTAGAAAATTGGGCCAAAAACAGCCTATCTCCCGGTGGAATCTTTGAAATACGAATGAATAAAGTGAACTATCAGAAAGCACCTTATTCGGTGGCTTATCCGGAATTGGTTAACTATTTCAAAGACAGTCCGCAAATACCAATTCATAACGACATTAAGAACAATCTATTTGTAAATATTAAAGAGCTTCATAATGGTCAAAAAGAATGGGGACCAATCCACGACGAAAATGTGATCACAAATGAAGATCCCGGTTTTGCTGACGCAGCAAATTTGAATTTTACATTAAAAGAGAATTCTTCAATATTTAAAAAACTTCCTGGATTTAAGTCGATACCTTTTAGTGAAATCGGACTGATAAAAAATAAATAAAATCAATGAGATCAATTATTTTCGTACTTTTCATTTGTAGTTTGGCCATACTCTCTTGCAACAATCGAGGGAGCAATAAATCTTCAATTTCAAATAAACCATCGGAATCTGTGATCTTTGTTCCAAAAGATTCTTCATGGGAAAAATTATCCATCAGGCAGAAGATTGGCCAGACTATGCTGATGCTACCCGACAAAGAAAAAGAATTAGAGCTTGGAAATGGATCTTTGGAAAAATATTTCGAAAAATATCCGGTAAGTGGTTTTTTTATGGGATGGAAATTATTTGATGGAGTAAAACCTGAAGACAAGATTGAAGTTCAGAGGAATAGAACATTAGAGTATGCCAAAGCCAGTAAAATGCCCTTATTCTTTCAGGAAGACTATGAGAGTGGAATTGTCATGCAGGGAATGACATCGTTTCCAAACTTAATGACACTCGGAGCGGCTAATTCGGAACAGTTGGCTTACGATTATGGGAAAGCAGTGAATCTGGAAACACGATCGTTGGGTATCAATTATGTACTGCACCCTATCGTTGATTTAAACCAAAATCCATTTAACCCGCTTATAAATATTCGAAGCATTTCTGATGATCCTGATAAGGCGATTCGATTGTTATCGAAGCAAATAAAGGGTATTCAAGATTTGAATGTGGCAGCCACTATAAAGACCTTTCCGGGTGATGGTGTAGATTACCGCGATCAACATTTAGTAACAGGCGAGAATCCATATACCATGGAACAATGGTGGAAAAACCACGGCAGGGTTTTCCAGGAGCTGATAAATGATGGCGCAAGGTCGGTAATGCCGGGTCATATAACCCTTCCTGCATATCAAAAGGAAAAAATTAACGGGCTTTTTCCTCCAGCTTCACTATCAAAAGAACTTCTTACAGGTTTATTGAAAAATGAGATGGGCTTTAAAGGAGTTATCGTTTCTGATGCAATGGTTATGGCAGGTTTTCGTGACTGGTATCCCAATCAATTAGAAGGTGAAATTCAGAGCTTTATGGCTGGTGTAGATCTAATGCTATGGCCCTCTTATGCGTTTATGGATACACTTGAGGCTCGTATAATAAAAGGAAAAATACCTATTGAAAGGTTGAATGATGCTGTAAAAAGAGTATGGGCTTTAAAAGAATGGATTGGGCTATTTAATAAGGATTACCAAATCATGAGACCATTAACTAACGAGGAAAAGTCTTTTGTAGAAAAAACTGCTCAGTCTGTTTGTGAGAATGCAGTGACCTTGGTATGGGACAAAAAGAAAGCTTTACCGATTTCACCAAAAAAGGATAAAAAGATATTGTTAGTCGGTGTTACACCGGTATCTCGAAAAGGGGGCTCCTCCAACCTTGATATGCTTAAATATACTAAAGATGCATTGGTGAAAAAAGGATTTGATGTTGATTTTCAGCATAATATATTGTACGAAACACAAGGGTGGACTGAAAGTGTAACTACAAAGTACGATCGAATTATTTTTCTTTTAGTCAGAACGCCCCATTCCCCATATGGACCATTGCAATTTTATGATGATGAAGCTCAAAGTGTCTGGGCAATCAATGCCATGCCCAAGAATAAAGTAATTGTTGTATCATATGGCGATCCCTATACTCCAAACGAATATTTTCAACGGGTTAATACCATGATTAATGCTTACAGTGTTGCCAAACCAATGCAGGAAGCTACTGTAAGAGCTTTAACCGGAGAAATACCATTCAAAGGAACTTCACCCGTAAGTTTGGATATTAAGATGTTGTTTAAATAGAATTTCTGTTTTATGAGAGAATTTTTTTTGCGTAGAAAAGAAATCTTAAAGCTATAATCTAATCCTAATTGACTATGTGACATTGGATTCCAACCCGATCTTACATTCGGTTTCGGGTTGATTTGCAGACGGTTAATTTAGAAGTCGAATAAGTATTTTCAAACTAACCTATAGATGATGAGAACCGATAGAATTCAGCTACTTATTATATTCCTGATCCTGATGACCACAGGATTTGCGCAAAATACTCCAAACAAGTATTTGAAAAACAAATATTCTGAAACTGGTGTCACATTTAAATCAGGTGATGCGGAACTTAAAAAATTATTTGATGTTGCCGAAGCCAAAGCCGCTTCCAACATCCAAGTTTACACGCCAGCATATACCGTTCTGGTTGAAGGTGGCGGCTATCCGTTTGTCTGGCTCGAAACCCAACCCATGGGTGGTGTTATGTATGCAAAGCGAGATATTAAAATTGCCCTTAACAATATTTTAATCTTCATTAACAATCAACGTAAAGACGGTCATCTTGCCGGAATGATCTATAATACCAGCAACAATGTCTGGAATATGAAGGATTCGACTTCGGAGGACGGTTCTCTTGGATTGCATTTTGAAGCTCTTCAGGGATTGTATCTGGCACAACCCTCGCTCGAATTGTATTACCTGCTCAACCACGATCAGAAATATCTGGATGTGATTTATTCGGCACTTGAGCTATACGATAATTACCTCTGGAAATACCGCGATTCGGACCACGATGGCTGCCTCGAAACCTGGGGAATGACCGACAACGGTGAAGATCATCTGGAACGGTTCAGGTATTCACCCTGGGGATGGAATGGAAATATTGCGCCAAAAATGGAAATGTTTGCCAACATCAGCGATTCAACCGATGTGGGTAATTGCCCGGTTCCAGAAGAATCGATGGATGTGATGGGTTATTCGTATTCTTGCCGTGATGTTCTTGCAAAAATTTCGGCTATCCGCAAAGATGGAAAAGAAACTTATTGGCGAAACAAGGCAACAGAAGTGAGTAAAAAAATGAAAGATTATTTGTGGGTTCTCAAAAAGAAAGCCTTTTTCTACCGGAACCGGAAAAATGAGTTGGTGAATTCATTGACGCACAATAATCTAAGAACCATGTACTTTGGCACAATGAGCCAGTCGATGGCAGACGATTTTATACGTTGTCATTTGCTCAATCCTGCTGAGTTCTGGACACCGATGCCATTGCCTTCTATAGCCGCTATTGACCCGTTTTTCAGAAACATCAAAAACAACAACTGGTCGGGTCAACCGCAAGGTTTAACCTATCAAAGAGCAATCAGAGCTTTGGAAAACTACGGACACTATGCCGAACTTGGGCTGATTGGAAAGAAGTTACTCGAAAAAACTTCAAAAACTTTATTATTTACCCAGCAGTTCGATCCATTTACTTCGGAACAGAATGGCGGAGACAATTACGGTCCGTTAATCTTGTCGGTACTCGAATATTTCTCACGGATGTATGGCGTTTATCTCGAAAACGACGAAGTTCATTTCAATGGATTGGCACATGAGAAGGAATATTCATACTCCCAACGCTTCGGAAAAGACGTTTACAAAATTGATCAAAATCAATCATTTATAAGCGGTTCGCTAAATGATAGGAAACTTTTTAATTGTGAAGCCGGAGTAGGAATTGTTTGTGATTTGAAAGGGAATATTCTGAAAATAAATGGGATTGACACTGTGAGTCATCATGCTTCTCTGAAAGTGGATACCAGAACATACTCAGGAAATGTATTGCCCAATTGCAGTTATGTCCTAAAAGGTGGCAAACTTATTATGAATAAACAAGTTCCATTTGATTATCCTTATCAAAAACCAGAGTAAAGAAAACTAAATGAAGTTTAAAAATGTCTGATCATTTTGAATTGCCAGTAAAAAATGGATCAATCATGAACCAATTTCTAACAAATGATAATAAAATGATTTAAAAATTATACAATGAAAAAAGTAATCTTTCTATTAGCTCTTACCATTGGTGTGGTGTTTCAAAATTTCGGAAATTCACACACCCTTTTTGTAGCCAACAATGGCAACGATAAAAACGATGGTTCTTTGGGAAAACCGTTTAAAACAATTCAGAAAGCGGCAACCGTGGTCATCGCTGGCGATACTTGCATCATTCGAGGCGGAACTTATCGCGAAACTATCATTCCAATGCAAAGTGGTGAAAATGGGAAACCAATCGTATTTATGGCATATCCATCTGAAAACGTTGTTATTATCGGTTCCGACATCGTGTCATCCAAATGGAAAACTTACAAAGGAAATATTTACAAATCCTATATGCCCTGGACTATGGGACTTGGCAAGGATATGGTTTTTGTTGACGGCAAATTAGTGATACAGGCACGTCACCCAAATAAATGCAATGGAGCTATGCCAATGCCGCCGGTTACAGAAGAAATTTCTCCATTGTGGCCTCATGCTTTTGGCCGTTACAAAGTTACGTCGAGGTCGAATATAATTACCAATGCCAATGATTTGAACCAAGACCAGCCCGACTACTGGAAAGGCGCTTTGTATTTGGGTTTTCATAATTGGAGCTGGTGTATGCAAACAGCTCAGGTAGCTTCTTCATCAAAAGGTCAAATTACATTTACAAATCCAACAAAAACCTGGTGGTTTCCGGATGATGCCGACATGAAGGATTACTCGCACATGTGGGATTCCATTCAAAACGGATATCTCACCAATCACATTCATGCGCTCGATAAGCCCGGCGAATGGCATTGGCAAAACGACACGTTGTATTTGTGGACAAACAATAATACAAGTCCGGCAAAAATGTTGGTGGAAGCTAAAAAGCGACAACTGGCTTTCGATCTCCGGAACCGGAATTATATCGAATTAAAAAACTTATCGGTAATAGCCTCTTCTATCAATTTATATAATGCTAATAATTGTACGGTTGCTGGTTGTAAATTGTCTTATATCAGTCATTTTCAACAATGGGCAGACGGTCGTGAAGGAATTATTGATGGCATCAAATCACCGGAAGGGGCGCTTTTTGAAGGCGAAGTTGGAATTATTGTTGGCGGAACAGATAATAGCTTCCGAAACTGCATCATAGAATATAGTAGCGGAGCAGGTTTATATCTCAACGGAAATCGGACAACGGTAACCAATTGCATTATACACGATTGTGGTTATACGAGCACCTATCTGGGCTGTATTTTCATTTTTAATGATCTCCTGAATCCTGGCAAACAATGTGGCGGTCATACCATTACGAATTGCAACCTTTACAATGCCGGACGCGCTGTAATTTCCGTATTTGGCAACCAAAAGCAAACCATATTCGACCCTATTGAAATCAGCTATAACCAGATACATGACGGTTGTATTTTGGGGAACGACGGAGGTTCTTTTAACAGTTGGTCGGTGACTTTGGGTACCAATGATAAGAAAACTGAAATTCATCACAACCTGATTTGGGATCAATGGGGGCAATTCTGGGCAGGTATCGTATATCCCGATAATGAAAGCTACAATATGAATGCGCATCATAATGTTCTTTGGTATTCAGAGAAAAACAAGTATGACCTGAAAAACCGATTGTTCTGGAAAGCCAATTTGCCAAACAATTGCTCTTATTCTGATAATGTCGAAAAGCGAAAATATAAAGGTGGTGTAAATGAATTAACCGATGAGGATTATCCCGGAGGATTTTTTAAAACCGGTGCTTCTTTCGGAGTAAATACCAATGATAATTTGATTCAGGAGAAATAGTTATTTAAGATTTTATTGTAGAAAAATGGATTAGGTAAATTAAATAATAAAAATCCTAAAAAAATGAAGTATAGATTAATAAAGCTACCTATTATTATAAGCTGTTTGCTTTTCGCTTGTCTATTTCTAAAAACTGAAGCTATAAACAAACAATCGGCTTCAACTGAGAATCTGAGAGTCCAATGGATGAAAAGAAAATACGGACTCATGGTGCATTGGTTGGCTCCAGGACCACCTCCACAGAAAGGTGAACAGATTAAAGACTTAAATAAGGCAGTGGATAATTTTGATCTTAAAGGTTTTATGGACGACTTCGATAAAACTGGTGCTGAGTGGCTTATTTTTACAATTGGACAAAACTCGGGTTTTTATGCCAGTCCAAATTCTGTAATTGATTCACTGGCTGGTGTCGGTCACACGCCTCGTCGCGATTTGGTTTTGGAAATTGCCAAAGAATTGAAAAAACGCGGTAAACGATTTATTGCTTATCTGCCATGTGAAATCAGGGAGAACAAATCTTTACACAAAGGTTTTTCCTGGAATACACAGGAGGGAACGGATCAGGCTGCGTTCCAGGAAAAGTACCTAAGGGTAGTGCGCGAATGGGCAGTAAGGTACGGCGAATATCTTGATGGTTGGTGGATTGATGGTTGTTATACCTGGGGAATTTTTCACAATAAATACGTCATGTGGGATAAGTGGTTCGATGCCTGCCGTGCTGGAAATAGGAATGCTGTGGTTTCATTTAATGACGGAAGCTATTGTACCAATAATACGAAGCCAACAGTCCCCATGTTGGATTACATAAGCGGTGAAACTGAAGTATTAATCAATGGAAAAATAAGGCTTAGCAGAGACAGCCAATCGCAATTATTTATGCCAGAGCAAGCTTATGTGCCTGAAACGCATTGTTTGTACCATGCATTGGTGCCTATTGATGCACTTTGGGCACATGGCAATGGCTGGCAAAATTTTGTCAATGCACCGTTTACAACCATAGCTCCAAAAAATCAGGAGGATATGGAACCACCCGTGTATTCTGATAGTGATTTAATACAATTTGTAAATGATTTTACAAAAGTAGGTGGAGCGGTAACACTGAATGTCGGAATCTTCCAGGAAGGAGGGCTGGGTTTGGAGACCATCAAACAATTGAAAAAACTCAAAAAATCAAGAAAAACAAATTAATATAGTTCATGCGAAAATTATTATTTACACTAACTGCAATTTGTTTTATACTTGGTTTACAAGCGCAAACAATTGAAAATAAGACAGACATAAACGAATTGCAAGTGCGCGGAGGGTTGTCATCTTTTTTTTACAAATTGCAACACCGCGATAGTGTTAAAGTTGCCTATTTCGGAGGAAGCATTACCGATGCAGCTTCCGGATGGCGCGATCAGACCACGGAATGGCTCAAGGCAAAATACCCAAAATGCCACATGGAACAAAAAAACGCAGCGCTTCCCGGAACCGGTTCCGATTTTGGCGTTTTCCGCACCGATAAAGATGTCATTTCTTTTAAACCAGACCTGGTTTTCGTTGAATTTGCTGTAAACGATTTTTCAGCTGCTCCTGATGAAGTATCCAAATCGATGGAAGGAATTGTGCGCAAAATCAGAAAGGCATTACCAACATGCGAAATCTGTTTTGTTTATACCATTCATTACGATATGGAAAAATCGCTTGCTGATGGTCATTTACCGGTTTCGGCCACAACTATGGAAAAGGTTGCAGAACATTATGGCATCACTTCTATTTTTCTGGCTGCCGAAATATTGAAATTTGAAAAGAAGGGCAATTTTGTTTGGAAAGGTAAAATAGAGGAAAATCCAGGGAAATTTGTTTTTTCTCCCGATGGAGTTCATCCGTACAGCAAAACTGGTCATAAGTTATATACCGAAACAATAATCAGATGTTTCCAAAAGATGGAAGCAGCTTCAAAACTTCAGAAACGCCGTTTGATTAAACCGCTCAATAAAGACAATTACGAACAGGCTACCATGATCCCAATTTCCGAAGTAATTAAAAACGATCCCAATTGGGAATATCTTCAAAAAGGGGATATCATTTTCGATAAGTTTTCGCATTTGTTGCCTGTTTTGGCAAAGTCAAAAAACAGCAAAGCCTCCTTCAGTTTAAAATTCATAGGTTCAAAGATTGGATTACTTGATATTTTGGGACCAACTTCCTGTTTTTTTAGATGTTTCTGTAAACGAATCTGCATCAAAACTGTACAAGCGTTTCGATCCGTGGTGTACATGGTATCGTATCAATTATTTCACGTTAAATGAGATTAATAAACCGGGAGAATATACCGTTAAATTCAAGGTTTCTGATCAGAAATTTGATAAGCGGGAAGTTTTACTAACAAATCCTGATAACAAGAACTTTGAGCTAACGGACGAATACAAGCCGTATAATTATTACACGGGATATGTTTTGCTAATTGGAAAATTGATCAGGTAAGTAATTTGAATAAAATATTGCTGATTTTTTTGTTTATATGATATATATTGCGTGCATCTATCTAATTATAAGATATTAGACACTAAAAACTGAGAGGATTGAAGCATTAGAGAATAGCATTAAAAATCTAATAATACAATCAGGAAACGCAGTCAATGTTTTCTTTTATCCCATTAAAGATGGACGGATATCGATCTTCCAGGTATTTTTGATGATGACCATAGAACCAACATTCGACATTTCCATGATTTAAGGCTTAGTTACATGAGAATCTGTTTGACAAAGTTGGCGACTGCAGAGCTGTAGGTGCTCTCTTTTCCCTCTTTCTTTGCGAGTGCTTTGAAATGCTCACGCTCAGTTTCGCTGTTTAATGCAGCTTTTGCCCGGGCAACTACCACTCTAAACTTTAACTGAGCCTCTATTTGCTTTTCACGGAGTGGTGCTTTTCGGGGAAACTGGATATAAACCGTTGTTTTACTTCCTCTTAATCTGAAAACCAGGTTTCCGACTTTACCCGTTAGTCCTATTGTTACGGTGTTCCTTTTTACTGTTGCAATCTTGTTTCCTTTATTTAGGGTCTGCTGAAAAACTAATTTTTTAGATTTTTCGGGATACCGTTGCAAGATTCAATGAATCTGCTGAGAGGTACCACACTCGTATAATTTCT
>Ga0209747_1001165_pt1 | contig 14130 bp, 6 predicted proteins | sample BarGraNGADG00311_FD_184498 | JGI IMG/M metagenome (GOLD analysis project Ga0209747, IMG submission 184498) | Arctic peat soil microbial communities from Barrow, Alaska - Barrow Graham LP Ref core NGADG0011-311 (SPAdes) (version 2) | ecosystem: Environmental > Terrestrial > Soil > Wetlands > Peat ... | reverse complement strand
TCGAGCGCGTCGACCACCACGACCTCGAATCCGATGGCCTGAGAGGCCCGCGCAAGATACTCGAGAACCGTGAAGAGGACGATCTTGCCGACGCCCTTGCCCTGGTAGTGCACGTCGACCGCGAGACGGGCGATCCAGTCCGGAGTCCTGCGGCGGAGCTTGGCATCCATCTCCACCCGCACCTTCGTGGCCTCGAGTCGCGTCCGCTGCCCGTCGCATGGATGACGAGGTGACAAGCCGGCTAGTGCTCGCCAGTGGGGACCTGGCCGGTTTGGTGGCGACGAGGAAGCCCAACCCTTGCGGGTGAGTCAGGGTGCTGCGACGCCAATGACCCGCGCCCTTCGGGTTGGACAAGATCATGGAGCTCGTACCGGATGGATGTTGACGTAAACAGCCGCAACCCCCCACGCTGTTCACGTCACCATCCAGACTCCCGCCATGGCGTGAGGACGGGATGGGCCCAATGTAGGGGGAGAGCGATGCCAGTGCTGTCATCGAAGAGGGTTCGCCTGGTGGCCGCTACCGCGGCCCTGAGTCTGGGGGCTCCCGCCCTGGCCGTCGGCGCGGGCCTCGCTCCCGCAGCCGCGGCGGATGAGGTCTCGATCGTGGCGGCCGATGCCGTGGACCCGACGCCTTTGACGATCGCACCCAACCCGTCCTATCGGGCCAGTGAGCCCTTCGAAGGGTGGGGTACGAGCCTGGTCTGGTTCGCCAACGCGACCGGCGCCTACCCCGAAGGCGTGCGGGAGGAGCTGTACCAGAAGGTGTTCGGGGACGAAGGCCTGAACCTGAACATCGCGCGGTACAACATCGGCGGCGGGAACGCCAGCGACGTCGATGACGAGGCGTACATGCGCAAGGGCGGTGCGGTCGAGGGATGGTGGCAGCCGGACCTCGATGGGGACGGGGACGCCGAGGAGTCCGCCTACGCCAACCGGGAGAGCTACCGGCAGGCGTGGAACCCCGACGACGCATCCGCCTACGACCTCGACGCCGACCAGACCCAACGGTGGTGGGTCGAGCGCCTCGCCCAGGATAACCAGATCACCCACTGGGAAGCCTTCAGCAACTCCCCGCCCTGGTTCATGACCGAGAGCGGGTACGCGACCGGCGGGTTCGACTCCTCCACCGACCAGCTGCGGCCCGACAGCATCGACCAGTTCACCGGGTACCTCACGGGCGTGGTGGAACACCTCGAGGACACCTACGGCATCGACGTGGACACGATCGATCCGATGAACGAGCCGAACACCAGCTCCTGGGGGACCTGGTTCAGCGATGACGGCACCCTGCAGTGCTGCCGCCAAGAAGGCGCGCACATGGGCCCTGCCCTTCAGGGGGCAGTCATCGAGTCCCTCGCCGAGCAGCTCGCGGACCCGGCCACGACCACCGACGCGGTGATCTCAGCGCCCGACGAGACCAACCCCGGCACGTTCGTGACCGACTGGTACGGGTGGACAGACGCCGCCCGCGCGGCAACCGCGCAGCTGAACGTGCACACCTACTGGACGAGCGACCGGGTGCGCGCCAGGGACATCGCCAAGACCTCCGGCAAGCCGTTGTGGATGAGCGAGGTCGAGGGTGACTGGAGCGGGGTCGTCGGACTGGATCTGGCCAACATGGACAACGGCCTGGGCATGGCCACCCGCATGGTGGACGACCTGCGCGAGCTCGAACCCACCGCATGGGTGTTCTGGCAGCCCGTCGAGGACCTGTGGAACATGGAGGTCACCGAACAGAAGAACTGGGGCAGCATCTACATCGACTTCGACTGCGACGTGGACGGCAACTCCGCCCGGCGCCTCGCCGCCGGCTACGCCGACCCGTCCTGCCGTGTCCTGACCAACGCCAAGTACAACACCATCCGCAACTTCACCCACTACATCCACCCAGGCGATTGGGCGATACCGACCAACGACCCGGCGACGACGGCCTTCGTGACGGCGGATGAGTCAGGCGTGACGCTCGTGCACGTCAACTCCTCGGCGTCCGCGCAGACCGTCACCCTGGACCTGTCCCTGTTCGGATCCATCGCCACCGGGGCGACCGTCACCCCGGTGGTCACGACCGCCCCGACCTCGGAGGACCTCGAGGCCAACGCCCTGGTCGAGGGCGAGCCCGTCGCCGTCGACCCCGCGACCGGCATCGCGACCCTGACGGTGCCGGCGAAGTCGGTGACCACCCTGGTCGTGGACGGTGTGTCCGGTGTCGCGCCCGACGCAGCACCGGTCGACGACACCGGCTACCTCCTGCGCGGGGTGGGCAGCGGCCTGCTGCTCACTGGTGACCCTGACGGCACCCCGGTGACGTCGATCTCCCCGATGGCCGGCGCCGCTGACGCCGCGGTCGGTCAGACGTGGGTCATGCACACACTCTCCGGGGCGGGCACCAATGAGCGCACGGTCGCCCTTGCGGACGGCGCCGGGGCCTATCTGGCCGCCGGGCCCGACCACAGCACCGTTCTCGTGGAGTCCGACCTCGCGACGGCCGCCGCCACACAGGGCCAGCAGTGGATCCTCAACTCCACCGACGGGGCGACGTACTCGCTGCTGAACGTGGCGACCACCGAGCAGCTCGACGTCGCGGGGGAGGGCACCGCACCAGGGACCACCGTGGGTACGTGGGCGAGCAGCACCGGCGCCCACCAGAGGTGGACGTTCCTGAGCACCGCGTTGCAGTCGGTGTCGCCCGTACAGGTCGCGACCGCAGTCGGCGTGGCCCCCACGTTCCCGTCCACCGTTGTGCCGCAGTACCCGTGGGGGGCCGGGACTCCGGTCGTCGTGACGTGGGATCTGCCCGGAGCAGAGAGCTGGGGCGTGCCGGGGACGGTAACCGTCACCGGCGTCGGGACGGACGTGTTCGGGACGCCCTTTGAGGCCGCCGCGTTCGTTGACGTCGGCGACTTCACACTCACCGACCCCGTGTCGACCCACGCCTTTGTCGGCGCATCGCTGGCCGAGGTCCAGGCCCAGGCACCAGCGACAGTCCCCGCCCACGTGGGCACCAGCCCCCGGGCCTTCGAGTTCCCAGTCGTCTGGGACTGGGGCGGAGTTGGCGACGTCACGGCCAGCGTCGGTGTGGTCCGGGTGCCAGGCACTGTCACCACACCGACCGGCCCTCTGCCGGCGCACCTGGCGGTGATCGTGACCACGGCCACGACGTCCAACGCCGCCACCTTGGACACGACAACGGCATCGGCGACGTTCACCGAGGCCGGGTACCCGGTCGACCGGACCCGCAACGGGGTGACCACAGACAAGGGATGGTCGAACTGGCGACCCGGCACCCAACGGACGTCCGACACGTTGACGTACGACTTCGGCGGCACCCGCCAGGTCACCGGTGTGCGCATCTACTTCTACGCCGACGGGTCGTCCCCCTCGTGGGCAAGCAGCTACCTGGCGGAGTACCGCGGCGCCGACGGGGCCTGGACTCCGGCAACGTCCCAGCCGCAGCCGATCGAGACGCCAGCAACCGGGGCGCCGGTGGTCGAGATCGACCTGGGCGACGTCCGCGCCGACGCCGTCCGGTTCGTCCTGGACGCCACCGTGCGCGACGGTGCCCCGGTGCACATGGTGGTCTCGGAGGTGCAGATCGACGTTCCGGTGCCCACGCCGTCGGCCATCGCCGACCTTGCTGACCTGCGCGTCGGTGGCGTTCCCGTCGACGGGTTCGATCCCGCCGACGATGCCTACACCGTGCACGCCCCCGAAGGTGACCTGCCGGCGGTGACAGCTTTCGCTCTCGACGGCGCTGCCAACGTCGCCATCTCCCAGAGTGCCCCGGCCCACCACGCTGCCGCGACGGTGACCGTGACGGTGACCGCACCGGACGGTTCGACCAGCCGGACCTACACCGTCACCGTCCTGCAGCCCCGGATCACCTTGACGAGCCTGGGTGGCCGGATCGAGGACGGCGACCACCTGGTCCGCGGTGCCCCGATCCTGGCGACCGTGCGCCGGGCACAGCCAGGTACTCGATTCGTCCTCGAGATGGACGGGCAGGTCCTTGCCCGCGCCACCGTCTCGCGTGGCGGGACGGCAGTCCTGGTGGGGGCAGTGCCCCGGCGTGCCGACCTCGGGGAGCACATCCTCGCCGTCACCACCGGCGCAACGAACATCCGGTCAGTACAGGTGACGGTGGACGCCCCACGGTGGCGCCCGCCGCACCGCTGGATCTGACGGGACGGCAGCGGGTGGGAGCCGGTCCGGCTCCGGCTCCCACCCGCGAGCTGCAATTCGCGACGACGACGACGACCGACCCCGGCCCGGCCCACCGAACACACCACCCGAGCAGTGCCCACCCCATCGAAAACCCAGGAGGACGGTCGATAAAGACCTCCCGCAGCCCCCGACGCCTCGCGGCAGCCGCAGCAGCGGCCCTGCTGGCTGGCGTCCTTGTCGCCACGCCGGCATCCGCCGCCGACCCGCAGTTCCCCGACCTGACACCCGAGGCGCTGGTCGCCCACGACTTCACCTTGTACTTCGCCAACGCCGGCGCCTCGGTGGTGGACTCCGTCGCCACCGGTGACCACATGGGCCTGTACCAGACGGTCACCGACCAGCAGTTCGGCGTCGACGCCGCCACGGGCGCGAACTGGGGGTATGTCCTCGACGACACATCGAACCCGGTCGCCAACGACTCCTCCGGCAACGACAAGCTGGCGTCCCTGCGCTATGACGAGGAGCCCGTCGGTGCGGACCTGACGACGCGTCGCGTCGGGTACGCCTTCGACCTTCCGGACGGCACCTACCAGGTCACCTTCGGGTTCTCCGTGCCCACCAGCTGGGGCGGTCGCCAGGTCCTGGCTCAGGCCGATGGGCAGACCCTGGAGGCGTTCAACACCGGCACCGGACCGATGGAGAAGACCTACACCGTCCCCGTCGCCGACGGAACCCTGGACTTGGCCGTCGCCAGCCCGAGTAGCCGGACCAGCCAGTACGCCGACCCGATGGTCAGCTACTTCATCGTCCGGGCCGTCCCGGAGTGGACCGCGGCGGTCCTGCAGGCGCAGGTCGCCCAGGCCACGCTCACCGAGGACCAGGCCGCCGGCTACGCACCGGACAGCGTCGCCGAGCTGCAGGCGGCGCTCGACGCCGCTCAGGGCCTCGTCGATGCCGGTTCGACAGGCCCCGCGGCGATGGAGGCCGCTTACCGCCAGATCGCCTCCGCGTGGGCCGGGCTGCGCCCGATCATCACCTACGACTCCTTCCGGCCGGGCCAGCCGTGGCTGGACACCAACGGCAACGCGATCCAGGCCCATGGTGGGCAGGTTGTCGCGGCGACCGACGAGAGCGGCCAGCGGATCTGGTACTGGTACGGGGAGGACCGCAGCAACGGGTACTACGACAGCCCGGGCGTGCACGTGTACTCCTCCCGTGACCTGTACAACTGGACCGACGAAGGTCTGGCCCTTCGTGCCATGAGCTCCCAGGACCAGTTCCAGACCGAGGAGTACTTCGCCGACCTGTACGCCGGGTACACGGACGCCCAGCGAGAGGTCGTCTGGCGGGACCTGTCCACCAACCAGGTCCGCACCGACGGCTGGTCGGCGCCGTCGATCCTCGAACGTCCCAAGGTGATCTACAACGAATCGACCGGCCAGTGGGTGATGTGGGTGCATTCCGACGGCCCGGAGTCCCCGACCAGCACCTCCACGTACGCCCGAGCCGAGGCCGGCGTGGCCGTGTCCGACTCCCCGACCGGACCGTTCCGCTGGATCGACTCCTACCGGCTCGACCGGGTCCCCAGCGACTCGGTCCCCTGGTGCGGCACCGCCTCGGCGTTCGACCCCGCCGGGGGGATGGCTCGCGACATGAACCTGTTCGTCGACGAGGACGGCACCGGCTACATCGTCTACTCCTCCGAGGAGAACCGGACGATCTACATCTCCCGACTCGACGCCGACTACACCTACCTGTCCGTACCACCGGAGAGCGCCGTCCAGGGCGAGGACTTCGCGCGCATCCTGGCGTGCAGCCAGCGTGAGGCGCCGGCCCTGTTCACCTCCGGCGGCAGGTACTACCTGATCACCTCCGGAGCCACCGGTTGGGACGCCAACCCGGCCCGGTACGCGACCGCCACCGACATCCTCGGTGAGTGGACAGACCACGGGAACCCGATGACCGGAGACGCAGCGGCCAACACCTACAGCTCCCAGGGCACGTCGGTGATCGGCTACGACGCCCAGGCCGGCAAGTTCATCTTCATGGCCGACCGCTGGACCCCGAACGACCTGGCGAACGCACCGTATGTGTGGCTGCCGATCACGTTCGGTGAGGGCGGCACGGTGTCGATCACCCCGACCGAGGAGTGGAGCCTGGGCGACCTGCCGGCCTACCGACCCTGGACGGTCGACACCCCGATGCCCGAGCATGTCTGGCTCGGTGACGTCACCGCCCTGCCGACCGAGGTGTCGGTGACCACGGCCGGTCAGACCGAGCAGGTACCCGTCGCCTGGGACCCGACGTCGGTGGCCCAACCAGGGCCGGCCCTGGCCCGCGGAACGCTCGCGGACGGCAGAACCTTCACCAGGTCCGTCCTGGTCGTCCCGCATGACCTGCGCTACGTCGTGAACGCCGGGGGCGTCGCGACGAACGACTGGCAGCAGATCATGGCGATCGCTGGAGCCGAGAGCCAGGTCCTCAACGACGTCCCCGAGCAACCCCTGAGCACCGGGGCGACTTGGGGGTACACCGGGTCCAGCGGCACCGCCGGCGACGCCAGCGGCGACATCTACACCACCCTGAGGTACGCCACGAACAAGGCCAGCCTCGTCTACACCTTCACCGACCTGGCACCGGGCACCTACACCGTCTACGCGGGTTACTACGACCCGTGGCCCTGGGCCAACCGGGCCGCCGCAGTCTCCGTGAACGGGCAGACGGTAGATGCACAACGGCTGTTCACCGGCGCCTACACCTCGGGCGCCTACGAGGGCATCGTCGTGGGCCAGGACGGGACGATCACCGTCACCGTCGCCCCGACCCGGGCACCGGACATCCAGCTCAGCTGGCTGATGGTGGCCAGGCCACGGACAGACCAGACCATCACGTTCGACCCGATCGCCACCCACACTCTGGGTGACCCACCCCTGCAGCTGGGTGCGACAACGACGTCCGGTCTGCCGGTCAGCTACCAGGCATCGGGGGCGTGCACGGTAGACGGCACGGTCCTGACCCCGACATCGGCAGGCACGTGCAGCGTCACGGCGAGCCAGGCAGGCAACGAAGACGTCCGCCCCGCCGCACCCCTCACCCAGGTGTTCACGGTACGCACCCCGGTCCTGGACAACTTCAACCGCCGGCCCGGACCTGTCGGTGGCGCCTGGGGCGGCCGGGACAGCCTCTTGTCGTACTACCTGTTCCGCAACGCGCTGCACCCGCTCCTGGGCGGTGACCTCATCCACCCGACCGTGTACGGGCCGACCCAGGAGGCCTTCGTCCGCCTCGCCTCGGTCGACCGGCGGTCCACCGCCCAAGGTGTGCTCCTGAAGGTGCAGTCCGCCAACACCGTCGTGCGCGGGGGGATCGCGGTGGTCTACGACGCCCGGACCCAGTCGGTTCGGGTCTCCACGGTCGGCGCCGCGAGAACGGGGTGGCGTGCCTACCCGGCGGCCCGCGCACCCTTCCGTGACGGGGACGTCCTGACCGGTCGCGCCCACGCGGACGGGACGGTCGAGGTGTTCCGCAACGATGAGCTCGTGGCCACGGTGCACCTGACCGACGCCGACGCCGCCGCGCTGGCTGGCAGCGGGCGGATCGGCATCTGGACCGCCGGCGCACCCGGGGCGGTCCTGGACGACTTCGGTGGGGGTCCGCTGCTCGGCTGAGGGACATCGGCGGCGACCCGACGTCGGGTCGCCGCCGATGCCGGGCCGTCCGAGTGTCAGCCCGCCCGCGGACCCGGGGGAGCGGTGCTCCCGCGGATGATCAGCTCGACCGGCACGAGGGTGTGCACGTCCGTGAGCTCGGCACCGTCCCGGATCTGGGTGAGGAGCAACCGGACGAGCTCCCGGCCGATCGCGTGGAAGTCCTGTGCGACGGTCGTCAGCGGCGGCCACAGGTACTCCGCGAGCGGGATGCCGTCGAAGCCCACCACCGAGACGTCCTGTGGAATGCGCACGTCAGCCTCGTGCAGCGCGCGCATGAGCCCGGCCGCCATCTCGTCATTCGCGCACAAGACGGCGGTTGCGGCGCGCTCCTGGGCGATCCGTTGGCCCTGCAGGTAGCCCGACTCGGCCGACCAGTCGCCGCGGAGAAGGGCGGGGACTGGACGGCCAGCGCGCTCAAGGGTGCTGCGCCAGGCGTCAACCCGCATTGCCGCGGGCCCCGAGTCGGCCGGCCCGGCGAGGTGGTGGACGGTGTGGTGTCCGAGCGCCAGCAGGTGCTCGACGGCGCGGCACGTCCCGCCGGTCTGGTCGGCGCCGACCGCGGGGTGGTGACCGACGAAGCGGGAGTCCGACACGACGACCGGTAGGCGCGCGGGCAGGGCGAGGGTGGCGGGAGTGGCGGTCTCTGCGCGGATGATCACCAGACCGTCGATGGCCTGGTGGGACAGGCGCGCGGCGGCTGCGGTGACGTCGTGCGACGACGGACTGTGCACGTCGACGAGGCTCACGGTGTAGCCCTCGTCCCGGGCGGCCTCGACGACCGCCTCGACGGTCCGGGACTCGCCCGTTCGCGCCAGCCGGTGGGCGATGACCCCGATGGTGCCGAAGCTGCCGTACCGCAGGGCACGGGCGGCACTGTTGGGGGAGTAGCCGAGCTCGTCCATCGCCGCGAGGACGCGACGGCGGGTCTCTGGCCGGACCTTGTCCGCACCCGTGGAGACCCGGGAGACGGTTTGCGACGAGACGCCCGCGCGGGCGGCGACGTCGGCCATGGACGGGGCGCGGGGCAGGCCGTTGCCTGCCTGGGCTGCGGACCCGTCCAATGCCACGGTCCGAATGATAGGCAAAGCGGAACCCTTCCTAGGCACAGCACCCGCCGCGTGCAGCACCTCGGGGGAACCCTCGTCGCCGGCGGCGGGTGTTTGCGTAACCATACTGTGACCTCGGAACCGAATGGAACGCCTTGACGGCCGCCGCGCGGGCGTGACAACGTGCTCTCGTTCTAGTGTTTACGTAAACATCCGGACCCCGAGGAAGTGGAGCCGTGACCGCAGCAGCCGTCGCGCCGCCACGCGTGACGCTGCGACGGCGCCGCGGGCGCAGCTCGTGGCGCGGCTGGGTCTTCGTCGGCCCCTTCATGGCCGTGTTCGGCCTGGTCTTCCTCGCGCCGATCGCCTACTCGATCTACCTCAGCCTCTTCCGCAAGCAGCTGGTGGGCGGAAACACCTTCGTCGGCCTGGACAACTACCTCCGGGTGTTCGGCACGCCTGGAACCGTCGGCGACCCGCAGTTCTGGTCGGCCTTGGGCCGGGTCGCGCTCTTCCTGGTCGTACAGGTGCCGATCATGCTGGGCATCGCGCTGATCGTGGCCATGGCGATCGACGGCGGCAGGCTGTACGGGAAGAGCTTCTTCCGGATCTCGATCTTCCTGCCGTACGCGGTCCCGGCCGTGGTGGCCACCCTGATGTGGGGCTTCATGTACGGCTCGCGCTTCGGCTTGGTGGGCAACATCGAGCGCGCGTTCGGTGTGTCCCTGCCCGATCTGTTCTCCCCGGGCCTGGTGCTCGCCTCGATCGGCAACATCGTCACCTGGGAGTACGTCGGCTACAACATGCTGATCTTCTACTCCGCGCTGCGGGTGATCCCCACCGAGCTGTACGAGGCCGCGGAGATCGACGGCGCCGGCCAGTTCCGCATCATCAGGTCCATCAAGCTGCCGGCCATCCGGGGCGCAGTCGTGGTGGCGACGATCTTCTCGATCATCGGCAGCTTCCAGCTGTTCAACGAGCCGAGCATCCTGCAGAACCTCGCACCGAACGCCATCACCACCTACTTCACGCCGAACCTGTACGCCTACTCCCTGTCGTTCTCGGGGCAGCAGTACAACTACTCGGCCACCGTCGCCATCGTCATGGGCCTGATCACCATGGCCATCGCCTACGCCGTGCAGCTGCGCGGCATGCGTCGGGAGGGGTGATGACCACGACCCCGCGCACCGTGCCGACGCCTCGCCGGACCGCCCCGAGCCCCTTCCGGCCGGCCCTCCGTCGTCCGTCCGCGCGTCGTCCGGCCGCCGGTCGCGGGCACTCCGTCGACCGGCCGCGGCGCAGCCCCACCCTCACGGTCCTGATGGGCCTCATCCTCGTCTACAGCCTGGTCCCCCTGGCCTGGCTGCTGATCAACGCCAGCAAGACCCAAGCGAGCCTGTTCGACTCCTTCGGCCTCTGGTTCAGCGGCCCGTTCGCCCTGTGGGACAACATCGTGGAGACCCTGACGTACGACGACGGCGTCTTCGTGCGCTGGCTGGGCAACACGGTGCTGTACGTCCTCCTCGGGGCGGGCGGCGCGACCGCGCTGGCCGTGATCGGCGGCTACGGCCTCGCGAAGTTCGCCTTCCGCGGCAAGCGCGCCGTCTTCGCCATCGTGATCGGCGCCGTGGCCGTGCCGGGCACCGCCCTGGCCGTCCCGACGTTCCTGATGTTCAGCCGGATGGGGCTGACCAACACGCCCTGGTCGGTGATCATCCCGTCGCTGATCTCTCCGTTCGGCCTCTACCTGATGTGGACCTTCGCCCAGGAGGCCATCCCCACCGAGATGCTCGAGGCGGCGCGCGTCGACGGTGCCAGCGAGCTCCGCACGTTCACGCGGATCAGCCTGCCGCTGCTGGGCCCGGGGATCGTGACCGTCGCGCTCTTCACGATGGTCGCCACGTGGAACAACTACTTCCTGCCGCTGATCATGCTCCGCGACCCGGACTGGTACCCGCTCACGCTGGGGCTGAACGCCTGGAACGCCCAGGCCGCGACGGTGGGCGGCGAGGCCATCTTCAACCTCGTGATCACAGGGTCCCTGCTGACGATCCTGCCGCTCGTCGCGGCCTTCCTTCTCCTGCAGCGCTACTGGCAGTCCGGTCTGGCTGCGGGGAGCGTCAAGGGGTGATCCCGAGCCACCAGTAGCGCCCGCAACGCCGCATCCGATCTGAAACCCGTTCCGTTGTCCAGATTCCCAGAGAAGTGAGAGGACCGTTCATGAGCACAAACCCCGGCCGAAGGTTCCTTCGTTCGGCTGCCCTGGCAGGTGTCGCGGCTCTCGCCCTGACCGCCTGCAGCTCGGCGGACACCCCGCCCGCGACGAACAGCCCGGGCAGCACGGCCGACACCCAGTCGGTACTTGAGAAGGGCGGCACCATCACGGTCTGGGCATGGGAACCCACCCTTGAGAAGGTCGTGGCGAACTTCGAGACCGAGTACCCAAACGTCACGGTCGACATGGCCAACGTCGGCACCGGCAACGACCAGTACACCGCCCTGCAGAACGCGGTCGCGGCCGGGGACGGCATCCCCGACGTCGCGCAGGTCGAGTTCTACGCCCTGCCGCAGTTCGCGATCGCCGGCTCGTTGGCCGACATCACGGACCTGGGCGCCGGTGCCCTGGATGGCACCTTCACCCCAGGGCCGTGGAACGCCGTGCACCAGGGTGACGCGATCTACGGGCTGCCGATGGACTCCGGCCCCATGGCTTTGTTCTACAACCAGGAGGTCTTCGACTCCCTTGGCATCGCGGTCCCGACGACGTGGGACGAATACCTGCAGGCCGCGCGGGCGATCCACGCCGCCGACCCCAACGCCTACATCACCAACGACACAGGCGACGCCGGCTTCACGACCAGCATGATCTGGCAGGCGGGCGGGAAGCCCTACACCGTCGACGGCACCGACGTCACGATCGACTTCACCGACGACGGAACGGCGAAGTTCGTCGAGGTGTGGCAGCAGATGATCGACGAGGACCTGCTCGCCCCGATCACCGGCTGGAGCGACGAGTGGTACACGGGCCTGGGCAACGGCACCATCGCCACCCTGACCATCGGCGCCTGGATGCCCGCGAACCTGGAGTCCGGTGTCGAGGCCGGCGCCGGCAAGTGGCGAGTTGCACCGATGCCCCAGTGGGCAGCCGGGGAGAGCGCGACGGCCGAGAACGGCGGCAGCTCCCTGGCCGTGATGGAGGCCAGCCCCAACAAGGAGCTCGCGTACGCGTTCCTGGAGTACGCCAACGCCGGCCCCGGCGTGCAGACCCGGATCGACGGTGGCGCCTTCCCGGCGACCGTCGCCGAGCTGGAGTCCGACGCCTTCGTGAACAAGGAGTTCCCGTACTTCGGCGGCCAGAAGGTCAACGAGGTGCTCGCGCAGTCCGCGCGGGACGTCGTCGACGGCTGGCAGTACCTGCCGTTCCAGGTCTACGCGAACAGCATCTTCAACGACACCGTCGGCCAGGCGTACGTGTCCTCGACAAGCCTGCAGGACGGGTTGATGGCGTGGCAGGAGGCCTCGACCACGTACGGCAACGACCAGGGCTTCAACGTCAACAACTGAGCAGCACCCGTACCGGCGCCCCGGGACGGACGGTCCTCCGTCCGTCCCGGGGCGTGCCCTCCGTTCGGCCGACGGCCGGATGGTCGGCGCCGATGAACATGAAGGTGAGCGAGTCATGGCCACGTTTGAGATTGGCGAGCACGACTACGTGCTCGACGGTCGTCCGATGCAGATCATCAGTGGCGCGCTCCACTACTTCAGGGTGCACCCCGATCTGTGGGCGGATCGGATCCGCAAGGCCCGGCTGATGGGGCTCAACACCATCGAGACATACGTGGCGTGGAACTTCCACTCACCCGAGCGCGGACAGTTCGACACGTCCGGGCAGCGTGACCTCGGTCGCTTCCTGGATCTCATCGCGGCCGAAGGGCTGCACGCCATAGTCCGGCCGGGACCGTACATCTGCGCGGAGTGGGACAACGGCGGGCTTCCGGCGTGGCTGTTCGCTCAGACCGGTGCCGCGGTCCGACAGAACGAACCGGCGTACATGGCGGCCGTCGCGGAGTACTTCGCGCAGGTTCTGCCGACGGTCGCCAGCCGGCAGGTCACCCGTGGCGGCCCGGTGCTCATGGTGCAGGTCGAGAACGAGTACGGGGCCTACGGGCAGGACAAGGAGTACCTGCGCGCCCTCGTCCGACTGATCCGCGCCGGCGGGATCGAGGTCCCCCTGTTCACCTGCGACCAGGCCAACGACACGATGCTGGAGCGCGGCGGGCTACCCGAGCTCCACAAGACAGCCACCTTCGGCTCCCGCAGCGCACAGCGGCTCGCGACCCTGCGCACACACCAGCCCACCGGTCCGCTGATGTGCATGGAGTTCTGGGACGGCTGGTTCGACAGCTGGGGGCTGGAGCACCACGTCGAGCCCGTCGAGGACACAGCCCAAGAGCTCGACATCCTCCTTCGAGCGGGCGCGTCCGTGAACTTCTACATGTTCCACGGTGGCACGAATCGTGGCTTCACGAACGGCGCCAACGACAGGGGCAAGTACATGCCGATCACGACGAGCTACGACTACGACGCACCGTTGTCCGAGCACGGGGCCGCCACACCGAAGTTCCACGCGCTGCGCGATGTGATCGCCCGCTACGCACCGGTCCCCGCCGAACTGCCGCAGGCGCCCGCGCCCGCGCCGGTCCATGAAGTGCTGCTCGACCAGCACGTGCCGCTCTGGGACGCGCTGGCCCACCTTGGTGTCGCCTGCGCGTGGGACCGTCTGCCGACCACGGACGAGATGGGCCACTGGTCGGGGCTCATGGTCTACCGGACAGAGATCGAGCCAGACGACGGCGTCCTCGTCGTCGAGGACGTGCGTGATCGAGCCGTGGTCTTCCTCGACCACGAGCCCGTCGGGGTGCTGAGCCGCACCGAGGGCATGAAGGTGCTCGCCCTTCCACGTCGCGGCGGGCAGCTGGAGCTCGTCCTGGAGGATCAGGGCCGCGTGGACTACGGTCCGAGGCTCGGCGAGCCGAAGGGCCTGATCGGCCCCGCGCGGACGGCCGTACGCAAGCTGACGGAATGGGAGGTCATTCCGCTGGCCCTGGAGAAGCTCAGCGCCGCCTTGACCGCAACGCTGCGGGGCGCGCCACGGGTGGATGAGCAGGGGCTGGTGGTGGGTCCGGCCTTCCGACGCGGCACCATCTCGAC
>Ga0209747_1001164_pt1 | contig 14142 bp, 7 predicted proteins | sample BarGraNGADG00311_FD_184498 | JGI IMG/M metagenome (GOLD analysis project Ga0209747, IMG submission 184498) | Arctic peat soil microbial communities from Barrow, Alaska - Barrow Graham LP Ref core NGADG0011-311 (SPAdes) (version 2) | ecosystem: Environmental > Terrestrial > Soil > Wetlands > Peat ... | reverse complement strand
TTTCTTTTGGTTCAGGATCACAAGCAATTGATGAGCTGGTTTTAGCTTTGCGTGCTTTGCAAGCCTTAGCGTACTTTGCGGTTAAAAGGTAATCAAATGCAAACATGTCTAATATAGCTATCTTGATCTTAATGTTCTATATTTGTGTCAGATATACGAACGTCGGCTGATTTTATGCAAATTCCTTCACGACACGATTACAAATACGGACATAAGATCGAACTTCTTCGAAGTGGAGAAAGTTTTTTTGCTGCATGTGAGAAAACGATAGATGAGGCAAAACAATATATTCATTTTCAGACTTATATTGTTGATGATGACGAGACCGGCAGACGTATAGTGAATGCTCTTATAAGGGCTGCTAAAAGAGGGATCAGAGTCTATTTCCTGCTTGATGCCTATGGAGGCAATAGCTTTTCGAAGGACCTTATAAATAAAGTGGAAGAAGCAGGTATTCTTTTTCGTTTGTTTTCTCCCAGATTAATAACCAACGGATTCCAGTTAAGTCTCAGGCTTCATCACAAAGTTCTTCTTGCCGATGGGAATACTGCAGTTATCGGAGGAATGAACATTGCTGACCGTTATCATGGTAAGACCGGTTTAAAAGAATGGCTCGACTTTGCTATTCTGATAAAAGGTCCGGAATGTGCTCATGTCCTTTTTATTCTCAAAAGGCTTTGGAACAAAGCTTTTATATCAAAGAAGGAACGATCGCAGGAGACAATTCATCATCCTGTGGAATATGAGGAAAACGTAAAAGTTAAAGTACTTCAGAATAACTGGGCCAGGAACAAGATTGAGATATTAAAGAGCTATCGGTCAGCTCTGAAACATGCACAGAACCGGATGACTATTTTTGCGAGCTATTTTTTGCCGGGAAGAAATGAACGAAGGCTACTCAGGAATGCGAGTCGTCGCGGGGTAGCGATTAAAATAGTTTTGTCGGCCGAATCTGATACCCCCGTATTCACCAGGGCGACCAATTTTCTTTATGATTTTATTCTTCGTAATAATATTACAATATACGAATACCTTCCATCAAACCTGCATGCTAAAGTAGCAACTGTAGATGGTAAATGGAGCACAATCGGCAGTTATAACATGAACCACTTAAGCGATTATGGAAGTGTCGAAATGAATGCTGATATACTTGATGAAAAGTTTGCTGAAAAGTTTGAGGGACTTCTTCTGGAAATCATCAAAAAGGATTGCCGGCAAGTGACATTTGCGGAGTATACCCGGCGGAAAACATGGTTATTCCAACTGACCGACTGGTTTTCATACCAGATGATCAGGATCATGATGAGAGTAATGTTCGCGCTTGCAGCAAAAAGATCTAAACCAAATTACCCCTGATTTTTACCCCCTTTATTCTTACCACCTAAATCCCTCAACTTCTTACCTCCAACCCCCAATTGGGAGGCTAGAACTGGTGAAATCCCATTGATACAAACTCCAGTACTTTTGGCAATGATGCTCTCCAGTAGGTCCAGTTATGAGCACCATCACGGATCCTGAACTCATGGGGTATTTCTTTCTGACGCATTGCAATATGTACAAGACAATTGCCTTCATAAAGAAAATCATCATCGCCACAATCGATATACCACCTTACTGCTTTTTTCTGGTCATCGGGCATATTCTGAATCAGGTTTAAAACACTGTAGCGCTTAAAATATGATTCTTTTTCAGCATCAGTAATACCTTCAACACCCTGCCATAATCTGTAATCCTTCAGTTCATCAAGGTTTTTTGGTCCGGTTGCAGCACTGAGAGGACAGGCAGCTGAAAATAATTCGGGATGATGCAATGTATAAATAAAGGTCCCTTCACCACCCATAGATAAACCGGCAATTGCCCTATACCTTTTATCGGCTTTTATGCGATATTCCTTCTCAATGAAGGGCATGAATTCCTGGAAGAAAAAATCTTCATAACGCCATTCCCCTTTTACATCATTTACATAACCACGTTTTCCGGTATTGGCATCAGGCATTACAATGATCATTGCGGTTGCTGTCCCTGTTTTTATTGCCTCATCGGCAATTGTCAGAATTTCACCGAATTGCACCCAGCCTGTCTGATCATCTCCAGCTCCATGCAACAGGTAAAGGACAGGATAACTGCGCTGGGAAGTTTCGTAATCAGGAGGCAGATAAACGGCATATTTCCGGTCCATTTTTAATATTTTACTGGGAACAGTAAGATCATCCTTAACCTTTCCGGTCTGTGCTATCACAACAGATGTAATGGTAAGAATGAAGAATAACGATAAAATCTTTTTCATGGTTATTAGTATTATTGATTTGATATATTTCAGATATTTATTCGAAAGATATCACAATAATTTTAAAAAAAAGCTCTTTTTCGCTCTGTGTAACTTAGTGTCTTTGCTGAGTAACTCTGTGTCATTTCTTTTTTGTTACACAGAGTATCACAGAGTCCCGATAGCTATCGGGATCACTGAGGACCACAGAGATTGACAACAATTACTACCTTTATCTGTTTAAAAGTAAATTGATTAAATATGAAACTTCATCTCTTTAATATTGCAAATTTCAAGGTTGACGGCGGTGCGATGTTCGGAGTTGTTCCCAAAGTACTTTGGTCACGTGTTTATTCATCGGACAGTAATAACCTCATTGATCTTACACTGCGGTCGATGGTGGTAGAATCAGAGGGACATGTCATTCTGATTGATACCGGATGGGGAGATAAACAGGACAATAATTTCTTTCGGCATGTTAACCTGCACGGGGGAGAAGGATTAATTGGCGGGCTTAAGAACTGTGGTTACAGTCAGGATGATATCACGGATGTCTTCCTGACACACTTGCATGCCGATCATTGCGGTGGAGGCGTGAAGAGAGATAAAGAAGAGGATAAATATGAACTGACTTTTCCAAATGCAATTTATCATGTCAGCCGTGTACAATGGGAGTGGGCTTTAAAAAATAATCTGCGTGAAGCTGATTCATTTCTTGAAGAGAACATATTGCCTATAGGGAAGAGTGGCCATCTTAATCTCGTGGAGAGGGATGGAGAATTATTTCCGGGGTTTTCTGTTATGATCTGTTATGGACATACTCCAGGATTAATGATCCCGATAATTAAATATAAGGATAAAACCCTGGTATATACAGGAGATCTTATTCCTACAGTTGCTCATATACCGCTTATTTGGAACATGAGTTACGATATTGAGTCGCTAAAAACAATTGAAGAAAAACAAAGACTTCTTAATGAAGCACTGGCGGGTGGTTACATATTTGTCTTTCAGCATGATGAACTCATAGAATGCTGCAATCTCGGTATGACTCCGAAAGGGATAAGAGCCAAAGAAAAATTTGATTTTTCGGAGATACAATAAGGGAAGATATTTTAACCGCATAGAAATCAAAATAGGCCTCCTTGTCCGCCGAGATTGGTACTTCCCCTTTAAGGGATTTGTTTTAGGACATAGGCCCCTCTGTCAGCTGTGCTGTACCTTCGCGGCAAGCTGGCACCTTCTCTAAAACAGCCCCCCGGGCTGTTTTTTAACGCTCGGTCCTCCTATAGGGGAGCTAAATCAGAGGAATTAAGAGTAATTTTACTTATGTCTAGAGTATTAGCCCACCTTCAGGGGGGTAGGGGGGCAAATAAAATCTTTGCGATCTTTGCGGTTAATGGATTTCGACTTTATAAGCAGTCTGAATAAGCATACTTAACTATAAAATCCGAATAGTTCCCCGTGTAATTTTGTTTGATAGATCTTTATTCCTATATTTGGAATAGACTTTGTTATTGCTCGGATATTCATTATATATATTTCATTGTTAATAATTTAACACTAACATATATGGCAGAATTTATTTACGAGAAACCCTTTCAGCAGCAGAGAGATTTAACTACCTACAGGATGCTGACTGATAAGTATGTTAAAGTTGTTGAAGAAGGTAAGAGAAAGATACTCACAATTGACCCAAAAGGCCTGGAACTCCTTGCCAAACAAGCTGTTTCCGATCTCTCTTTTTACCTCAGAACCTCCCATCTTGAAAAACTTTCAGCAATCCTGAACGATCCTGAAGCAACTGATAATGACCGTTTTGTTGCTTATATGCTACTCCGTAATGCAGTTATTTCATCAAAAGAAGATCTGCCCGGATGCCAGGATACAGGCACTGCAATTGTAATAGCGAAAAAAGGAGAGGATGTAAGGACAGGAGGCAAGGATGCCGAATATCTGTCAAAAGGTATTTTTGAAACCTTTCAGGATAAGAATCTCAGATATTCACAGGTCGTCCCTTTATCAATGTTTGAAGAGAGAAATACCGGAACTAATCTTCCGGCCCAGATTGATATTTATTCTACGGAAGGAATGTCCTATGAGTTTCTATTCATAACTAAGGGAGGTGGTTCTGCTAATAAATCATTCCTGTATCAGCAAAGCAAGTCGTTGCTTAATGAAGAATCTCTCATAAAATTTGTAAAGGACAAGATTAAAGAGCTCGGTACTTCAGCCTGCCCGCCTTATCATCTTGCACTTGTAATTGGCGGGACTTCCGCTGAGGCTACACTTAAAGCAGTAAAGGAAGCTTCAGCTGGTTATCTTGACCAGCTTCCTCTTACAGGCAATGAAGCCGGACGTGCATTCCGTGATGTTGAATGGGAAAAGAAAATTGAAAAAATATGCCATGAATATGGAGTTGGAGCCCAATTCGGTGGTAAGTATTTTGTTCATGACGTCAGGGTTGTCAGATTGCCGCGCCATGCAGCTTCATGCCCGGTAGGACTTGGCGTAAGCTGTAGCGCCGACAGAAATATTAAGGCCCATATCACGGAAGAAGGTATCTTCATTGAAGAACTGGAAAAGAACCCGGCCCGTTTTATGCCGGCAAAAGCGCCTGAACTTGAAAACCCGGTTGAGATAAATCTTGATCGTCCTATGAAAGAAGTATTAGACGAACTGACAAAATATCCTGTCAAAACAAGGTTAAATCTTACAGGTACACTTATCGTTGCAAGAGATATTGCACATGCAATGATTAAAAAGATGTTAGTTGAAGGCAAACCAATGCCTGAATACTTTAAAAATCACCCTGTATACTATGCTGGTCCGGCCAAAACACCAGAAGGTATGCCGTCGGGAAGCTTTGGTCCCACCACCGCCGGGCGTATGGATCCTTATGTTAATCTCTTCCAGAGTCTTGGAGGTTCATTAATTATGCTGGCAAAAGGGAACAGGAGCAGACAGGTAATCGAAGCCTGTAAAAAGTATGGAGGATTTTATCTCGGATCAATCGGCGGACCGGCCGCTATATTGGCAGCAGAAAACATCAAATCAGTTGAGTTAGTTGATTTCAAGGATCTTGGAATGGAAGCTATCAGACAGATACGCGTTGAAAACATGCCCGCTTTCATTATTACCGATGATAAGGGTAATGACTTTTTTGACGAGTACAATAAATAAAGTTTGCCCACCAACCCCCTAAAGGGGGGCTAATACTCTGGATATAAGCATATTTACTCATAACTCCGCAGAATTAGCTCCCCTTTAGGAGGACCGAGCGTTAAAAAACAGCCCGGGGGGCTGTTTTAGAGAAGGTGCCAGCTTGCCGCGAAGGTACAGCGTAGCTGACTGAGGGGCCTGTATCCTGAAGCAGAACCTCCATTAATGGAAAGGTCGCTAAGCGGCCAGTGGGCATTACTCACAAAACAAAATCCCTCTTGGATTAAGATCTTTGCAACTTTTGAGGTTAAAAGATTTAGTTCTTTCTTTTGAACATCCAAAAAGCAATAAAAAATGCAAGACTCACCCACATAGTCAGTACAATAAAACTCAGATGAAGTGACCTGAATTCCGCAATAAATCCAAGCAATACAGGACCTGCCAGAAAACCAATGTTCGTAGTGGCAGCAATAAATGAAACACCATCGGCAGTTTTTACTCCATCTACATTTGATGCCAGCCGATATACCTCTGGTACAATTACAGAAAAGCCAAGACCGATTATAAAAAAGCCGGGAAGCGTAAAGAACGGGTTGAGAATTAATACCAGTATAAAACCTATAATACCAATAAAGCTGGACCAGGTGATCAATTGCCATGAACCAAGTTTTTTACTAAGTGAATCTCCGGTAAAACGGCCAATCATCATCGCAAAAGAAAATGCTGAATAGCCAAACCCTATGTATTTAATATCAAGAAGAACTATCTTTTTCAGATACAAAGCGCTCCAGTCGGCTATAGCACCTTCGGACACCATTACTACAAGACCAATCAGAGCTATAATAAAAAGCGGTTTTATTTTATTGGTTTTTCGTTTTTCTGTCAGGGGCTGGTCACCTTTTCTGAAAAAATATTCCGACTTTAGTCTGAACTGAATGATTTGTATAACCAATACAAGAACAGAGATATGCAAGATTGGATTATGAACTAAAGCAGCAATGAAACTTCCTGTTGCTGAGCCAACCATTCCGCCAAGACTCCAAAAACCATGGCTTCCCGACATAATATATACACCATCTTGTTTTTCAATGGTAGCCGTTAATGAATTTAATGAAATTGCATATGACGAACCCGCCATCCCAAATATGAATAAGCTAATACAGAGAGAAACATAGTTGTAAGCTAAAAAAGGACCGAAAAAACAAATACAATAAATTAACAATGCAAAATATGTGTACCTGCCTACACCTACCCTGTCAATGAGATGCCTGCAAATACGGATCATGAAAAATGCCCCCAGCGCTGAAAAAAAGATTGCCTTACCTATTCTTCCTTCGGTAATTCCGATTTTCTCAGCAATATGAGGAATGTATGTTACCCATGTACTGAAAATAAGACTGAAGCAGGAATACAGAAAAGCAGATGCAAAATATTTTTTGTGCTGAATGAAAAACTTAATTGAAATCATTTTACCACCTGAAAGGCTTTTTTCTTTAATATTCTTTTCTTTGGTTACAAGTTTGGGTGCAAAAATACCAATTAACATAATATATTCACACAGGATTTATCTTCAGATATAATTTTTGGGATCGAAAAGGATGGAAACTGTTTCACTGGATGAGTGTTTGGGATTGCTTCGCTATGCTCGCAATAACAATACAGGTAATATTAATTAAGGTTGAGAATAAAACAGAATCTGGTTAAGTCAATGGTCATTGCGAGGAGCCCCACTTTGCGGGATAAACTCCGCGACGAAGCAATCCGTCAATCACGAGAGAAAACAAAGGAAACTGATGTATTTTATTTTATCAATAATTCGGTCTGTGTTTCTTATTAATTTTTTTCTGAAAATAATTAATACCTGTATTGTATGTCAGATAATTATTTATCTTAATCCCCGCAAATTCTGATCTATGAAACGGTTTCTTTTATGGTTTTTTCCCGGGCTGATTGTCGGTGCATTGCTGATACTGGGTGGAGGAAAAGCTTTGCATATGACTTCAACTAACGATTATTGCATCTCATGCCATATTCATCCTTTGGCAGATGCAGCATGGAAAAAATCTGTGCATTATGATACGCGATCGGGATACAGGATTGCCTGTGTTGATTGCCATCTGCCTCCAAAAGGGGAAGGGTATCTATGGGCAAAAGGAAAAACAGGTCTGCGTGACCTGTGGAGTAAATGGACCAAAGATTCAGCTTCATTTAACTGGGCCGATAAAGCACGTCTTGAAGTTGCGCGGGGCTATGTTTATGAAAGCAGTTGTATCAAATGTCATGAGAATCTTTTCCCCGCAAAACTTTCTAAGGCTGGAGAGGATGCACACCTTTATTATACACAGACAAAAAAAACTGATGAATTAAATTGTATTAACTGTCATCTCAATGCAGGCCATTTTATTGAAGGATATACCCATGGGAGCAATTCCACTTTTGGAAATACCTCATCTGCCGCCAAAGAGATATACACAGAACCTGCAAAAGTTACAGGATTTAAAAATTTTACAGAACTTATCCCGAAATCGCCGATCTTATTCAATATGATTGCTATCCCTGGTGGTACATTCAGGATTGGAAGTCCGGCCACTGAACATTTAAGAAAAAGCGACGAGGGGCCTGTCAGAGAAGTTGAGTTGAAACCGTTTTTCATGGCTGAAATTGAAGTTTCATGGGATGAGTACCTTGCATTTTATGTTCAGACAGCAGCCGAAGGCCGGTCGACAGACACTGAAGGATTAAGAACCCGAAAGGGATCAGAGACTGATGCAATTTCGGGAGCCACACCGCCATACGGACAGCCCGATCAGGGATGGGGCCTGGGCAAGAGGCCTGCAATTTCTTTTTCATTTCATGCAGCAGAAACCTATTGCAAATGGCTAAGTAAAGTTACCGGTAAGAGTTATCGCCTTCCCACAGAAGCAGAGTGGGAATATGCCTGCAGGGGAGGTTCAACAAGCCCCTATTTTTTTCCGGGTGATCCAAATAAGTTTGAGAAAACCGGATTAAGAGCAAAATTCTCAAAGAACGATACTACATTTATTAATACCTATATTATATATAAAGGTAATAGTCCTTCAAAAACACAACCTCCCGACAAAGTAAGACCTAACCCTTTCGGATTGAGGAATATGGCCGGGAATGTTGCTGAGTTCTGTTCCGACTGGTATCAGCCGGACGCATATTCACGATATCCTGAAGGAATTGTAAAGGATCCAAAAGGCCCTCAGGAGGGAACTGAACATGTTATTCGCGGAGGCTCATTCTTAAGTACTGCCGGACTGGTACGAAGTGCAGCCCGGGATTATACACGAACCGGCTCGTGGTTGAAGACCGACCCGCAGATGCCGAAAAGCGTCTGGTGGTACTCAGATTGTTTCAACGTCGGATTCAGGGTCGTTTGTGAATTTGATGGTAAAACCGGAAATGTTGATATAAAAAAGTAAGGATGGAATTTAATTCTTAAAAAAGAGAACTAAAATTCCTAATAAATTTGTTTTTTAGAATATCACTTATTATCTTGCATAATTATTGATCTGATTCGATCTGGGAAAAAAAACAAAAGTTCAAAAAAAAGTGAAATTTAAAGATAAGATACTCTTTTTATAAATCAGTAAGTGTAAAATATACACTTACTGATTGTTACGAAATAATATTGTATAAATAGTTTATAACTAAATAATTTTTATCAATTCTTATTCCTAACTATCTATCTATTAACTAACTAACAGTGTAACAGTATGAAAAAAACTTGCAACTGCGTCTGGCTGTTAAAGCCGAATGCGAATTTTCAAAAGTTACTACTAACTATGAAAATTGTTACTATGCTTCTGTTTTGTGGATTGGCACTTCCGGCCTATTCGCTTGCTGCAGAAAAACCTTCAGGTAGTAATACCCCGGGAACCGTTGTAGACCAACAACAAATTAAAGTATCCGGCACTATTACCGACGAGGCTAACAACCAGTCATTGCCTGGTGTAAATATTCAGGTTAAAGGAACGGTTAACGGAGCTATTTCCGATGCAAATGGAAATTATGTTCTGACAGTTAACGATCCGCAAGCCACCCTGATATTTTCATTTATAGGTTATGTTTCCAAGGAGGTTCCTCTGGATGGTAAAATTTCAGTAAATGTAACTTTGGCCGCTGAAGTTTCTCAGTTGGGTGAAGTTGTGGTAATAGGTTATGGTACAGCGAAAAAAGCTACCCTGACCGGCTCCGTAAGTTCTGTAAATGGAGATAACCTGAAACAATCACCCACCACAAACCTTACTAATAGCCTTATCGGACGTTTACCCGGAATTACAGCTATACAAAAGAGCGGTGAACCTGGTAATGATGCTACTATGATAACTATTCGAGGTGCCAATACTCTGGGTGATAACTCTCCTCTGATAGTTGTAGATGGTATTGCTCATCGTTCACTCGATCGCCTTGACCCGAGCGACATCGAAAGTTTTACCGTGCTTAAAGACGCATCGGCAGCCATCTATGGTACTCAGGCAGCTAACGGTGTTATTCTTGTTACTACCAAACGAGGTACGATTGGAAAACCGACCATTACACTTAATATGAACTCTGGTTATAACCAACCCGATGTAATACCTAAAATGGCCGATGCAGCAACATATGCCACAATGCTGAATGAGGTTTCATTTTATTCTAATCCAACAGGTGGCCGTAACCAACAGTTTTCAGCTGACGATATACAAAAATTTAAAGATGGATCCGATCCATGGGGCCATCCAAATACCGATTGGTTCAAAGCTGTCTTCAAACCATGGTCAAAACAGAATTACGAAAATATATCGGTTTCAGGTGGTACTGAAAACATGAGATACTTCCTGTCTCTGGGTAGTAAATACGAAGATGCCTACTACAAAAACAGTGCAACTAATTATAAGCAATATGATTTTCGTAGCAACATCGACGGAAAGATATCGAAGAATATCTCAATCGCATTCGACGTTGCTGGCCGGCAGGAAAATAGAAATTATCCTACAGTAGCTCAGGGAGACATCTTCCGTATGCTTATGAGAGGCAAACCAAACATGCCGGCTTACTGGCCTGATGGAAATCCGGGGCCTGATATCGAATATGGCTTTAACCCTGCAGTTACCGTTACAAATCAAACTGGTACAGATGATGACCGTTTGTATGTACTGGAAAGTAATTTAAAGCTTAATGTTAAGATTCCATGGGTAAAAGGATTGGCAATACAGGCCAATGGTTCATATGATAAAACATTCGACTACCATAAAAGATTCCAGACACCATGGTACCTATATACATGGGATGGAGTAACGAGAGATGCAAGCGGCACACCAATAACAGTTAAGGGGATCAGAGGTCTTGCCGCTCCTCAGCTTACCGAGAATTTTACAGATGGCAATAAGTCAACTTTCAACACCTATGCTACCTATGAAACAACTATAGCCGACAGAAATAATCTTAAACTGATGGCTGGTACTGAAAGTCAAAGCGCTGTGAATAATTATCTCAATGCTTTCAGGAAGAATTATGTAACTGCAGCTATCCCACAGATGTTTGCAGGTGCTGCTGATACCTACATGACAAATGGTGGGTATGCTGACCAGAATGCCCGTGAAAGTTTCTTTGGACGTATAAATTATGACTATAATCAGAAATATCTGATAGAGGTTGTAATGAGATACGATGGTTCCTACATGTTCAAACCGGGTAAACAATTTGGATTCTTTCCGGGGATATCTGCAGGATGGCGTATTTCAGATGAGGATTTCTGGAAAAACAGTCTTGCTTTCATCAGCGATTTTAAATTACGCGCATCATGGGGGCAAACAGGTAACGACAGAATTTATTTCGGTACACCGAGTTCCACCAATACATTAAAGGAATACCAGTATCTATCTACCTACAGCTTCGATGGTCAGGATTATGTATTCGGTCAGAGTGTGAACAATAAGATGCTGTTTGAAAATGTGGTTCCTAATCCTGATGTTACCTGGGAAGTAGCTAACACTTCGAACATAGGATTAAATGCAACTACACTTAACAAAAAGCTGACTGTGGAAGCTGACTTCTTCTATAATCTGAGGTCACGTATCCTTTGGCAGGCATCGGCTATTGTTCCGGGCAGTACAGGTATGACGCTTCCTCCCCAGAACATTGGGAAGGTTTCGAATAAGGGATTTGAATATGTCATTACCTATCATGGTAAAGCAGGTGAATTTGGTTATGATCTATCAATAAATGGCAGCTATGCGAAAAACAAAGTAGATTTCAACTATGATACTCCTGGAATACCTGAATATCAGAAAACACAAGGCAAACCATTGGGTGCAGGTTTAAACTATGTAGCCATCGGTATTTTCAAGGATGCAGAAGCAATAGCAGCTTATCCTCATTGGGCAGGCGCTCAACCCGGAGACATTATTTTCAAGGATGTTAACAACGATGGAGTTATTGACGGACTTGACAAGGTTCGGGACAGCAGAAATAACATGCCAAGGTTTATAGGTGGTTTTAGCGCAAACATTTACTATAAACAATTTGATTTCAGTGCCTTGTTTCAGGGAGCAGCCGGTGCAATTGTATATCTTGGTGTAGAATCGGGCGATATCGGCAACTACTATGAGGAGTTTGCCAAGAACCGCTGGACACCTGAAAATACAACCGCTACCTGGCCGCGTGCCTGGAACCGTGATAATGAGTATTGGAGAAACCAGGGTAATACATTCTGGGAATTCTCGACTGACTATATTCGGTTAAAGAGCATGGAGATTGGATATACCCTGCCAACAAGTGTTGATTCAAAACTTGGCATTTCCAAGTTTCGCGTTTATGTAAGCGGACAAAACCTGGTTACATTAGACAAGATTAAATTGATCGATCCCGAAGTTGATGCCGGTACATCTTATCCTCTTCAGAGAATTGTGAACCTTGGAGTAACTTTAACCTTCTAAAATTTAAAGCAATATGAGAAAATTATTATATATCGCAAGTGCGATTTTTCTAATCGGAATAGCTGCATCCTGCAAAAAAAGCTTCCTCGACACGAAGCCGCTGGGAGCTTATTCTGATGCTGATGTATGGGTTGACCCGAATCTTACCGCGGCCTTTGTCAACGATATCTATTATAATGCATTAGGTTGGCCGTTCGCTATTGAAAGGCTTTCGGATTATTCTGATGAAACTTCTTTCACTCCCGACTGGGGCGCTTTCGACTTTAACAAGTCACTCATGACCAGCGATGGTTTGATGGGATGGTCAACTGATTGGGGAAATACTGACCCTACTGCTAATACCTTGCATTATCGCTGGGACCCTCTTTTTAAGAACGTGAGAGCATGCAATCTTTTCTTTTCAAAAATTAAAGGGGTGAAGTATGATAAGGAAGAAACAAGAACCCAAACCATGGGAGAAGTTTACTTTCTCAGAGCTTATACTTATCATTACCTGGTTGCCTTATATGGAGGTGTACCAATTATAACTAAACCATACGGGTTGGATCAGGATTATAGCCTTGGCAGGAATACATATGAGGAATGCATCAATTACATTATTGGACAGCTTGACTCTGCTGCCTTGTACCTGCCTGCTTCATTTGCCGGTGGTGACAGAGGCCATGCGACCCAGGGAGCTGCACTTGCTCTCAAGGCAAGGACTCTACTCTATGCAGCCAGTGATCTGCATTCAAGCAGCAATATTTCAAGCTATGCACCCGGATTTGCAAAACCGGAACTTTTAGGCTATTCTACCGGATCTCAGGCTGATCGGTGGACCGCTGCCAAAGCTGCTTCAAAAGCTGTAATCGATCTGGGCATCTATAGTCTGTATCAGCCAACTCCTGCTCCTACTGATTCGGTTGCCAAAAATATTGCCACTTACTTTCTTTCCTATGGGTACGAAAGTGAAGACATCCTTCTTGAATATTTTACCCCCAAAACGGGTAGAAGCTGGTCGGATTATAATCCTGCCTTATATTGTGGACCGAATGGCTACCACAACTGGGGCAATAATACCCCTCTGGGTGATATGGTTGATGAATATGAGATGAAGGATGGCTCAAGTTTTAACTGGAATAATGCCGCAATGGCTGCTAATCCTTATAACAAACGTGATGCACGGTTCTATGCTTCAATTCTTTATGAAGGTTCTTCTTACAGGAAACGTCCTGCAGATGTTCAGCCAATTGATCCATGGGACAAAATTCAGGTTGGTCATGTATTTAAACTCGATGGAACTACACAGCTTGTTCCGGGTGTTGATACGCGTGAAGGGCCAATTGAAAACTGGAACGGCGGGAGAAGCGGTTATTACCTTCGTAAGTTTGTTGATCCTACACTCGATCCCCAATTTGTTAAGCAGGATATTCCCTTCCGTCACATACGCTATGCAGAAGTTCTTTTGAACTATGCTGAAGCTTGTATCGAATTAGGAGGCGGTGCAAACATAAGCGATGCCAGAGATAAAATTAATGCCATCCGCACAAGAGCCGGACAGCCTGATATTGCTGCCGGACTTGACCAGGCAACTATGCGCGGTATCGTCAGACATGAGCGTCGTGTTGAACTTGCATTTGAAGATCACCGTTTCTGGGATGTACGTCGCTGGGTTGTTGGCCCGTCTGCATATCATCAGACACACCGGCCGGAGGTGAAATATTTAACTGCTGCTGCTGCAACAAATTATCGTCAGGCTGATGGTTCTACCTGGGGTGCTCCAATATATTC
>Ga0209747_1001163_pt1 | contig 14144 bp, 13 predicted proteins | sample BarGraNGADG00311_FD_184498 | JGI IMG/M metagenome (GOLD analysis project Ga0209747, IMG submission 184498) | Arctic peat soil microbial communities from Barrow, Alaska - Barrow Graham LP Ref core NGADG0011-311 (SPAdes) (version 2) | ecosystem: Environmental > Terrestrial > Soil > Wetlands > Peat... | reverse complement strand
TCCTCCCGAGCGCCTGCCCGGACTTCCAGGAATGGGGCTACGAGCGGACACGCGGGCAAGCGCGCCAGCAGCCCTCGTGACAATGACAAGAGGCGCGCGAGCGCTAGAGACCGTGCGAGCAGGCCACAGCCCAGGGCGATGATCAATAAGACACCGCTCGCTTACCTGGTACTCATACCCTCCACCGCGCTGCTCCTCCTCGGGCTCGTGATGGTGTTCTCCGCGGACTCGGTCGTCGGGCCCAACATGCAGGTCGGCGGGTACCATGCGTTCCTGGACCAGTTGATGTGGGCGGGACTCGGCGTAATCGTGCTGATCTTTTTCGCCAAGTTCGATTATCACAAGGTAGGGAAATTCTCCTGGGCAGCGGTGATCCTGTCGTTCGTGCTCCTGGCCCTGGTACTCTTCATGGGGAAGTCGGCATATGGCGCGCGGCGATGGATCGTAATAGGGCCGTTGAACCTCCAGCCCACCGAGATAGCGAAATTCGCACTCATAATATTCGCTGCTTACGTTCTTTCGGTGAAAAGCGAGAGGCTCAAGCAGTTCGGGCACCTCTTCTTCCCGGTGCTCCTCTTCACCATAGCCGGTGCCGGCCTGATGCTGGTTCAGCCGGACCTCGGAAGCGCGCTCGTGCTCTGCTTCGCGGTCATGGTCGTGCTTGCGATAGCGAAGACGAAGTCCTCCCACCTGTTCGCCATCGGAGCGGCGGGTTCTGCGGGCGCTTTGTTTTTCGCTCTCTCAGCCCCGTACCGACGGGCGAGGCTTTTCTCTTTCGTAAACCCCTGGAAGACCCCGAAGGGAGCGGGCTACCAGGTGATCCAGTCTTACATCGCACTTGGCTCGGGAAACATCAAAGGCCTCGGGCTGGGCATGAGCCGGCAGAAGTTCAGCTACCTGCCGAATGCGCATACCGACTTCATATTCTCGATCATCGGGGAGGAGCTGGGCATAGCAGGGACGGTGACTGTCGTGTGCCTGGTGGCGCTCTTGGCTTACGGCGGCATGCGGATAGCGCGGAGCGCCCCTGACGAGCTCGGGAGGCTGCTCGCCGCCGGGATAACGGCACTGATCGTCATCCAGGCGCTGGTGAACATGGGCGGGGTCACCGGGCTCCTTCCGATAACCGGAGTCCCGCTGCCGCTGGTCTCGAGTGGCGGCTCAAGCCTCTGTGTATCGCTGGCGTGCGTGGGCATACTGCTCAACATTGCCGCTCATAGCCGGGCCAAGGTGTAAGCCGTGCATCTGGTCGTGACGGGTGGCGGCACCGGGGGCCACATATACCCGGCAGTCGCGGTAGCAGAGTATGCTCGCAAGAACCTCCCTGACACTACTGTATCCTACATCGGCTCGGTCTCCGGCCCGGAGGCCGCCATCGCGGGGGAGGCCGGGATCCCCTTCGACGGGGTCGAGGTCGCCGGGGTGGTAGGGAAGAGTCCGATAACGGCGCTCAAGTCCATGATCATGTCCCTTCGCGCGGCATTTCGCTGCAGGAAGCTCTTAAAGAGGCTCGGCGCCGACTGTGTCGTAGGCACCGGCGGGTATGCGATGGTTCCAGCCTGCATTGCGGCCATAACTATGCGCGTGCCTCTCGTGCTCCACGAGATGAATTTCGATCCGGGTCATGCGACGCGACTGTTGGCCAGGCGGGCCGCGGCGATCGCTGTCGCCTACGCGGGGACGGCAGAATTTCTGCCGGCGTCTTCGAGACGAAGGGTCGTTGTCACGGGCGTTCCCGTGCGTCCCGAGATCGAAGCGATCGCGTCGCCGGAGGCCCGAGAAGAGGCGAAGAATGAGGCGACAAGGGTGTTCGGCCTCGATGCGGGAAAGAAGACCCTGCTGCTTTTTGGTGGCAGCCAGGGCGCGGAGGCGCTGAACGAGTCGGCATGGGCCGAGCTTGCCGCGCTGGCTGACAGAGTGGACGTGCAGGTTGTCCACGTGACCGGCAGGAAAAACATCGAAGACGCTTCTCTGGCCGGGTTCCAGAAAGAGGTCACGGGGCGAGGTCTGATATATAGACCTTTTCCGTACATGGACAGGATGGACCTGGCATACGCTCTCGCGGACCTGGCGGTGTGCCGCGCCGGCGCGGGGACGATAGCGGAGATAATGGCAACGGGAGTGCCTGCCGTCCTGGTGCCTTACCCGCACGCGGCGGGGCACCAGGAGAGAAACGCGCGCGCGCTGGCGGAGACAGGCGCGGTGGTCGTTGTGCCGCAAGTGGGCGGCTCTGCCACAGAGGCGGTCCGCCGCGCGCTCGAGCTGCTCGACGACGACGCCTCGTTGGCGCTGATGCGGAAGGCGGCCGAGGAGTCGAAGCGGCCGGGCGGGGCCAAAGGGATAGCCAGCCTCGTGGAAGAAATGACATAGGTGATGAGCGATATATACACCGAAGAGCCCGCGGACGTCAGGCTGCAGAACCTGCCGGCAGGGTCGATAATACATTTCGTCGGAGCCGGAGGCGCCGGGATGAGTGCGATTGCGATCGTGCTCATGGAGATGGGCTACGGGATTGAAGGGTCAGACCTCAAGGAATCCTCGTACGTCAGGCGACTGCGCGATCGCGGAGCGGTCATCGGCCTTGGCCACCGCGCCGAGAACATAGGCGATTGCAGCCTGGTAGTGCGTTCGTCGGCCATACGCCGGGACAACCCGGAGATCGTGGAGGCGCGCTTGCGAGGGATTCCTGTCATTTCAAGAGCGCACATGCTTGCCGCGATCATGGAGACCCGCCGCGGGATAGCGGTTGCCGGGACACATGGGAAGACGACGACCTCGTCACTGGTCACCAGCATGCTCGCCGGCTGCGGCGCTGACCCCTCGTATCTGATAGGCGGTGAGCTCAACGAGATCGGGGGCAACGCGCACTACGGGAGTGGCGAGCTCCTCGTAGCGGAGGCTGATGAGAGCGACGGGTCGCTTCTCTTCCTCAGGCCCGAGGTCGCTGTGCTGACAAACATCGACTGGGACCACCTCGATTTCTTTGACAGCCTGGAGCATACCGCAAGGGTGTTCAGGGACTTCCTCGAGGCGCTTCCACTCGACGGCTTCGCCATAATCTGTGGTGACGACGCGATGGCGCGCGAGGTGGGTGAAGACTACATGCGCTCGGGGGGCAGAGTGTTCTTCTACGGCTCGGCCCCGGAAGCTGATTACCGTTTCGAGGTCCTCGAGTCCCTGGCTGATGGCAGCACTTACAGGGCATTCTTCGGGAAGGAAGACCTGGGTCTTGTCAGGACTCTTCTCCCGGGCATTCATAACGTCTACAACTCACTCGCGGCTTTCGCCGTGGGACATGCCCTCGAGTTTCCCGTAAAAGATGTTGCGCATGGGATAGAGAACTGCCGCGGCGTGCGCAGACGGTTCGAGCACGTGGGGGAGAAGGCCGGCATCGTGGTCATTGACGACTACGCTCATCACCCGACGGAAGTGAGGGCTGTGCTGGACATGGCCTGCGAAACATCGACGTCGCGCATTGTCGCGGTCTTCCAGCCCCACCGGTACTCGAGGACGAGAATGCTCGCGAGCGACTTCGGCAAGAGCTTCGGCGGGGCGAGTCTCGTCATTGTCACCGATGTCTACGGCGCCGGCGAGGACCCGGAACCCGGCGTGACCGGCAGGCTCGTGGCTGACAGCATACTCGAAAGCAACCCCGACAAGGAAGTCGTGTACTTCGGGTCGCGCGCCGAGCTCGCCGAGAGCGTCGCCGGGCTTATCGAGACCGGTGACATGGTGATCACTATGGGAGCAGGCGACATCACGCAGTGCGCCCGGGAGATACTGGACCTGCTGCCAGACGGCGAGGTCTAGAGATGGCAAGGCGCGCAAGTGAAACAGTCGCAAGCCTGTCGAACATACGCGGCGTCAACGTCACCGAGAACGTCCCGTTCTCTGAGCTAACAACCTGGAAGGTCGGAGGACCCGCGAGGCTGCTCGTCGACGTTGAAAGCGCCCCGGCGCTCAAGGGAACATTGCTGCGGCTAGGGGAGGCTGCTGGACGAATGATGGTCCTTGGAAACGGATCGAATGTGCTGGTGTCTGACGATGGCTTCGACGGCGCCGTGCTGCGTTTGCGCGGCGCCCTGTCCGAGTCTGCCATCAATGGGGACGTGTTGAAGGCCGGGGCGGGGGCCATGCTGGGCTCTGCCACTTCGGCTGCAGGCCGTGCATCTCTTTCGGGGCTTGAGTTTGCCCTGGGCATACCGGGAACTGTGGGGGGCGCGGTCATGACGAACGCCGGCGCCAACGAAAGCGACGTGGCATCGGTCATCGCTGAAGTTGAGGCGTTGACTCACGAGGGTGAGACCAGGTCGTTCACCGAGTTCGAAGGGGGCTACAGGAAGCCGCTCGTGCCCGAGTCGATCATCGTCACCGCGGCGACGCTCAGATTGCGCAAGGACTCGATCGATTCGATAAAGTCACGGATGTGGGACGCACGAGTGAAGCGTGAGAACAGCCAGCCGATGGGTGCCGCTACCGCGGGGTCGGTCTTCAAGAACCCACCCGGTGATTCAGCGGGCAGGCTGATCGATGAGTGCGGTCTCAAGGGCAGCAGCATCGGAGGAGCCTCCGTGTCGCGGGTCCACGCGAATTTCATTGTTAATGAGGGCGGTGCAAACGCCGGAGACATACGGAACTTGATGGACAGGATCGCGTCCGAGGTGGAGGCGCGTTTCGGCGTCCGGCTCGAGCCGGAGGTCCGGCTGGTCGGGTTCGACAAGGAGCTCTGAAAGATGAAGGTTGCAGTTTTGATGGGCGGCATGAGCGCTGAGCGCGATGTGTCGCTTCAGACCGGAAAGGCAATTGCGGGCGCCCTGCGCGAGCTGGGCCACGATGCTGTCGAGGTCGACGTGGACAGGCAACTCGGACAGCGTCTCGCCGAGGTACAGCCTGACGCGGCGTTTATGGCGCTGCACGGCAGGGGAGGGGAAGACGGCACGGTCCAGGGCCTTCTCGAGATCATGCGCATACCCTACACGGGTTGCGGGGTCCTATCGAGTGCCATGACCATGGACAAGGTCGTGACCAAAGAGATACTCGCTTATCACGGGCTCCCGGTGATCGAAGAGATAGTTCTGCGCGGTGACTACTGTACGGATGACCTCGCGCGCGCCTCGGCGACGCTCGGGTACCCGGTGATGGTCAAGCCGCCTACCGAGGGGAGCAGCATCGGTGTGGTCTGCGTGAACGCCCCGGAGGACCTCGAGCCGGCGTTGGCGGACGTCTTCGAAAGAGACGACCGCGCAATGATCGAGCGCTTTGTCAAAGGGCGGCTGTTTACGGTGGGCGTGCTCGGTGACGAGCCTGTCGTGCTGCCGATCCTGGAGATCAGGACTGCTGAAGGCTTCTACGATTATGAGGCAAAGTACCAGCCGGGAATGAGTGAGTACGAGGTGCCGGCAAAGCTCGATCCCGAAGTCACGGAGGAGGCCAGGCGCATCACCCTCGAGTCTTTCAAGTGCCTCTTCTGCCGGGGGATATCCCGCATCGACCTGATGCTCGAGGACGTTACGGGAAAGCTCTACGTCCTCGAGGTCAACACGATCCCCGGCATGACCGCCACGAGCCTGGTGCCAAAGGCCGCGGCGGCGATCGGGATGACTTTCAACGAAGTCGTCGCCGGGATACTGGCCGGAGCAAGCCTCAAGGTAGACCTCTCGGGGTGATCTCATGTTGAAGCGGCTCAGGCGCAGCCCGGACTCGAGACACTCGTTCCACATGCCCAGCGTGCGGCGCTTCCTGCGACCCGCTCTGTGGGCGGTTGCGATACTGCTGATCGTGGGCGGAGGCCTTGTCGTATCGCTTGCCCTCTTCACTGGAACCTGTCGGATCAAGCACGTAAACTTCAGCGGGAACAAGTACCTCCAGGCCGAGCACCTGCGCCAGCTCAGCGGGATTGAAGAATACACCAACCTCGTGACGCTGCCCGTTGGAAGGATTGCCAGGAACCTCCAGGGGGATCCGTGGGTCAAGGCGGTAAAGGTGCAGAGGCACCTCCTGCACACCGTCAATATCCGGATCGACGAGAGGGCGCCGGTGGCGGTGCTTGATTGTGGCAGCGTGGCTTATCTCGTCGAGGGGGACGGGTTCGCGATCGGGAAGATCAAGCCCGACGAGTTCAAGGAGCTGCCCCGCGTCCACAACGGCGGCGCGGCGCCTCCTTTAGGCGGTGCAATCGTAAGCGACAAGAAGGTGCTCCAGTGCATCAAGGCGATCGGTGGCATGCCTGGATCGGTTCGCGCGATCCTCGCCCTGGGAAACCCGTTCGATGGAAGAGGGAGTGTTTTCATCACCAGCCTTGGATTCAGCATCATCTACGGACCGGCAACCAATGAGAAGAGTAAGAACGAAGTCCTCGAAGCGGTCGTCACCGACGTCAAGAACAACAAGAGAAATATCGAGTATATCGACGTCAGAATGGCTGATTCGCCGGTGATCAAATTGAAGTGACCGGGCGGCACTTGCGTGGTATCGGGGCAGGGATTATACTAAAGCCTAAACTGAGGTTAAGATATATCTGTAGTAAACAGTAATTATCTGATATGATAACTCTCACTCGATTATCGACCCGTAAGTGGTGAGGAAACGAGGAAGAAGCCGCGAAGAGCGGCTTTCGCGCCAAAAAGGCGATGTGGACGGCGCGCGTGTGAGCCAGGGGAAAGGAAGCTGTTATGCCAGAAGACCTCAAACAGTTTTTCGCAGTAATAAAGGTCGTTGGTGTAGGCGGCGGCGGTAACAACGCCATCAACCGTATGATTCGAGACGGCATGACCGGTGTCGACTTCATCGCGGTAAACACTGACGCGCAGGACCTTCTTGCCTGCGATGCCGACGTGAAGATAAGCGTCGGGGAAGAGCTCACGCATTTCCTCGGTACCGGCAACCAGCCGGACATAGGCCGCGAGTCCGCCGAGGAGCACCGTGACGAGATCAAGGAAGCCCTCAAGGGCAGTGACATGGTCTTCATCACCGCCGGTGAAGGCGGAGGCACGGGCACTGGAGCGGCCCCGGTGGTCGCCGAGATAGCCAGGGAGATCGGGGCCCTCACGATCGGTGTCGTGACCAAGCCGTTTGACTTTGAGGGAACGCACAGGCGCCGTCAGGCCGAAGAGGGCATCGAGAGCCTTCAGGAGAAAGTCGATACCCTCATTATCATCCCTAATGACAAGCTTTTCGAACTGACAGACGCCCGCATCAGCATCGAGGAGGCCTTCAGAAAGGCTGACGAGGTCCTGCGCTACGGCGTCCAGGGCATAACGGACCTGATCAATATTCCGGGCCTGATCAACCTCGACTTCGCCGACGTCAAGAAGATACTGTCCGTCCCCGGCTCCGCCCTGCTCGGTGTCGGAGAGGCTTCGGGCGAGGACAGGGCGGTGAAGGCCGCAGAGAACGCGGTGTCCAGCCCGCTGCTCGAGTCCTCGATAGACGGAGCACAAGGCGTGATCGTCAACGTGACGGGCGGCTCCGACATGAGTCTGCAGGAGGCCAGGGATGCGGCCGAGATCATACGTGGCGCGTGTGATGCCGACGCCGAGGAGATTTTCGGGGTCATCATAGACGCGGCCCTCTCGGACAAGGTCAAGATCACGGTCATCGCTTCAGGGATCGAGCCAGGCAGGCTCGGATTCGCACGGCCGGCCAGGACGACCAGGCGCCGTGTCGAGACTGAAGAAGAAGAGCGCGAGACTCCGCGCGAGCGCGAGCGCCCAAGCCGTGAGAGGGAGCGCGAACCTCGCAGCAAGACCATCTTCGAGGAAGAAGATATAACCATCCCACCATTCCTCAGGAACCGGTAAAGTCTGGATACATAGTTCAGCCTTTTGTTTAGGGTTGACTGAAGTTCAAGTCGAACCGCGCCTTCGAGGCGCGGTTCTTCTGTTGCTAAGGAAGAGGTGCCGTCTCAGGCACCTGAACCCGCGCGTTGAGGTTGAAGGCCGCTCCTCGCGCTCCAGTTGAAGTTTTGGGAATCGCCAAATGGCGCGGGATTTGGGCTGGCCTTGGGCCCCGGTACGACGCCTGCCGAGGAGGACCCGCAAACTGGAAGAATACAGGGCTGTCTGATAGTATGCGGCAATCCCGCCCGTGGGAGTTTAGAGTCCCGTGATGTTTAGGTCTGAGAGGTCCAGATGGAAGATACCGACAGCCAACCCGGGAGATTCATAGCGGTCATCAAGGTCGTTGGGGTTGGAGGCGGCGGCAACAACGCGCTTAACAGGATGATCGAAGCCGGGCTTCACAACGTAGAGTTCATCGCGCTCAATACCGATGCTCAGGCCCTCAGGGGTTGCATGGCTGACGTCAGGATCCCGATCGGCGGCGACATGACACAGGGACTCGGCGCAGGCAATGACCCGCGTATCGGCGAGGAAGCCGCCGAGGTCAGCGCAGACGAGATTAAAGAGGCGATACGGGGCGCGGACCTCGTCTTCGTGACAGCAGGCAAGGGCGGAGGAACCGGCACCGGCGCCGCACCTGTCGTCGCTCGCCTGGCCATGGAGACCGGTGCTCTGACCGTCGGTGTGGTGACGCGTCCGTTTACCTTTGAGGGCAGGAAGAGGTCGGACCAGGCGGACGTGGGCATAGAGCGGCTCAGGGACAATGTGGACACGCTGATAGTTGTACCCAACGACCGGCTGCTGGACGTCGCGGACAACATACCCGTTGTCGAAGCGTTCAGGCTGGCCGACGATGTCCTGAGGCAGGGAGTTCAGGCCATCACGGAGATAATCACCGAGACCGGCGAGATCAACGTGGACTTCGCGGACGTCCGGCACGTCCTGAAGGGATCGGGAACAGCCCTCTTCGGGATTGGCCACGCGACCGGTGACGACCGCGCGAGGCAGGCAGCCATCAACGCGATCGACAGCCCGCTCCTCGAGTCAAGCATCGACGGTGCGACGAGGGTCCTGCTCAACATTTCCGGCGGCAGCGACCTGGCTCTGTATGAGGTGAACGAGGTCGCGGAGGTCGTGGCGCAGGCCGTTGATCCCGAAGCGAACATGATATTCGGCGCGATCGTCGACCAGGCTCTTACGAACCACGTGAAGGTCACGGTCGTCGCGTCCGGCTTCAGGGACGCGGTGCGTGAAAAGACCCCATCGCGGCCCGAACGTCCAGCAGGGCGGCCCGAGCGTAAGAGCAGGCCGGGACCGCGCGACGCCGACCGCGACGTGGAGCCGGTGGACATACCAAGTTTCCTCAGGAACCGCTGAGCAAGGGGAAAGCGGGCCTGAGCGCTGTTATAATGATGTCAAAGCGGTTTGTATTTACGCGTGGCCGCGTGGCCACGCTTTAATAATTATCCGGTAAGGTGAACAAAGATTTGAAAATGACATACCCGACCAGCCTCTGGTCGAGGCTGGCGCCGGTGCTGCTGCGTGTCGAGAGACCAAGCCGCTACATCGGCGGAGAATGGAACGCACCAGCGGTCCCCGAAAGCTCGACATCCGTCGTGCTCGCATACCCTGACGTCTACGAGATCGGCACCAGCAACCTCGGGCTGGCCATCCTGAGAGAGGTCGTGGGCGAGATGGAGGGGGCGAGCGCCGAGCGCACTTACTCCCCGTGGGTCGACATGGAGGCCGAGATGAGAGCCGAGGGGATACCTCTCTTCTCGCTGGAGACCCACCGCCCTGTCAGGGACTACGACATCTTCGGTATATCCGTTCCTCACGAGCTGACCTTCACCAATGTTCTGAACCTCATAGACCTAGCGGGAATACCGCTGAAGGCCTGCGACCGTTCGGACGGTCCGCTCGTCATAGGCGGCGGATGCGGCACCGCCAATCCGGAGCCGCTCGCGGACTACTTCGACCTGTTCTTCCTTGGCGAGGGTGAGGAAGCGATCGGACAACTGGTCACAACGGTCTCCCGGGGCAAAGCCGAAGGGTGGAGCCGCGAGGAGGTGCTCACTGAAGCTTCGCGCCTTCCCGGTGCGTATCGTCCTTCGGATTACGTGCCCGAGTACGCGCTCGACGGGAGCCTGAAGGCGATAGTCCCTCTGCGCGGCGCTCCGGCGCGCATCACGAAGAACCTGGTGGACATCGATCACTGGTTGTATCCCAAGCTTCCGATAGTGCCGTTCTGCGAAGCCGTGCACGACCGCATCAACGTTGAACTCTTCCGAGGCTGCACGCGCGGCTGCAGGTTTTGTCAGGCGGGGATGACTGGTCGGCCGGTGCGCGAGAGGACCGCGGGCGAGATTGTAGCGATGGTCGAGGACCTTGCGCGCGTCACAGGGTACGACGAGGTGTCGCTCTGCTCTCTTTCGTCGACGGACTACAGCCGCATCGCCGACGTCGCCTCACGCGTGTCCGACCTCTGCAAGGCGAGGCAGATGATAATGTCGCTGCCGTCGCTTCGGATGGACGCAATGTCCGCGGAGCTTGCGGCGAGGCTTGACAGGGGGGGTCGAGGAGGGCTGACCTTCGCTCCCGAAGCCGGCACCGAAAGGCTTCGGCAGGTCATCAACAAACAGATAAGCGAGAGCGAGATGGTCGAGGCCATCACCTGCTCGGTGCGGGCGGGACGCAGGCGCATCAAGCTGTACTTCATGATCGGCCTTCCGACCGAGACGGACGAAGACGTCAGAGAGATCTCGAGCCTTGTCTTCCGCCTGAGGGACGCGGTCAAGGCCGGGGGACTCCAGCCGCCGTCGTTCAACGTGAGCGTCTCGACGTTCGTCCCTAAGCCGCACACTCCGTTCCAGTGGTGTGCCCAGGACGGCATAGAGACGATCAGGCGCAAGCAAGGGATATTGAAGTCGTCGCTTCGCGCGCGGAGCATCAAGCTCTCCTGGCACGACAGCGAGATGAGCACGATAGAGGGTTTTCTCGCCAGAGGCGACCGGCGCCTCGGTCCCATCATCGAGCGGGCCTGGGCATCCGGCGGGCGCTTCGATTCCTGGTCGGAGCACTTCGACCAGGAGCGCTGGCTCAATGCCGCTACGGCCGTTGGCATCGATCCTTCTTTCTATCTTTCCAGGGAGAGGGGAGCAGAAGAGCTCTTCCCATGGGACCACCTGGATTTCGGCGTGGACAAGTCTTTCCTTCGCGACGAATACGAGCGCGCGATCAATGCCGAGACAACTCTGGATTGCCGGACGGACGGGTGCGCGGACTGTGGCGCCTGCGCGAACCTGGGTGTGGAGCCCATCTTGAAGGGGGTGCCCGCCGATGGCTAACGGCGCCGCCCTTCCGCTCCGTCTCAGGGTGCAGTTCAGCAAGGAAGGAAAAGCCAGGTACCTGTCGCACTCGGAGTACTCGAGGACACTGATGATCTCGGCTCGCCGGGCCGGGCTGCCCCTCGAATACGCGGGCTACAACATGTCACGGATGAAGATATCACTCTCTCCGCCGCTGCCTATCGGAATAACGAGCGAGTCCGAGTTCGTCGATTTCAACCTCACCGGCTACGTACCTGCGGCCGAGGCCGAGCGGCTTCTCAATGAGGCGTTGCCCGAAGGAATACGCGCTGTCCGCTGCCGACTGATGGCCGGCGATGCGCGCCCCGTGGGCAAGGTGATAGACACCGCTGTGTTCACCGCGTCTCTGCCAGAGGGAGATGGCTCCGAAGGTGACTGGTGCGGTGCGGTTGAAAGATTTCTTGAGAAGGATTCGATCCCATACGAGCGCGTGCAGCCTCGCCGGACCCGGGTGGTCGATGTCAGGGCAGGCGTTCACAAGCTCGAGTTCGTTTCAAAGGGGCAAGGTGGACAAGCCGGTCCAGTACTGATGATGGCCTTAGACGACGGCATCGCAGGGACCACCAAGCCCTGGGAAGTAATAGAAGTCCTAGCCGGCATGGCCGGGGTTCCGCGCGAGACGTGGGAGCGCGCCGGGGTCCATCGGTCCGGGCTTTATGCCAGGCGGGGCGACAGGCTCGTCTCCCCGATGGACCTGGGTCGCAGAAATGCGCCGGCAGGCCGGGGAGCAGGGGGAGGAGAGTTTTGAAAAAGGTCAAGAAAGAGCTCGTCGTGACGTGTGAGAAGGGCAGGTGCAGACTGGCCCTGCTCGAGGACGATGAGGTCGCCGAGGTCTATCTCGAACGGAGCAAGAAGAGATCTGTCGTCGGCAACATCTATGTCGGGCGCATCACTACCGTACTGCCGGGGATGAGCGCGGCGTTCGTGGACATCGGGGTCGGCAAGAACGCGCTGCTCTACCTTCAGGACCTGGTGGTGATGGAGGACGGCTCGCACGTGAAGCCGCGCAGGATCGGGAAAGCGCTGCGACCAAACGATACCATCGTCGCACAGGTCACCAAGGACCCCATGGGCAACAAAGGGGCCAGGCTGACCACATACATCAGCCTGCCGGGGCGCCTGATGGTCTACATGCCGCAGTCAAAGCGTTCCGGCGTCAGCCGGAAGCTGCCGGAGCGGGAGCGCGAGAGGCTCCGCAAGCTGCAGCGCGAGATCAAGCGCGACGAAGGGAGCACGATAATCCGGACGGCCGCGCAGAAGGCGCGCAAGAAAGATCTCCAGCGCGACCTCGACTACCTGGTGAAACAGTGGGAGGAGACACAGAACAAAATCAACGGGGCGAAGCCCCCGACGATGGTGTACGGGGAGCCCGACCTGGCGGTCAGGGTCATACGAGACACCCTGACCCGCGACTTCAAGACCGTGTACGTTGACAACAAGACCGAGTTGGGCAAGATCCGGGACTATCTGAACCGCTCCGCTCCCGATCTCATGGACCGGGTTCAGCACTACAAGGAGAAGCAGCTTCTCTTCAACCGCTTCGGGGTGGACAAGGCCATCGAGGCGGCGCTGCGTCGCAAGGTGGGACTTCCCTCGGGAGGCCACATAGTCATCGACGAAGCAGAGGCGCTCACGGCCATCGACGTGAACACCGGGTCGTACACGGGAAAGAAGAGCCTGGAGGACACGGTTCTTAAGACGAACCTGGAGGCGGCGGTGGAGGTCGTGCGACAATTGCGGCTGCGAGATATCGGCGGCATCATCGTCATCGACTTCATAGACATGGAGAACCCCGATAACAGGACCAATGTACTGGACACTCTTGAGCAGGCGCTCGAGGGAGACAGGACCAAAACGCAGATCGTGACGCTGTCGAGGCTGGGGCTGGTCGAGATGACGAGGAAAAACGTCACCGAGGGGCTCGCGGACATAATGGGCAGGACCTGCCCGAGATGCGAGGGCCGCGGCCTTGTCTTCAACGAGGAAAAGACGTGATCCGCTGGGACAGGGATCATTCGTCATGAATTCTTGAACAGTGTATAATGCTCTAATCATTTAGGCGGGAGAAAACAATGTACGCAGTTATCCGGACAGGATCGAAACAATACCGGGTCGCCCCGGGAGACCTCATAACGGTCGAGAAACTCGACGTGGAAGAGGGCAAGAAGCACACCTTCGAGGACGTCGTTCTATTTCACGACGGCGAGAAGGTCATCGTAAATCCCAAGGAGCTCGCGAAAGTGCGGGTTGCGGCGAAGGTCGTGGGGCAGGGCAGGAGCAAGAAGTTGCTGGTCTATAAGTACAAGCCCAAGAAGGGCTATCACCGTAAGAAGGGCCACCGACAGCAACTGACCCGCCTCGAGATCGAGGATATAATCGTCAGGAAGAGCGCCCCCAGGAAGGCTGCCGAGAAGGCCGAGAGCACGGCGGCAGAGGGTGCCTGAGCGGAGGAAACCACATGTCCAGCAAAAAGGGTGTAGGCAGCTCTAAGAACGGTAGAGACAGCCAGTCCCAGCGCCTTGGCGCGAAGAAGTTCGGGGGCCAGCGGGTGCGCGGAGGCAACATCATCGTCAGGCAGTGTGGGACGAAGATCAAGCCGGGCGATAACGTGGGTCTCGGCAGAGACTACACGATCTATGCGAAAGTCGACGGCGTGGTTCGGTTCGAGACCAAGGGCGACAGGTCCGTGGTCAGCGTCGTGCCGGATGCCGCGACCGAGTAGAAAGCTTCTCTCCAGGCGGACCAGATGTGCTCAGGCCCCAGCGGGGCCTCATGTATAATGGTTGCAGGTGCAGGCCAAGTACGGGAGCGTATCAATCGTGAGCAAGCGTAAGATCCTAGTGGTGGATGACGACCCCACCATGGTCAAGCTCATCAACGTCAACCTGAAGCTCAACAACTACTCCGTCGTTGAGGCGACTTCCGGTGAGCAGGCGCT
>Ga0209747_1001161_pt1 | contig 14147 bp, 10 predicted proteins | sample BarGraNGADG00311_FD_184498 | JGI IMG/M metagenome (GOLD analysis project Ga0209747, IMG submission 184498) | Arctic peat soil microbial communities from Barrow, Alaska - Barrow Graham LP Ref core NGADG0011-311 (SPAdes) (version 2) | ecosystem: Environmental > Terrestrial > Soil > Wetlands > Peat... | reverse complement strand
ACGTTGAAGCCGAACTGAGGCTTCTTTCCACAAATGTCACAGACGTTAGACAACTCATATCCTTTCGGTGCCAACGAGGAAAGATAATAGCACATCGCCGCGCGCAGGCAAATGCAGAGCAGGCGCCTAGATGCTTCTATCGATGCCCAGCACGACCTTCTTCGCGTCAGGCGCGATGCCGATGGACCTGGCGCCCGGCTCGGTCTTGAATGCGGCCCCGTCGATCTCGCAAGCGGTGATCTCGAACGGGACGTTGATCTCGACGGACGAGGGCGGCCTGTCGAAGGAGCCGGGAAGCTCGAAGATGATCGAGTCGTCGCCTGACTCCACCCGGTAGGAGACCTCGCCGAAGAAGGTCGGGGCGCCGGAGACCTTGATCTCCGAGCCTGGCGCGAACCACTCGGGCTTGGAGACCGCGAGCAGCGTCAGCTTGTCACCCTCCTCGACCAGCAGCACGTTGCGCGTGAAGTTCAGGAACTCGCAAACCGCCCAGCCGTGGTGGCCGTCGCCGTAAGCTCCACCCTTCGTCAGCGGGTTTATCGCCTCGGGGAACGTCAGCGTCGGCGTGGCCATCGTCATCAAGGCGTCGAATATCTTGAGCGCGTAGGGGTCGCGGAGCTTCAGGAAGCACTGCGCCACCTGCAGGGAGAGATAGGCGTTCAGCCCGCAGTGCAGTATCCCGTGATAGAAGGCGTCGCGATAGAAGTGCTTGTCGACGAGCTCACGCAGAGTGTTGGACATGATCTCCTCGTCGGCGCTGATCACGTCCAGCGGGTAAACGCCCGACACCACGCCGATGCTGCCGGAGTCCATGTCCCGGTCCGGCGCTATCGGCATGACCTTGCGGCCCAGCCTCACTTCGACCGCCGACCATGAAGCCTCCAGTGAGTCGAGCATCTCGTCCGCGATCCTCTCGCAGTAGGCGGCGTCCCCGGCGAAGCCCAGGTCGCGCGCCGCGCCGGCGACCGCCCGCAGCCCCCCGATCGCCCAGAAGTCGTCCCAGTAGTAGGTGTCGCCCATGCCGAAGTGCTCGGCGCTGATGCCCGCCGGCAGCAGGCCCCGCCTGGGGTCGTCCGCGGGCAGGTCCATCACCCTGTTCGCCTCGATCCAGCGCGCGCCTTTCATCAGCGAGGGGTAGACCTCCTTGAGGAATGACGTGTCCCCGGTTATGCGGTAGTGGTGCACCAGCGTGTACATCGCCTGGCCGTTCGAGTCCCACTCGCCGGAGTGCGAGCGGAAGTAGCCGTCCGGCGTCTGGCGGTCGGGATAGGTGGTCAGGACGTCGTGGGCTTTGTCCGTGTGCCCGATGCGCTCGAGCGCCGGCACCAGGTAGGCCGCGTCGCGGAACCACATCATGTGATAGGTCGAGACTCCCGGCGTGATCGAGCGGCCGTCGAACAGCAGCAGCAGGAACGCCTTGTTCACGTCGAATGCCCGCTGGAACGGCTTGTCGGGGACAGAGACGTTCATGCCCTCGCCGACCAGCGACGACCAACTGTCCCTCTGCCGCGAGAGCTTCTCCTCTATGAGGCGCACCGATTCGCGCTCGGGCAGCATCCGGTGAAGGGGCGGGTGGACGCCTGCTGAAAGCGGGCTCGCGAAGCACACCGTGCCGGTGCCGCCGCCGGAAAGGTCCAGGTCGAAGACCGCCGCGCCGCTGGAGAGCCCGAACGGCTCGCTCACCGACGAGGTGCCCTCGGGCAGGCGCTCGCGGCCGGGGTCCCTGAGTTGGGCCGCCACGTCGCCGCGCTTGTAGTCGGACAGCAGCACCGCCGACGGCTGCGTCCCCAGGCAGGCCATGACGTTTCCGTCGGCCGTGAACGTCCTGGTGGCGCGGTCATAGGCAAGCTCGTTTATCGCGCATATCGTCTCGGGGTTGTAAGGGCGCACCGACACCACCAGCGACACGGGCATCGCCTGGCAGCGAGCGTTGGTCACCTCGGCTCGGCAGAGCGCCACCGGCATCGTCTCGATCGGGGCGACGAACGCCGTGAGCACGCACTCCATGCCCAGCGCGTCGAACGCCGTGCGCACCATGGGCAGGCCGTCCACCAGCGACTGCTCCACTTCGGCAAGCTCGGAGGGGCAGACCAGCGTGTCGCCGACCTTGACCCAAACGTCGATGGAGGGCGCGAAAGGCCAGGGGGTGATCAGCCCGCGCGGATCGACGATCGCCTCCTGCGGGAAGCCGCAGAGGCCGATGCCGGTCCAGTCCCGGTGGGTCATGTTGCATTCGAGCCAGAAGTGGCCGTGCGGGGTGAACGAGTCCGACGAGGGCTGCCGCTGCTTGTGCAGCCAGTAGGGCATCACCCAGTTCGCCATCTGCTGCTCGGCGAAGGGGGTGAGCATGAAGCCCGACCACATGTCGGCGCCCAGCGCCAGCAGCTCGGTGGGGAGGCTGCTCGCCGCGGAGCCGGAGAGGTCGGCGAACGACTGGAAGTTGCGCACCGCGCTGCGCGGGATGCTGAACTTCCTGACGGCGCCTTCGACCGCCGCCCCCTTGATCCTGGACTTGAGCCACGAGGCCATGCCCTTGATGCCGGACTCGTCAGCCATGCCACCTCCCGTGTGTAGGACGCCCCCGAAGCGCCGCACCGGATGTCGTGCCCCCAATGGCGCGTGGCGCGCACAATGTATTATATAGACACGCGACTACCAAGGACCCTGATGCCTCAAGACAAGCCCGAAGAAAAAGCCCGCGCGAGCGCCGGGGCCAGGCGGCCGATGCCTCCCGCGGTCGAAGCGCTCAACCGCTTCGCGGCGCCCATCACGGCCCTTTCCGGGATAGGTCCTGCTATGGCCCGCAAGCTCGAGCCGCTCGCGATTCTGAAGGTCGCCGACCTGCTCTATCATCTTCCCCGGCGCTACCTCGACCGCTCGAACGTCACGCCCATAAGGGAAGCGAAGGTGGGAGAGGACGTCACCGTGGTGGGGACGGTCACCGAGGCCGACAGCCGTATCACACGCACGCGCAAGAAGATGCTGGTGGTCACGCTGTTCGACGGGACCGGATACGTGTCGGGCGTCTGGTTCAACCAGGATTACCACAAGGACAAGCTCACTGTCGGCTCGCTCGCGGCCTTCTCGGGCAAGATCGGCTTCCTCTACAACATGCTGCAGATCACCAACCCGTCCTACGACGTGCTGGGGAGCGAGGAGTCGGACGCGCGTGTTGAAGGCCTGAACACCGGGCGCATCATCCCGCTCTACCCGGCCACCGCCGGGGTGACCTCGGCGGTGCTGCGCCGTTTCGTGGCTCGAGCGCTCGAGGCGGTCAAGGGCATGGCCGACCCGGTGCCGCCGCCGGTGGTCGCCAGGTTCGGCCTGATGGGGCTGGAGGACGCGCTGTGCGAGGTGCACTTCCCCAGCGGCGCGGAGGCGCTGAAGAAGGCGCGCTACCGGCTCGCGTTCGACGAGCTGTTCACCATGCAGGTGGGCCTGGCGCTCACCAGGAAGCGGCGCCAGAGCCAGGCCCGCGGGGTGAGCCACGCCGGCGCCGGAGAGCTTTTCGAGCGGTTCAGGAGCGCGCTCCCCTTCGAGTTGACCGGCTCGCAGCGGCGGGCCTTCGACGAGATCTCTGCGGACATGCGCGCGCCCGTGCAGATGAACAGGTTGCTGCAGGGCGAGGTGGGGTCGGGAAAGACGGTCGTGGCCGTGATGGCCCTGCTGCTCGCGGTGGAGAGCGGCTATCAGGGCGCGATGATGGCGCCCACCGAGATACTCGCGCACCAGCACTACCGCCGTATATCCGAGATGCTGGCCGGGCTGCCGGTGCGCCTGGAGCTGCTGACCGGGGCGCCTTCCAAGGCCGTGCTCGAGGCCATCGCCTCCGGAGAGGTGGACATAGTCGTCGGAACCCACGCGCTGGTCTCCGCACAGGTCGCGTTCCCCAACCTGGGCCTGGCGATCGTCGACGAGCAGCACCGGTTCGGCCTGGAGCAGCGCGTCCTGCTGGGCCGCAAGGGCAGGGACCCCGACATGCTCCACATGTCGGCCACTCCGATCCCGCGGACGCTCTCCCTCACCCTGTTCGGCGACCTTGACGTCAGCGTCATCGACGAGATCCCGTCCGGCCGCAAAGGGGTCGTGACCCACGTGGCGGGGCAGGATGAACGCGAGGGCATATTTGCCATGGTCGCTCGCGAGGTCGGCGCCGGAAGGCAGGTGTTCGTGGTGTGCCCGCTCATCGAGGAGTCCGAGAAACTCGAGGTGAGGGCGGCCTCCGAGGAGGCGCAGCGCATCGCGCGCGAGCTGCCCACTGCGCGGGTGGAGCTGGTCCACGGGCAGATGAAGGGGGTCGAGAAGCGCGAGGTGATGGAGCGCTTCGGCGCCGGCGAGATCGACATCCTGATAACGACGGTGATGGTGGAGGTGGGGGTGGACGTCCCCAACGCGACCGTGATGATCGTGGAGGACGCCGACCGCTTCGGGCTGGCGCAGCTGCACCAGCTGCGCGGCCGCATCGGGCGCGGGACCGAGAGGGCGATCTGCGTCTTCTTCGCCGACCCTACCACGGAGGAGGGCAAGGCCCGCATGGAGGCCATCAGGCAGTTCTCCGACGGCTTCGCCCTGGCCGAGGCCGACCTCGCGATTCGCGGCGAGGGCAGCCTCTTCGGCACCAGGCAGTCCGGCCTTCCCGACCTCAAGGTCGCCCGCCTGGCCCGCAACCTCGACCTCATCCGCAAGGCCAGGGCCGAGGCGTTCGCGATAGTGGATAAAGACCCGACGCTGTCGAATAAAGAGAACGTCTTGTTGCGATGGGAGACAAACCGCCGCTTCGGCGGCGCGCTGGACTGGCTCTTCCACGCCTGAAACGCACCAGGGGCGCCTGACCCCAGTGGTGCACTGAGAAGGGAGACATCGCTTGCGCGTGATCGCCGGAATCGCCAAGGGGACCAGGCTGCACGGCGCCAAGGGCCGCCAGCTGCGGCCGGTCCTCGACCGGGTCAAGGAGTCCATGTTCGGGTTGCTGGGCGACCGCGTCGTCGGCATCCGGGTCCTCGACCTGTTCGCCGGGATCGGTTCGCTGGGCATCGAGGCGCTCAGCCGCGGCGCGGAGCACGCCGATTTCATCGAGCAGCACGCCGCGACCGCCTCGGCGATACGCGACAATCTGAAGCGCGCGCACCTGGAGGAAAAAGCCGCCGTGCGAACGGGAAAACTCCCCGGAGCGCTCGCCTCGGCGAAGGGCCCTTATGGTTTGATTTTTGCAGACCCCCCATTTAGAATTGATAAACGTTTGCTGGAGGCGCTGTTTCGCGTCATTCTCGACAGGGGGCTTCTCGAAGACGATGGACTGCTGGTCTATCGACACTCGCCGCACGCGGGCTACGATCCCCCCACCGATGAATGGTCGCTGGAAGAGCGGCGTGATTACGGCGACTCTATAGTGTGTGTGTTCAGTCCGGCGGACAGTGACGACGAGAAGAGGGAACAAGCTTGAATGTAGCTATCTGCCCAGGCACGTTCGACCCGGTGACCAACGGTCACCTGGACGTGATACGCAGGATCGCGAAGCATTTCACCAAGACGATAGTGGCGGTCGCCGCTAATCCGACCAAGTGCCCGCTCTTCGACATCGAGGAGCGCATCGCGATGCTGAGCCAGAGCATAGGAGACACGGGCAAGATAGAGGTCATCGCGTTCGACTCGCTCCTGATCGACATCGCGCGCGAGCACGGGTCGTGCTGCATCGTGAAGGGCCTGCGGGCGATGTCGGACTTTGAGTTCGAGTTCCAGATGGCTCAGTTCAACAGGCAGATGGACGAGGACATCGAGACGTTCTTCGTCATGGCGAGCCCCGAGTTCACCTACCTGAGCTCAAGCGGGCTCAAGGAAGTGGCCTCTTACGGGGGTTCCATAAAGGGCCTGGTGCCCGACGCGGTCGAGGAGCGGCTGCTCGCCAAGCTCGGGAAGCACAAGACCACGGGCACGCCGGAAAAGGAGTAGCAGATGGATATTTTCGCTCGGCTGGACAAGCTGGAGGACTTTATCGCGAACTCCAAGCGGGTTCCGCTCTCCTCTTCGGTGATGGTGAACGAGGCGGAGTTCTACGACCTGCTTGACGATATCAGGGCGACACTGCCCAACGAGCTGAAGCAGGCCCGCCACGTCGCCAAGGAGCGCGACCGCATCATGGGCGAGGCGCAGCGCAAGGAAGAGGAGCTGCTCGCCAAGGCGGAGAAGCGCGCCGACGACATGGTCCAGCAGACCGAGATCATCAAGCAGGCCGAGCTCGAACGCGACCACATGATTGACGAGGCGCAGGAAGAGGCGCGCCGCATAGTCTATGACGCCGAGGACGTCGCCGATCGCATATTCGGCGAGATGGAGGCGTCGCTCAGCGAGGTCAAGGACTCGACCGACGAGATACTGACCCGCATTACCTCCTGGCGCGAGAAGCTCCGCGGCTACACTCAGGAGCCCGCCGAGGACTCCTACGAGTACGAGCGCGAAGAGGAGTAAGCCACAGGGCACGCCTTACACAACCCCGGCCGACGGTCGGGGTTTTTTTCCGGCAGGAACGGACCCGGTCGGAGAGAAAGCGGAACGCGGAATGATGAACATGAGACCAAATGTCCCCGATCTTCAGATCGATGTGTCCAACGCGCTGCCGCTGGTGGGTGACCGCAGGAGCGTCGAGGGCGCGGCCGACGTCGTCATGCGCGACGGCTACGACCTCGTCCTCGAGCCCGGGGACGGCATCCACTGGAGGATCGACCTGCGCAGGATCGCCGGCGCCCTGGAGATCACCGGCGGCGTCTCGGGCAGCGTCGGGCTCTGCTGCTTCCGCTGCCTGGAGGACTTCACCTACCAACTGTCACTGACGCTCAAGGAGCACGCGCTCTGGCTCAACGGCGAAGAGGAACAGGACTCCGAGACCGCCGAGGACTACATCGTGACCGACGGCATCATCGACCTCGAGCCGGTCCTGCGCGACGCGGTGGCGCTGGCGCTTCCGGCGAAGCGCGTGTGCGACGAGTCGTGCAAGGGGCTGTGCGCGAGGTGCGGGGCGAATCTCAACACCGAGCAGTGCTCTTGCGTGCCGCTGCCCGCCGATTCGCGGCTGAGCCCGCTTGCCGATCTCAAGAAAAGGTTGGAGGGCGCGGGCGATGCATCGCCTTGACGGGTCAGGAGGTCTCAAGTACCCTTTAGCTTGCATCCAGGACAAGGAAACGAGGAGTCATGGCGGTTCCCAAGAGGCGAACCTCAAAGTCGAACAGAGACACGCGAAGGTCGCACCACGCGCTCAAGGTGACGATCCTGGGCAAGTGCCCGCAGTGCCATCAGCCAAAGCTCCCCCACAGAGTATGTAAAGAGTGTGGCTACTACAATGGCCGCCAAATCTTCGAGGTCGAGTGACAAGGCCAACCGAATAAACGAATCGTTCTTCAAGCCCCGAGCGCTGGCCGTTATCGGGGCCTCTTCGCACCCCGACAAGGTCGGCTACGCGGTCCTCGCCAACATCATCAAGTCCGGGTATGAGGGCAAGGTCTATCCCGTGAACCCCAAGGCCCACCTGATCCAGGACCTTGAATGCTTTCACGACGTCCACGATATCCCGGACCCGCTCGACCTGGCCGTGATCATAGTCCCCGCGGTCCACGTGCCCGAGACCGTGTCCGAGCTCGCCGGGCGCGGCGTCCCCGGGGCGGTGATCATCTCCGCCGGGTTCAGAGAGGTCGGGATCGAGGGCAGGAAGCTGGAGCGCGACGCGGTGGAGAGGGCGCACGCCGGCGGCATGAGGCTGCTGGGCCCCAACTGCCTGGGCATAATGAACACGGCCCTGCCGCTGAACGCCACCTTCGCCCGCAAGATGCCGCCGAAAGGCAACATAGGCGTCATCAGCCAGTCGGGCGCGATCTGCACCTCGCTCGTCGACTGGGCGCGCTCTGAGGCCGTCGGCTTCTCCAAGCTGGTGAGCATGGGCAACAGCGCCGACCTGGTCGAGAGCGACTTCCTGGAGGCGCTGGCGCAAGACGACGACACCCGGGTCATCGCCATGTACCTGGAGGGAGTGTCGGACGGCAAGCGCTTCTTCGACACCCTCTCGGAGGCAAGCAAGGCCAAGCCGGTGGTGTTCCTCAAGGCGGGAACTACCCAGGCGGGCGCGATGGCCGCCTCCTCGCACACCGGCGCGCTGGCCGGGAGCGAGAGCGCCTACAACGCGCTGTGCATGCAGGCCGCCGCCCTGCGGGCGTCCTCGGTGGAGGAGCTGATGTCGCTGTCCCGCACCCTTGCCACGCAGCCGCTGCCGCAGGGGCCGAGGGTCGGGATCGTGACCAACGCGGGTGGGCCGGGCATCATCGCCTCCGACGCCGGCGAGAAGGGCGGCCTCACGCTGGCGCAGCTCTCCGACACCACCGTCTCCAGGCTCCGCAGATATCTTCCCGCGGCCGCGAGCCTGCACAACCCCGTCGACATACTGGGGGACGCCGACGCCATGAGGTACGCGATCGCGCTCGAGGCGATGATCGAGGACCCCGGAGTCGACGCCGTGCTGGTGATCCTGACCCCGCAGGCGATGACCGAGATCTACCTGACCGCCGACGAGATAATCCACATCGCGCGCAACTCCGCCAAGCCGGTGGTGGTCTCCTTCATGGGATCGGGCTCGGTGCAGGCGCCGGTCAACAGGCTGCAGAAGGCCGGGATACCCAACATCCCGTACCCCGACCAGGCCATGGAGGTCATCGGGCGGATGTACGAACGCCAGCTGCAGATAAAGATGCCGCCGTCGCGCGAGGTGAAGTTCAAGGTCGACAAGGCCGCCGTGGAGAGGCTGTTCGCGTCTTACGCCTCCAGAGACGAGATCCAGGTGGAGGCCGAGGACTGCCGCAAGGTGCTCGCCGCCTACGGCATACCGTATGCGCCTTACCTGAACGCGTCCGACGCCGAGGAGGCGGGGAAAGCCGCCGCCGAGATGGGTTACCCGGTGGTGATGAAGATCTTCTCGCCGCAGATCCTGCACAAGACCGACGTGGGCGGCGTGGTGCTGGGGATCAAGAACGCGAGGCAGCTGGTCGACGCCTACGACGACATGATGTCGAGCGTCCGCAGGCGCATGCCCAGCGCCGAGATATACGGGGTGGGCATACAGAAGATGGTCCCGGAGGGGCGCGAGCTGATATGCGGTATCGTCAAGGACCCGCAGTTCGGTCCGCTGATTATGGCGGGCCTCGGCGGCATCTACGTCGAGGCCTTCAAGGACGTGGTCTTCCGGCTGGCGCCGGTGTCGCCGGGCGAGGCGGCGAGGATGCTCCGCGAGCTGCACGCCTACGCGCTGCTGGAAGGCGTGCGTGGGGAGAAGCCCGCGGACGTGGACGCGGTGGAGGACGTGCTGATGCGCCTCTCGCAGCTGGCATGCGACCACGGGGCGCTGGTCGAAATGGACATGAACCCACTCATGGTCTACAATTCGGGCAACGGCTGTACATGCGTCGACGTCAGGATGACCCTCGGAGGTTAAACCAATTTGTCCGCGATAATAGTCGTATCTTCTGAACGATTCAGTGGCAAGAGCAGCCTGGTGGTGGGTCTCGCGCTCGAGCTCCGCGACCGCGGCTTCAAGATCGGCTACATGAAGCCGGTCGGCGCCTACCCGATCAAGGTGAACAACGAGAAGGTGGACGAGGACGCCTACTTCGTGCGCGAGGCGCTGGGCCTGACCGACCCGCTCACCGAGATCTCGCCATACTTCCTCACCTGGGACAGCATGACCAGGTACATGCGCAAGACGCCGCCCAACCCCCAGAGCAGGGTCAAGAACGCCTACAACAAGCTCTCAGAGGGCAAGGACCTGATGATACTGGAGGGCGCGCAGAACTTCCTGCACGGCCGCATCCTCAACCTCTCGGCGCTGGAGCTGGCCGACGTCCTGCAGGCGAAGGTCCTGCTGCTCGACACCTTCAACGAGGAGCTCTCGGTGGACAGGATCCTTTCGGCCAAGGACTTCTTCGGCCACTGGTTCCTGGGTGTCGTGCTCAACTGGGTGCCGCCCAGGCGGATGGATTTCACCAAGAACCTGCTGGGCCGGTACCTGACCAGCCAGGGCATCAACATGTTCGGCTCGATCCCGGTCGACAGGGTGCTGAGGTCCATCACGGTCAACGACCTGGCCGAGGGGCTCAACGGCAGCATCATCTGCGCCGCGGACAAGGGCGACGAGCTCATCGAGTCGATGATGGTGGGCGCGATGGGGCAGGAGCAGGCGCTGCGCCTGTTCCGCAAGCAGGCGAACAAGGTGGTCATAACCGGCGGCGACCGCTCCGACATACAGCTGGCCGCGCTGGAGACCCCCACCAAGTCACTCATCCTGACGGGCGGCCACAGGCCGAGCCCGCTGGTGCTGGGCCACGCCGAGGAGATCGGCGTGCCTATAATCCTGGTCGACTACGACACCGCCACCACGGTGGAGATGGTGGAGGCGGCCATTGGGCACCAGAAGATGCACAGCCCTAAGAAGATCGAGCGCATCAGGGGCTTCATCAGGGAGGGCTTCGACCTCGACCTGATGCTCGAAGAGATAGGGATGCACATCTTCAGGTAGGCCGCGGGCGCGGCCCGCGACGCTTCTCTTGAAAGGCTTATCTGTTTGCGAGAGATCGACCGGATACTCGACGCTGTGGAGAACCTCCTCGGTTACACGTTTGACGATCGCCAGATCCTGGAGCAGGCGCTCAGCCACAGGTCCTACACCAACGAGAAGGGCAGGCCGCTGATCGAGTCCAACGAGAGGCTCGAGTTCCTGGGTGACTCGGTCATAGAGCTGGCCGTGACCCACGTGCTGTTCGAGGACTTCCCCGACTACCCCGAGGGCGAGCTGACCAAGCTCCGCTCTCCGCTGGTCAAAGGGGCGGCGCTGGCCGAGGCCGCCGACAAGCTGGGCCTTTCCGAGCTGATACTGCTGGGCAAGGGCGAGGAGGCCACCGGGGGAAGGCGCAAGCGTTCGATACTGGCCGACGCCTACGAGGCCGTGGTCGGCGCCCTCTACATGGACGGCGGGTTCGAGGTCGCCGCCGGCCTGGTCATGTCCTGCCTCGGCCCTCTGATCCACGACATCGTGAGCTGGGGGTCGGGCGACTTCAAGAGCGAGCTGCAGGAGAGGGCGACCAAGAAGTTCGGCGCGGTGCCCCGCTACCGCATCAGGGATGAGGGCCCCGATCACTTCAAGACGTTCCACGCCACCGTCGAGGTCGGGAACAAGAAGTACGGGCCGGTGGCCGGACCTTCCAAGAAGGAGGCCGAGCAGGGGGCGGCGCGCGCCGCGCTTCTGAAGCTTGGCTGGACCACCGGGCGCAAGAAGAAAGGGTAAGGCCCACATGGGAGCCGACCCCCTCACCCCTGGCCATGACGTGCTTGCCGAGGTGGAGGCGTCCGCCGGGCTCTCCCGACTCGAGTCCACTTGCGTGATCGGCGCCGACGTCGGCGCGACCAAGATCGCGGTCGGCGTGGTCGACCCCACCGGCGCGATCATCTTCAGGCAACAGACCGCTTCGCCCTCGCAGGACGGCGCGCGGATGGTCTCCGAGGTCATAGGGCTCCTCGACAACGCCATCGAATCCGCTCAGAGCGAAGGCTTCGAGGTCGCCGCGTGCGGCATCGGTGCGGCCGCCTTCGTGCTCCATGCCGAAGGGCTCCTGCTGTCGGCCCCCAACATCTCATGGTCGGACGTCCCGTTGCAGAGGCTCGCCATTCAGGCCACCGGCCTGCCTGCTTTCCTGGACAACGACGCTAACGCCGCGGCGGCCGGCGAGCACCTCGCGGGCGTGTGCATCGGCGTGGACGACTTCGTGTACCTCACCCTGGGGACGGGCGTGGGCGGCGGCATATTCGTCCACGGCAGGCTCTATCGCGGTCACAAGGGGACCGCGGCCGAGCTCGGCCACATGACCATCGACCCTCACGGCCCGCTCTGCGCCTGCGGGCGGCGCGGCTGCCTGGAGGCTGTTGCCTCGGGGACGGCCCTCGAGCGGGAGGCGGCGGCGCTCATCGAAACGGAGAAGGGCTCGCTCCTCGTTGAACTCTGCGGCGGCGATCCCGCCTGCATCACCGGCGAGATTGTCTCGGCCGCGGCGGAGCGTGGTGACGCGGCGGCACTCGAGGCCTTCAGGCGAATCGGCTACAAACTCGGCCTGGGGGTCGTGAACCTCATACACGCGTTCGACCCCGAAAAGGTGGTGCTGGGAGGCGGAATGGCCCGCTCGGGGCACTTCCTCCTGGACGAGGTATCGAGGGCCGTCTCCGAGAACGGACTGCCCGAGCTGACCCGCGGAGTGGACGTAGTCCTCTCGGGCCTGGGCGCGGATGCCGGCATCGTCGGCGGGGGCGCCATCGCGTGGGAGGGTATAGGCGGCCCTTCATAGAACTATCGTAGAAGTTATCAGGGCTCGTCCTATTTCCTTGAGGGGAAAAGCTTGTTTCTCAGGTCGCTGACCATCAAAGGTTTCAAGTCGTTCGCCAGGAAGACCGTCCTCGAGTTCGAGCCGGGTGTCACCATCATCGTGGGGCCCAACGGCTCAGGTAAGAGCAACATCGCTGACGCCGTGATGTGGGTGCTGGGCGAGCAGAGCCCGACCTCGCTGCGCGGCAACCGCATGGAGGACATCATCTTCTCCGGCTCGAGCAGCCTCAAGCCCGTCAACCTCGCCGAGGTCACGCTCACGCTCGACAACTCCAACAACGATTTCCCGCTGGACTACGCCGAGGTCACCATAACCCGCAACGTGGTGCGCGGCGGCGACAGCGAATACCGGCTCAACAACAGCGCCTGCAGGCTGCTCGACATCCAGGAACTGCTCTCGGACGCGGGCGTCGGGAGGACGCTGAACTCGGTGATCAGCCAGGGCGCGCTCGACGACGTGCTCTCCTGCAGGCCCGAGGAGCGCAGGGACTACATCGAAGAGGCCGGCGGCCTGTTGAAGTTCCGCAAGCGGCGCGAGAAGGCGATGCGCCGGCTGGCCCGCATGGACGAGGAACTGGTGCGAACCAACGACGTGGCGCGCGAGGTCCGCCGGCAGCTCCGTCCCCTGCAGCGCCAGGCGGGCAGGCTCGAGCAGTACACTACACTGGTGCGAGAGATGAAAGAGGCGCGGCTCAGGCTGGACGTGGCCCGCCTGCGGGCGATGCGCCGAGAGTGGGAAGACCACCAGGCCAGGCAGCAGCAGCGGACCTCCAAACTCGAGGCGCTGGACGCGTTGCTGGCGGAGAGGGCCGCGGAGGCCGCCTCGCTGGAGAAGCGGCAGGCCGAGTGGCGCGTTCGCGAGGAGCAGGTCCGCAACGGACTGTACAGGCTGGTCTCGCTGCACGAGCGGCTCAAGGCGATGCTCGAGCTGTGGGATGAGAAGGCCAGGCACTCCAAGGAGGAGGCGGCATCCTCGCCGGCTCCCGACCCGGTCGAGATGGAGACGGTTACCTCCGAGAACGCGGGGCTCGCCAGGGAGCAAGGCGAGGTCACACAGGAGCTGGCGTCGATGCGGGCGCGGGAGACCGAGCTCGCCACCAGGGCCTCCGAACTCAAGGCGAGGCTCAACGATCTGTCCAGGCAGAGGGCGATCGCGGAGGGACGCATCGAGGCCTTCAACGAGTCGCTGCTTGCCGATGGCGGGTTCGCCGCCGAGAGGCTGCAACAGAAGCGGGAAGAGCTCGCGAGCCTGGGACCGGAGCGCGAGGCGATCGCCTCGCGAATAGCCCCGCTGGAGCAGGCGTCCGAGCGCGCGAGGGTGGCGCTGAGGGAGCTGGAGGAGAGCCTTGCTTCGCTGGCCTCGGAGCGCGACTCGGTCACGGGCGAGCTCCGGGAGCAGGACCGCCGGCAGGCCGGGCTCACCGCCACGCTGGAGATACTGACCCGCCTGGAGACCGAGACCTGGGGCCCGCTCAACACTTCGGCCGCGCTGCTGAAGAGCGACCCGACGGACGGCGGGCTGGGCGGCATGCTCGCCAGCAACATCAAGATAGATCCGAAACACGAGACCGCGATCAACAGCTATATCGGCCCCTGGCTTTGCGGGATCATAGCCCGCGACACCAACGCCATCATCGTCGCGATCGAGCACCTCAAGGAGAAAGGGCTGGGCCAGGGCCTCTTCTTCCGGCACGACTCGGCCGCCCCGTCAACGGAGCGCAGCCGCCGCCTGATAGAGGGAGCG
>Ga0209747_1001160_pt1 | contig 14178 bp, 10 predicted proteins | sample BarGraNGADG00311_FD_184498 | JGI IMG/M metagenome (GOLD analysis project Ga0209747, IMG submission 184498) | Arctic peat soil microbial communities from Barrow, Alaska - Barrow Graham LP Ref core NGADG0011-311 (SPAdes) (version 2) | ecosystem: Environmental > Terrestrial > Soil > Wetlands > Peat... | reverse complement strand
ACTGGACGGCCACGACCGCGGAGCAAAGGTTGTTGTCAGGGCGCTGCGCGACGCGGGGATGGAGGTAATCTACACGGGTATCCGTCAGACTCCCCAGACGATCGCCGACGCGGCCCTTCAGGAAGATGTGGACGTTATTGGCCTGAGCAGCCTCTCCGGCGCTCATATGTCCCTATTCTCACGGGTGATGGAAGAGTTGAACCGGAGAGGGCTGGGTGACGTGGTCGTGATCGCCGGCGGGATCATCCCCGACGAGGACCACGAAGAGCTGAAAAGCATCGGAGTGCGAGCGGTCTTCGGACCCGGCAGCTCAACTCAAGACGTGGCCAAATACATCAAGACAGCTGTAGGGTCTCAAGGATGATCATCGAGGGTCTGGACGAGGCTGTCCTGGCAGGGCAGCCCCGGGCCGTGGCGAGAGCAATCACCCTGGCGGAGATCGGGGGCGAGGATGCGGCGCAGCTGATCGAGAAACTGCGTCCGGCAGCCCGCCGAGGACACCTGATTGGCCTTACAGGCGCTCCCGGGTCCGGCAAGAGCTCGCTAATCTGCAAGCTCGCGATGGAGTTCCGTGCCCGCGGAAGATCCGTGGGTGTGATCGCCGTGGACCCTTCCAGCCCCTTCAGCGGTGGAGCGGTGCTCGGAGACAGGGTGCGCATGACCGAGCTCGCTAGCGACCCTGGGGTGTTCGTGCGGAGCATGGCATCTCGTGGTCGGACAGGCGGGCTTGCGGCGGCGGTGGAGGATGCGGCCGTAGTCTTGCGGGCAGCCGGCAAGGACATAGTCCTGCTGGAAACGGTAGGGGTGGGCCAGGGCGAAGTGGACGTGGCGAGCGCCGTCCAGACTGTCGTTGTCGTGTTGACGCCGGGGATGGGGGACGAGATCCAGTCGTTGAAGGCCGGCCTCCTTGAAGTGGCGGATATTTACGTCGTCAACAAGTCCGACTTGATCGGGGCGGACTCGGTTGCCCGCTCTCTCCAGGCCGCCGCGATGCAGCCGGAGGGCGCATGGACGAGGCCGGTGCTGCAGACTTCTGCTATCTCCAGCGATGGGGTCCCAGCTCTTGCAAACGCGATCGATGGCCACAGAGAGTATCTTCGCAGCCACCGGGTCCCAAGCGAGCAGGAGATCCGCCTCACCTACAAGTCGATACTCTCCATCGCCGGACGGCAGTTGATCGCCCAGTTGGAGTCACAGGTGGAGCCGAAACAGTTGAAGCGCCTCGCGGCTGAGGTGGCGGCCGGTACACTGGAGCCTCGAGATGCCGCTAAGGAGGCAGTCTCCCTGTTTCTCGAGACCCAATTCCGATTAGCAACTATCAAGTAGGAAGCTGAGGTTGGAAGTCTCATGGGTGAGCAGATGATCACGAAGATCGACGAACTGCACAGACTCCGGCAGCAAGCGGCGCTGGGAGGCGGGCATCGGAGGATCGAACAGCAGCATGCCAAGGGCAAGTTGACCGCCCGCGAAAGACTTGATCTTCTGCTTGATCCCGGGAGTTTCCAGGAGATCGGAATGTTCGTCACGCATCGGTGCACGGACTTCGGCATGGAACGGCAGAAGTATATGGGTGACGGCGTGGTCACCGGCTACGGGACGATAGACGGGCGCACGGTCTATGTATTCTCCCATGACTCCACTGTTTTCGGCGGTGCCCTCTCGGAAGCCCATTCTGAGAAAATATGCAAGGTCATGGATCTGGCGGTCAGGAATGGCGCGCCGATCATCGGCATCAACGACTCGGGTGGCGCGCGAATTCAGGAAGGCGTGGTGAGCCTCTCGGCCTACACCGAGATTTTCCGCCGAAACGTCCTGGCATCTGGAGTCGTGCCGCAGATCTCCGCGATCGCCGGTCCATGCGCCGGCGGAGCGGTCTACTCGCCGGCAATCACCGACTTCATTTTCATGGTCAGAGGCACCTCCCACATGTTCGTCACGGGGCCAAACGTGGTGAAGGCCGTGACCTACGAGGATGTGACGGCGGAGGACTTGGGCGGGGCCAGGGTTCACAGCACGACGACTGGCGTCGCCCATTTCGCCACGGACACAGAGGTGGAGTGCTTCCAACGGCTGCGGCGTCTGATGAGCTACCTGCCGGCCAGCAACACCCAGAGCCCGCCCTACGTGATTCCCACCGACTCACCGGACCGCGCGGAGGATCGGCTGGATAGCATAGTGCCCGATGATCCGTCCATGCCCTACGACATGCACGAGGTGATCCACCTGGTACTGGACGACGGCGATTTCCTCGAGGTCCAGGAGGAGTTCGCCACCAATCTGATCGTGGGCTTCGGTCGCCTCAACGGACATCCGGTCGGCCTTGTTGCACAGCAGCCGGCGGCGCTGGCCGGGGTCCTGGACATCGACTCATCGGTGAAAGGCGCCCGCTTCGTCAGGTTCTGCGATTGCTTCAACATACCGCTGGTGACCTTTGTGGACGTGCCGGGCTTCATGCCAGGGACCAGGCAGGAGCACGGTGCCATTATCCGGCATGGAGCAAAGCTGCTCTACGCCTACATCGAAGCGACAGTCCCCAAGGTCTCGGTGATAACCCGAAAGGCGTACGGCGGGGCATACACCGTGATGAGCAGCAAGGAGGCCCGCGGGGACATCAACCTGGCCTGGCCGAGCGCCGAGATTGCGGTCATGGGGCCCGAAGGGGCGGTCAACATCGTGTTCAAGGACAAGATCGCGAGGTCGCCAAACCCCAACGAGGCGTGGGCCGCCGCTCTCAAGGAATACCGAGAGAAGTTCGCCAATCCCTACGTGGCAGCTTCCAGGGGCTACCTCGACGACATCATCGAGCCCAAGCACACACGACCACAGCTGATAAGGGCTCTGGAGAGCCTCAAGAACAAGCATGACATCAATCCGACCAGGAAACACGGCAACATACCGCTGTAGGCCAGAGACCAGGGTTGAGGGTCAAGAGCCCCGTGTCAGAGGCCTGGTCGGGTGTCCCAATCAAGAAATGCGATGCTGCAAACCAAGTAAGGGAGATGAGCGGTGATCAAGGTCAATAAGATCGAGCACGTAGGAGTGGCTGTCCGCAACTGCTCGGCCGCGTCCTCCTTCTATCAACTGCTGGGCCTCAAGGTTGACTGCACGGAAGAGGTCGGCGACTCCTTAAAGGTGGCGATGCTTGGGGTTGGCGACAGCCAAATCGAGATGCTGGAGCCAACGAATCCAGATGGGACCGTGGCGAAGTTCCTGGAGAAGCGGGGAGAGGGAATTCACCACCTGGCACTCTGTGTGGAAAACCTGGACGGAGCCGTCAAGGAGTTGCTGGCAGCCGGAGTCAGGATGATCGACCAGGCCCCACGACCGGGCTCCAACGGTTCGATGGTCGCTTTCGTACACCCATCGGCCACGAACGGCGTACTGGTGGAGTTGGTGGACAGCTAGCAGTCGGGGGCGGCGGGCGAGACGCCGCATTCCAAATCCGCGCTTCACCCGCCTTTACGGATCTTGGGCATCACCACCCGGGCCGTCATCCCCACCCCTGGGATGAAGGACGCCTGGCCGACCCGCAGGTCGCCGGTGGCCGACACTAGCATGAAGGCAGCTTCCCTGTCCAAGTTCAGCCTGCGCCCCAGAAGCGCCACCATATCTCGGGTCGCCGTGCGTATCGCCTCTTCCAGGGTCGATCCACACCCATAAGTGATCCATGCATCCGCACGCTCCATCCAAGGCCTGGCGATCCGTTCGCCCTTCCTCAGATCGATGCGGACTATCACCTCTCCGGCGGCCTCCAGGGCAACCCCGGATAGCTCGCCGTCCCCCATGCTGGCGTGGAGATCGCCCAGGGCGAAAAGGGCCCCGGGCACGCTCACCGGAAGGTAAACACGGGTACCCACGGTGACATCCAGCAGGTCCATGTTGCCTCCGTGGTCGCCGGGCTGCAGGTTGGGGATCTCGCCCGCGGCGGGTGCGGTCCCCATGACCCCTATCATCGGCCGGGCGGGGAAGCTGATACCCTCGCCGAAATCGATCCTCCCATCACGCACCTGGACCACCCTGCCCCGAGGGGTCTCCACCTCCCCTGCCAACACCCCGTTGCCGGGTAAGAGGCGAGTGAACGCCTGGCTGGCCAGATGGATCTCCAGGATGTCTACCACCAGGGTATCGCCGGCCACCGCTCCACGAACGAACACCGGGCCCGTGGCGGCGTTCACCTTCTCTGGGTTCCGGGTGCGAGCAATATCCGCTGCATCCTCGGACGTCTTCACCTTCCCGTTGGAGGTATCCTGGAGCTCGAAGAGGAGATCCTCTCCGGGATCGATCTCGACAACTGGAGGGGCCTCGCGGGAAAAGCGGTAAATAATCTGGTCGCGGGTGAGTCTCTTCACTGAATCCCCCTTCGGCTCTGGTGGCTAGTTGGCAATTGGCCGATACTCCGCGCCGCGGCGACTGAGATGGAAGTGGCACAACGTTATCAGAATGGCGAGAGCTACGGCAACGCCAAAGGTGAGCGCCGGCACATCGCCGATATGCAGATATCATCAGGGTCTCTTCCAGATTCACCGGGAAGGGATCGCCGAACGCGTAGGGCCTGGGCTCCTCGCTGCGCTCGCCAGCTTCATCATCTATCTAAGCAACCAGTAAAGACTACCCTGGACGGGGGGAGTTGTAAAGGCATGGACGAAGCGCTACCATCGCTCAGCATCGTCCACGTGTCCTGTAAATCCTCATGGAGTCCCTGGCGCAACATCAGACACCCAATAACTGCTGGAGGCCTCGTCAATGAAGGCAGAAATGACATCGCGCGAGCGCGTATTAGCGACCTTGAGCCACCAGGAACCAGACCGCGTCCCCGTCGACCTGGGCCAGGCCGGCGGCGACGGCATCACCGCCGTCGCCTACCAGAACCTCCGCCGCCACCTGGGACTCCCCGAGATCCCCATTACCATCAAGCACAAGTTCGCTCAAGAGGCTCTGGTTGACGAAGACGTCCTGCGACGCTTCAGGATAGACTTCCGGTTCGTGGAACCGGGCGCCCCCGACGGATGGGCGGACGTTCCGGTAGGGGAGAACGGCTACCGGGATGAGTGGGGTGTTGTGCGGACCATGCCCCCCGACAGCTACTACTACGACCTGACCGGAAGCCCCATGTCCGAGGACGGCACGAAGTCCGCCATCGCAAACCATCCGTGGCCGGACCCCGAGAACCCGGGCCGTTACAGGGGCCTGAAGGAGAAGGCTCGCTACCTGCACGAGGAAACCGATTACGCCGTCGTGGCTAACCTCAACTGCTCCTTCTTCCTTCGCTGCTTCGAACTGAGGGGTTGGTCCAACTTCTACATGGACCTGGCCGCCAACGTGGAGTTCGCCGAGGCGCTCATGGATCGATACCTGGACGTTCGGCTCCGCATCGCGGAGTTGGCCCTCGAACAGATCGGCGAGTACATTGACGTGATCATGGTGACCAGCGACGACCTGGGGATGATCGACCGTCCCCTCGTCTCTCCGCCAATGTACCGTGAGTTAGTCAAGCCCCGACAGAAGCGGACCTTCGATTTCTTCAGAAAGAACTCGGACGCCAAGCTGTTCTATCACTGCGATGGCGCAATCCACCCACTCATCCCCGACTTCATCGAATTGGGGGTCGAGGCTCTGAACCCGATCCAGCTAAACGCCGCGGAGATGGGGGACACCAAGAGACTTAAGGCCGAGTTCGGGGACAAACTCACCTTCTGGGGCGCCATCGACACCTCCCACGTACTCCCCAATGGCACACCGGAGGATGTTCGCGCCGAGGTCAGGCGACGCATCGAGGATCTGGCTCCCGGCGGCGGGTACGTCGTCTGCTCGGTGCACAACATTCAGCCGGAAGTCCCGCCGGAGAACGTGGTGGCCATGTTCGATTCGGCATACGAGCTGGGGCAGTACCCGCTCCATCTGTAGCCCTTACAAGAGGAGCGTGCGGCCGTCGCACCAGCCCCTCGGTAGCCGATAGCCACGTCGGCATGCTGCCCGGAGACGGCCATCTCCAGCCCGATTCGAACAGCCGCGCGTAGAAAAGGCGGGGCGGGATTATCCCCGCTCCGCCTCAGCTTTCTCCTACCCTTTCACTTTCACACACCGGAGTCCCGGCGGTGGCATGTCGCCCGGCCCGAGGCCCTTATCCCTTCCCCATAATCAGGTTTGGAAGGAACAGCACCAACTCAGGGAAGTAGGTGATTGCCAGCAGCACCAGGACCAGCGCCCCGATAAAGAGCGGGATCTCCTTGGCAAACTGGGTGATCTTGATCTTGGCGATCGTGCAGGATATGAACATGGACATGCCGACGGGCGGGGTGATCAGGCCGATCATCAGGTTGAGCGTGAACACCACCCCGAAGTGAACCGGATCGATCCCCAGCGCCTTGACGAGCGGCATCAGCACCGGCACCAGCAGGATCATGATGGAGAGGGTCTCCAGGAAGCAGCCCATGATCAACAGGATGATGTTGATTACCAGCAGCACCATCTTGGGGTCGGTCGTGATGGACGTGACGGACTTCACCAGCAGCGGGCCTGCCTGCTCCCGCGTGAGGATCCAGGCCAGCAGGTTGGCGCAGCCGACGATGAACATGATGGTGCCGGCGGTCAATGCCGCCTCCCCCAGCACCTGGTAGAGGCGTGGAAGGGTCATCTCCTTGTACACGAAGACGCCCAGGAAGAGGGCGTACAACACAGCCAGAACGGCGGCCTCGGTCGGCGTAACGACCCCGCCGATGATCCCCCACAGGATCAGCACGGGCAGCATCAGCGCCGGGATGCCGTCCCTGAAGGCCAACCACAGGCTGCCGCAGGTCGCACGCTCTCCCTTGGCATAGCCGCGCTTCTTCGACACGAAATAGACAACGGCCATCAGGTAGAGCCCCATCAGTACCCCCGGGATCGCGCCACCGAGGAAGAGGCGCCCGATGGAGACGCTCGCCAGCACCCCGTAGAGCACGAAGGGAATGCTAGGAGGGATGATGGGGCCGATGGTGGAGGCCGAGGCGGTGACGGCCGCCGCGAAGGAGGGCTCGAACCCCGCCCTGGTCATCGCAGGGATCAGCACCGATCCGGTGCCGGCAGCATCGGCGACGGCGGAGCCGGACATGCCGGCCATGATCATGTTTGTCACGACCACCACGTGGCCCAACCCGCCGGTCAGGTGGCCTACCATGGCGTTAGCCAGCCGAACCAGCCGCTCGGTCACCCCGCCGGTGTTCATCAGCGCGCCGGCGAGTATGAAGAACGGCACCGCCAGCAGCGGGAAGGAGTCGACACCGGTGACTATGCGCTGGGCCGTCACCTCAATGGGTATGTCTCCCCGGATAAGGATGGCAGAGAAACCCGCCAATCCCATGGAAACCGCTATGGGAACGCTCAGTACGAAGAGAGCAATCAGTATGATGGAGATCGTCGCTAGCATCTTCTAGTCCATCAACAGGGTCTGGCTCTCGATTTCAGAGCCGCGGAACCCCGCTATCAGTCTGAGGATTATGTAGAGGCATGACACCGCGGCTCCCGCCGGCAGCGAGGCGTACACCACCCCCATGTTGAGTCCCATGGCCGTGGAGGTGGTATCTGAGGTGAGCACCATCATGTTCACCCCTTGCCACAGCAGCACCAGCATGAAGGCCAGGTTCACCAGGTCGGCTGCTATTACCAACCCCCGCCTGGCAACGCCGTGCAACGCCGCCAGCAACGCATCCACGAGGATGTGGGAGCCGCGGCCGAAGGCCAGCCCCATTGCCAGGAATATCTCCCAGGCGAAAATGTAACGCGCCAACTCCTCGGTCCAGGTGGGAGGATTCTGGATCACGTAGCGAAAGAACACCTGTATCGTAACGTCGACGACCATCGCTGCCAGGAGAAGGGCGATAGCCGCGAACAGCACCCTATCCAAGAGTTTCACTGCGCCGGACAAATGAGACCTCCAGTTGCAGGGGGAGTGGCCGGGACTGAAAGCAGCCCCGGCTCGCGGATACTACGCCACTACTTCACGAACTTCTGGACGTCCTCGAAGAAGCCGGGCATCCACTTGGACTGGAACTGCTTGGGCAGATCTACCAGCGCCTCCTGGAACTTGTCCAACTGGACGGGGTTGAAGATCATGCCCTTGTCTTTCATCTTCGTCTCGTAGCCGGCCTCGTCCTCGGCCTGCATCTTGTCCTGCAGCTTCGCCATCTCGACCAAGCCGTCGGACACCGTCTTCTGGAGCTCGGGAGACAGCGTCTTGAACCACTTCTCGCTCACCACCACCTCGTAGCCGCTGCGCAGGTGGGCGGTCTGGTTCAGGTACTTCTGGACCTCGAAGAAGGAGCTACCGTAGATAAGCTCATAGGGGTTCTCCTGGGCGTCGATGGTGCCCTGCTTCAACGCCATAAACACCTCGGGGAAGGCCATGGGAGTGACGATCGCGCCCAGCATCTTCCAGGCGGCCATGGACATCTCAACCTCGGGCACCCGGATCTTGATGCCCTTCAGGTCGGCGGGTATGCTCACCGGCTTGTTGCTGGTGAGGTACCGAGGGCCCCTGTTCTCCCAGGCGATGTGGCGGAGGCCCTTGCGCTCCAACATGGCATCGTACATCGGCTTACTCAGCGGCCCATCCACGACCCCTCGGAACTTCTCCTGGCTGGTGATGAAGTAGGGCATCGAAAGAACCCCGCCCCACTCTTGCGCGACGTTGTTGATCAGGTAATCGCCAAAGACGCAGATCTCGATGGAGGCGAGCTGGGCCGACTCCACCATGTCACGCTCGCCGCCCAACTGCCCACCGAAGAAGACCTGCACGTCCAACTCGCCTTTGCTTCGATCCTTCATCCACTTGGCGAACTCCTGCGCCGCCTTCTCCGAAGAACCGCCGGCGGGGTTGATGCTCACGACGCGGGCGACCTTGGCCTTCCCGCCGGCAGCGGGCGCAGCCGCCGCGGGAGCGGACGTCGCCGCGGCCGGAGCAGAGGCGGGTTTCGTCGCCTGGGCAGCCGGAAGAGCCGTAGGTGCGGCACCCGGAGCGGATGATCCGCAGGCCGCGGCCAAGCCGCTCAGCGCTGCCACACCCGATAGGGCCCCCACCGCCTTGAGGAAACGCCGTCGATCCATGACTTCTTTGCCCACCTCGGACATTTGACACTCCTCCCCTCAACATATTGCTTTATTGCGGAAGACTGAGCTGTGAACGCGACAGTCTTAACTCCCCTGGCGACTCCCCAGACTGGAAAGCTGGAGATCCGACTCTCCGACCCTATTGATCGTGGTTCAGTTTGGGAGGAGATCTACACGAGGTCAATACCCACGTAGACTACAGAATGGAACAAACGCCCCACGCATCTCCAGTGGTAAGATGGGGCCGAGGCGGCGCGCTGGCCCTACCGGTGACCTGCCTGATGCGCCAGTCACACTCGGATGGTCGATCCCTCCGCGCGGACTGGGCGACGCATGCGCCGCCTTGCGGTTGGGCGGCATGCGCCGCCCCCGCGGGTCGGGGCTACGCCACCTTCTTCCGCTTGCTCGACACGTAGTCCACCAGGATGTACTCGCCCAGCCGCTCCGGGGGGCAGAAGAAGGCCCGGCCCTTGTTGATCTTCGACATCTGGTTGACGAACTCCACCAGCGGCCGGCTCCGGTCCAGCATGAATGTGTTGATCACGATCCGATCCCGGGTGCATCGCTGGACCTCCTTCAGGGTCTCCACCATGGTGCGGGGTGCCGGTGGGTAGGCAAAGTGGGCCACCTCGCCCTCCAGGTGGGCCGTGGGCTCGCCGTCCGTGATCACGATGATCTGTCGATTGCCCATCTTGTGCTTGCCCAGCAGCTTCCGTCCAAGCATCAGGGCATGCTGGAGGTTCGTCCCGTACTCCTCCTCGTCCCAGGACAGCTCGGCCAGCATCTCCGGGCGCACCTCTCGGGCGTACTGTGAGAAGAGCACGATGTAGAGGTTGTCGTTGGGGTACTGGCTCTTTATCAGGCTGTTCAGCGCCAACGTGACCTTCTTCGCCGCCCCAAAGCAGCCCCGAAGCAGCATCGACCGGCTCATGTCCACCATCAACACGATGGCCGACTCGGTCATCTGCTCCGTCCGGTAGACGCTGAAGTCCTCGGGCTGGATCCGCACCGGGGTGCCGGCGCCCTCCCGGACCAGGGAGTTCATCAGCGTCTCCTCCAGATTGACCAGGAAGGGATCGCCAAACTCGTAGGCTTTGGACTCCTCGCTGCGCTCGCCGCCCGTCCCCCGGAACTCCGTCTCGTGTTTGCCAAAGGCGTCCTTCTTAAGCCGGCCGAAGATGTCTTTCAGAGCCTTCTGGCCGATCCGCCGGATCGCCTTGGCCGTCAACTCGTATTTGTCCCCCCTCTTTTCCAGGTAGCCCTCGTTCTCCAGCAGCTTCATCATCTGGCGCAGCTTCTCCAGCTGATCCGCAGCCTCCGGACCGAGGAGGCTCTCCACCTTCTCAGCATCCACCTTCTGGAGGGATTCGGCGCCCTGCGCCCCCTTGAGCTGCCTCTCCAACTCGTCCATCTGCTGGAGCCGCTCCATTAGCTGCATAGCCTCCTCCATGGAGAGCGACTCGTCGCCGCCGAATGGGTAGCGGCGCTTGAACTGTTCCATAGGCTGGATGCGCTCAAGGTTGGCAGCAAGCTGCATCATGTCCCACCGCAGACGATCATCCTTGAGTAGGTCGCTCATCATCTGCTGCAGGCTCTGCCTCATCTCCGGCGACATGCTCTTGAGCAGCGACTGCATCTGGGCTGCGCGGCGCTGCATATGGTCCGCCAGCTCCTCCAGACTGTTGATACCGGGTGGGAAGAACCGGCCGTGCTTGTCCATGAAGCCCTGGAAGTCGGGGTTGCCACCCTCCATCTTCTCACGGAGCATCTTGTTCAGGTCGCGGACCATCTCCCGCATTGCCTGTAGCTCCTGGGGAGTAATGCCTTGGATCGACTGCTTGAGTCCCTCGAACTGGTTGCCCAGCATCTGCTGCTGGAGCATCTTCATCAGGTCGTCGAACTTCTGCCGCGCATCCTGGTCCATGAAGTCGTAGTCCGAGAGCGCCTTGATCTGGCCGGCCGGGTCGGGCGGTAACTGGTCGAGCGCCTGCTGCTTCTGGCTGGCGATCTTCTCCAGCATCTGCTGCAAGTCAGGCTCGGGCGGCTTGCCCTGGGAGTCCGGGGCGCCGGCCTGGTCGAGCCGCCGCTGGATCCCCTGCCGCTCGGTCTGGACTACCTCCTCCAGCCTCTTCTGGATGTCGTCCATCATCGAGTCGAGGTCGTAACGATTCAGCTCCTCCTGGCGGCGGCGGCGAAGCTGGTCCGTCAGCTCCTGGAGGCCCGACTGGCGCTCGCCGTCTGGTCCGGTACGTCCCCATCGGAACAGCCGCTGGAGAGCGCTACGCAGGTCGCCACTCTCCATGAGGTCGTCCGCGAGGCCGTCCATCAGATCGTCTGACGTGAAGGGATCGATCTCCTGGGAGCCGTCCCATCGAGAGTATCGGTACAGCATGGGCCTACCTCCGGTAGCGCAGCTTGCCTGCCGAGCGCTCCTTGTTCAGCTTGTGGGAGAGGTGGAGCCCCTCCAGGATGAACTCGACTGCCGACGCGGTGACGGCAGGGCTCGCCTTGACGCCGGGCATGGCCGCGGGATCGCTCAGGTGAAGCTGATCGACCGCCGCGCTCATCCCTGGCAGGGTCATGCCGGGGGAGACGTACTGCTCCGAGGGCATCGTCTCCGCGACCTCCATCACGAAGCCGCCCTCAAAGCGCACGATCAGTTCGCGGAACTCCTCAATCCTGAAGCGGCGGTTGAACACGTTGAGTACGGCACCCTGGATCAGCTTATCCACGATCCGCTCCTCACGGGTGTCCCCAAGCGCCTCAACCTCGATCTTGCCGGTCAGGGAGGCGACCACGGCGGGGAGGTCGCTGATGCGGGGCGCGGCCTGAGCCTCGCCGAGCCGGATGGCTCGCTTCACGGAGTTGGAGATCAGGTTCTCGAGGCCGGTGATGGAGACGCGGACCGAGACGCCGGAGTGCTGGCTGATGTCGCCGCTCTTCCGGGCGAGGTGGGTGATCTCCGCCACGATCTCCTTCATGTACTCCGGGACGATCACCTCGAGCCCGTCCGCGAATATGGTGCGCTCCTCCTCCATGATGGCGATCTCGTGGGCCAGGGTCTTCGGGTAGTGGGTGCGCACCTGGGAGCCGAAGCGGTCCTTGAGTGGGGTGATGATCCTCCCCCGGTTGGTGTAGTCCTCAGGGTTGGCCGTCGCCACGACGTAAAGATCCAGCGGAAGCCGGACCTTGTAGCCGCGGATCTGGACGTCGCGCTCCTCCATGACGTTCAGCAAGCCGACCTGGATGCGCTCGGCAAGGTCTGGAAGCTCGTTTATGGCGAAGATGCCCCGATTCGTCCGGGGGATGAGGCCGTAGTGGATGGTTAGCTCGTCGGACAGGTAGCGCCCCTCGGCTACCTTGATCGGGTCCACCTCGCCGATCAGGTCGGCAATGGTGATGTCCGGGGTGGCCAGCTTCTCGCCATATCGGTGGTCGCGGCCGATCCAGACGATCCTGGCCTCGTCGCCCTCCTCCTCCATCTCGGTCCGGCACTGCCGGCAGATGGGCTGGTAGGGGTCGTCGTTGATCTCGCAGCCGGCGATGGCGGGCACCTCCTCATCCAAGAGGCTGACCAGGCTACGGGCAAGCCGGGTCTTCGCCTGGCCCCGCTCGCCAAGGAGGACGATGTCCTGTCCGGACAGGATGGCGTTCTCAACCTGAGGCACCACTGTCCCTTCGTAGCCGATAAGGCCGGGGAACGGGTTCTCCCCCCGACGCAGAATTCCGATGAGGTTCTTCCGAAGCTCCTCCTTGACGGAGAGCACACGGTAGTCGCTGGTCCGCAGCTCGCGGATGGTGCCAGGCTTAGTCATAACAGCTGCTCCCGATTCATAGGATTCGATTAACCCCGATTCCACTTCTGTTCCGGGTGGCGAGCCGCCCGTCGGCATCAGGGACGATGCCCGCCTTCTGGATACCCAACAGCAGTAATGGGGCCACAAATGGGGCGGCCGCTTCGCCCATTAGACCGCCAAGCAACGAGGCCTGATCATCGGCCCGTCTGCTGCCTGCGCGATCGAGTGTAGGCATCCAGCGTAACGGCCACAAGTAGGACCGCCCCGGTCACCATGAATTTGATGGATGACGACAGCGCCAGCAGATCCATCCCGTTGGCAATGGATCCAATGACCAACGAACCTAGAAGTGCAGACCAGGCGCTACCACGGCCGCCGAAGAGGCTGGTTCCGCCGATCACCGCTGCGGCGATCGAGTTCAACAGGACGTCCCCAGAGCCCGAGGACTGATTCACCGCCAGTAGTCGAGATCCAGCGAGGATCCCTCCACAGGCGGCCAGGGTTGAGGCAAGGCAGAAAACGGCTATTCGCACTCTATCGACATTGATTCCACTGCGCCGTGCCGCTTCCTCGTTGCCACCAACGGCGAATATGTACCGCCCAAACCGAGTGCTGCGTGTGATGTAGTCAAAGATCACTATGAACCCGAGGAAGATCGGCACCGCGGACGGCACACCCTGAATCGGGGTGAAACCGCTGGGGCTGCGGTTCACGCTCATGATCGCGATGGCCACGAAGACGCCCACCGCCACCCCTGCTATTCGGCCAATCGCCGCAACAGTGGGCTCTGTCTCTAGCTCCGCCTTCTGGCGTCGCCATCGCTCTCCAAAGGTGGTGAAGGCCAGTCCCCCAACGAAAAGGATGCCGACCGCCACACCCGCCTCGACCGGAAGCCGGGTGTTGGCAATGCCAGTTATCATCGGATCGGTCAAATTCACCGTACCCGTGTTCCCCAGCACGTAGAGCAGGGCGCCCTGCCATCCCAGGAGACCGGCCAGAGTGACGACGAAGGATGGGACGTGCAGCTTCGCAAACCAGAAACCCTGAAGCAGCCCGATGGCGGCGCCCGTCACGATACCTGCCAGAACGGCCACGATTGCCGGCTGGCCGCTCTTGGCCGACAGGACCGCCATGACGGCAGCGGCCAGTCCGCTCACCGCCCCAACCGAGAGATCGATCTCGCCGATCAGGAGGACCAATACGATCCCCACGGAGATGGTGCCCACCGCCGATATCTGCACCATGAGATTGGTCAAGTTTACGGGGCTGAGAAAGTTTTGGTTGGCAGCCTGGAAGA
>Ga0209747_1001159_pt1 | contig 14178 bp, 13 predicted proteins | sample BarGraNGADG00311_FD_184498 | JGI IMG/M metagenome (GOLD analysis project Ga0209747, IMG submission 184498) | Arctic peat soil microbial communities from Barrow, Alaska - Barrow Graham LP Ref core NGADG0011-311 (SPAdes) (version 2) | ecosystem: Environmental > Terrestrial > Soil > Wetlands > Peat... | reverse complement strand
GCCGAGGCGTTCCGGATATATGCCGGCAAGGGTAAAAATATCTTGTAGTAGAACGAATCTCTTTAAGGCCAGATGATTGCCCGTACGGTAATGGCATTCTCCTATCTCACAGCCTATGATTAATACTCCATCATAGCCCTCGCCCAGGGCCTTGAGCACCAGCTCCGATTCCATCCTGGCGGAGCAGTTGATGCGCGCCACCAAGGCGGATTTCTTGGCTTGATCGGGAAGCAGCGCTCGCACCCGGGCGGAATCGGGCAGGCACCAACGGCAATGAAACACGGCCAATTCTATGGTGGGTTCTTGAAGCAAGTTTTCCTTTTTCTTGGGACTAATCGAATCGGTTGCCATTTTCTAGCGCACTCCCGGTTTACGGATCTCGATATGATTGGCGATGCTCTGTTGTATCGCACCATTGGAACAAACCGCCGAACAGATGCCGCACCCCCGGCAATCGTTCGGATCTACCCTGGCGACCAAGCCCCTTGGCCCCGACTCTACCAACAGGACGGCATCGTTGGGGCAGGCATCCACGCAAGCACCACAGTGCATGCAGATCCTCTCGTTGACGCGCGCCGCAAAAGGATTGTGATTGCCGGCTTCGCTGGAAAGCCGCCTCAGCGCCTTCACCACCTCGGAGATCCGCACCTTCTGCGGACAGCTCTCCTCGCACCTCCGGCAGCCGGAACACAGCCAGATGAAATCGCTTTCCAGGAGTTGTCCGGGCTCGCCGAGAATCGCCTTATGCAGAAGGTAACGAGGGGTGATCTTCTCGGGTGATGTTGAAAACAGCGCCACTTTGCATACGGAGCTGCAGCGGGCGCAGCCATAGCAGTTGCTCAGGTCGAATTCTATATTAGATACGGCGTCCAGGTCCCTGGCCAGGTCGCCCAGGTTCAAAACCAGGGGCTCTACTTCCTTCATGCTCGCCTTACTCCCTCATTCGCCGGGCATCACATGCATTGTGCACAATTATATGAGGTTTTACCTGCTATATTTGTTAAATCTTCATTAAATCATCGGCCATAATGCAACGAAATGAAATGAGGCCGCTCAAGGTAGGGGCATAACGCCTCAGAACCTTGCCGTGGCCCGCTCAAGCCAGATCGAACAGTGCCGGAAAAGGGGAGAAACGGGGCCGGGCCACTACGACCGGAAGGACATGGCGAATTCATACATGCCCGATTCGAGATGCTTCTCGACATCGAAACCAGCTTGATCGAAAAGGTGGAGCATCGGCTTGTTTTCGGCGAGGACCGTGGCCGAAAAGCCAATGAGCCCTTGCCTCTTGGCAAGTTGCGTAAGGTAGTTCAGGAGCTCGGTTCCAATCCCCCTGTTTTGCAGGTCGTCCTTGACCATGAATGCCACTTCGGCCGTATGGTTCCTCTCGTTTATAATGTACTGCCCGACTCCGACCGCGACCTCCCGCTCCCCCTGCTGCAGGGTCGCCAGGAGCACCATCTCTTTCGAATAATCGATCACCACGTATTCCTGCAGGCGATCATGCGGAATATCCATGCGGCGGGAAATGAACCTGCGATATAGACTACTATCCGACAGGGAGTAGAAGAAATCCTTGAGCAAAGGCTCATCGCTGATCTTCACCGGCCGCAGCAAGATCTCCAACTCGCTCCGCGTGGTCCTGTAATTCTCCAGTTCCTCGGGATATTCGCCGGTCTTGCCGGGCAAGAACGCCTGATCCTGGTAGATCAAATGGTGCCTCTTGGCCTCTTCGATAAGCCAGGAACGGAATTTGGGGTGCGCGATGGCAATTAGTTCCATGGCCCTCTCACGTATGTTCTTGCCGTGAAGATAAGCGATGCCATATTCGGTTACAACGTAATGAACATCCCCTCGGTTAAGCGTCACTCCGGCGCCCTCCTGGATCAGCGGTAGTATCCTCGAGACCTTGTCCTGCTCGGCGGTCGAGGGCAGGGCGAGTATACTCTTTCCCCCCGGCGCCAGGATCGCGCCTCGCATGAAGTCCGCCTGTCCCCCGATGCCGCTGTAAAAGAGCGAGCCGATGGATTCCGCTGTTACCTGGCCAGTGAGATCTATCTCGAGTGCGGTGTTGATTGCGATCATATTTTCGTGCTGGGCAATAACCAGGGGGTCATTGGTATAATCGATCGTCCTGAACTCGATACTCGGATTATCATCCAGAAATTGGTATGTCTCCCTGGTGCCCATCGAGAAGCTGGCCACCGTTTTGCCGCGGTTGATCGTCTTCTCGCTATTGTCGATAACTCCCTTCTTAATGAGGTTGGCGATCCCGTCCGACAACAACTCGGTATGGACACCCAAGTGTTTCTTCGACTCCAGGCTGGCCATGATAGCATTGGGTATGCTGCCGTACCCTACTTGGATTGTGTCCCCGTCCTGCACCAGACGCGATACGTACTCCCCTATGCGAAAGGCCAGTTCGCCGGAGGTGGCCGGCTGGTACTCGAGCAACGGCTCTTCGTAAGGCACCATGAAATCAACCTCGTCCATATGGATGAAGCTATCGCCATGCACCCGGGGCATATTCGGATTTACCTGAGTTATCACGACTCCCGCAATCTCAACCGCTGCCTTGGTAATATCCACACTAACCCCCAGGCTCATGTAGCCGTTTCCGTCTGGCAGCGATGTCTGCACCAGGGCGACGTCGATCGGAATATATTTGCTGAGGAAAAGCTGTGGCACCTGTGATAGGAAGACCGGGGTATAGTCAGCAAGCCCCGTGTTCACGGCGGATCTCGTATTATCGCCGATGAAGAAGGAGTTGTGCCGAAAGTTGTCCTTGAGCTTCTCGTCGGCATAGGGTGCAACTCCCAAAGTCCATACGTGAAGAACCTCGGTATCAAAGAGCTTTTTAGGGTGCGACCGCACATAATCGACAAGGGAATTTATCAGGTGTTGAGGTTCACCACAGCCGGTCGCAATAAAGAGATGGTCTCCGCGGCGAATCGCCTCGAAGGCCTTCTCTTCGGTTACGGTCTTTTCCGGATACCGTTCTTTGACATCGTCAATGGTACGGCAGGCGGTCGTAAGCATATCTACCCATCCTCTCCTTCGACTTGAAGTCCTATGAAAGCTTCGGTTTCTCGACAGGCAAGCCCGCAGTCAGAATCTTGAATAAGCAAGAACCGTTAAAAATATTCTAACTCCATTATGCCCCCACTTGGCGCCATAAACGATACATCTATAGTCAATAGTTTCAGGCAATAAGAAAGGGCAAGCTCTTATCGCCTGCCCCGTCTTTGACTATTATTTCCAGATTATTTATTGGCCCTACCGGGGGCTCATGACCTTCTTGCTGCCTTCGATAAGCTGATCTACCACTTGCGGTTCGGCGAGAGTGGAAGTGTCGCCCAGGGTATCGGTAGTCCCCTCGGCGATTTTTCTCAAGATCCTTCTCATGATCTTCCCGCTGCGGGTCTTGGGTAGCGCCACCGTGAACTGTATGACGTCGGGAGTTGCGATCGGGCCGATCTCCTTGCGGGTGTGGGCCACCAGTGCCTTCCTGACTTCGTTCTCGTCCTTGTCCTCGTACTCGCTCTTGAGCGTGACGTAGGCATAGATGCCCTGGCCCTTGATGTCATGCGGCATGCCGACAACCGCCGCTTCCGACACATATTCGTGGCTGACCAGCGCGCTCTCAACCTCGGCGGTGCCGATGCGGTGGCCCGAGACGTTGATGACGTCGTCTATACGGCCCTCCAGCCAGTAGAAGCCGTCCTCGTCGGCATGGCAGCCGTCGCCGCTCACGTAATTTCCCGGGAACATGGTCCAGTAGGTGCTTATGAAAAGCTCATGATTACCATAAAGTGTCCTCATCATGCCCGGCCAGGGCTTCTGCATGCAGAGGAACCCACTCTCGTTAACGGCGCATTCCTTGCCATCGGCATTGAGGATTATGGGATCCACGCCGAAGAACGGGAAGCTGGCCGAGCCGGGCTTCATGGCTGTCGCGCCCGCGAGAGGGGTGATGAGAATTCCACCGGTCTCAGTCTGCCACCAGGTATCCATGATCGGGCAGTTGCCCTTTCCGATATGGTCGTAGTACCAGAGCCAGACTTCCGGGTTGATGGGCTCTCCCACCGTCCCCAGCACGCGGAGGGATGAGAGGTCCCGCGTTCTGGTCCAATCCTCACCGAGTCTCATCAAGGACCTGATTACAGTGGGTGCCGTGTAGAAGACGGTCACCTTGTGCTTCTCGACGACTTCCCAGAATCTGTCAGGATCGGGATAGGTCGGCACTCCCTCGAACATGACCTGCGTAAAGCCGTTCGCAAGCGGCCCGTATACGATATAGCTGTGACCCGTCACCCAGCCGATATCGGCCGTACACCACCAGATGTCGTTTTCGTGAATGTCGAAGATCCACTTGTGGGAGAGGGCGGTGTGAAGCAGATACCCCGCCGTCGTGTGCAGGACTCCCTTGGGCTTCCCGGTGCTTCCGCTTGTGTACAGGATGAACAGCGGGTCTTCAGCGTCCATCTCTTCGGGAGGGCATTCCGCCGTTATGTCTGCGGCGGCCGATTCCTCGCTCCACCAATGATCGCGGCCGTCCTGCATCGCTACCTCGGTGCCGGCATGCTTCACTACAAAGACATCCTTCACATTGGGGCACTCCTCTAGAGTGGTATCAACGGCTTTCTTGATGGGGACCGTCTTGCCTCCCCTGAAACCGGCATCGGAACAGACGACCACCTTGCAGTCGCTGTCGAGGATTCTATCCCTCAATGCTTCGGCCGAGAATCCTCCGAACACCACGCTGTGTACCGCTCCTATACGGGCGCAGGCCAGCATGGCCATCGGCAGTTCGGGAATCATGGGGAGGTAGATACAAACCCGGTCGCCTTTCTTCACGCCGTATTTCTTCAACACGTTCGCGAACCTGCTTACCTGATCGAGCAACTGGCTGTAGGTGTAGGTCCTGGCTCCTCCCGGCTCATCGGACTCCCAGATTATGGCAACCCGGTCGCCGTTACCGGCCTTGACGTGCCTGTCCAGACAGTTGTACGAAGCGTTGATCTTCCCCCCTTCGAACCATTTGCAGATGCAGTCCTCCGGGTTCCAGAAATAGACATTTTCCCATTTCTTGAACCAGTCTAGGGTCTCGGCCATCTCGCCCCAGAAAGCATCGATGTCCTCGATAGACCTGCGGTGCATATCGCGGTACTCATCCATGTTCTTGATATAGGCGTTCCGGCTGATTTCCTCGGGTGGATAAATGATGGTTCTTTTTTCCGCGGCTCCTGCTTCGTTCGTGCTTCGTTCCGTTGTCAATTTATTACTCCTTTCACCCGGGCGTTATGTTTCAAGGGTGCCGGCCATTACACTGCTGGCGTCCCTCTTCGATAGCAAAAAACCATACCTGACCAGCGAATGATTATAACATAAATGGGTTTCGGCTCCAACTATTTGTGCTGGTTCAGGCAAAAGTGGAGATGCCGGGACAAAAGACGTACTCAGAGTTCTTTCGGGTTATTCAAAGATGGCCCGAAAGGTTTTTGGGATACTTTGCCTGCTTTTGCCCGACAGCATACAAGCAGCTATTTTTGATCTACCGATACAAAAAATATTATAATATATACACAATAGGGCTAATTTGATCGAACACCGCATCACGGGGGCAACCATGAACTTCCTTTCCCATCGCTATTGATGAAAAGGGGTGTGGAAAATGGGTAACCATCCTACGGGCAAATCCAGAAATCCGGGCGGCAGATCGCGCATTCGAAACCTGATGCTTCGAGCTTTCTTGATCCTTGCCATCGCCGCCTTAGCCATGGGTTTCGTCCCCTTCACTCTGCAAGGGGAGGCAACGGCGGAAAGCAGTGCCGCCACTATCGCCGATCGTTTCGGAATTGCCAGCAGCCATCTGATGACCTTCGACGAACAGACCATGAATCTCGAATTTCAAGCCATGGACGAAATGCAAGCGGGCTGGGTGCGATCCACTATGGCCTGGCACGATGTGGAATACCGCGGCCGAGATCTGTGGAATCTTGAAGGGTGTGACATGGCTGTTGCCAAGGCCAATCAACACGGCGTGAAGGTACTTGGCATTCTGTGTGGTTGTCCCGCCTGGGCTAACGGCGGCCAGGCAGCCTTCTATCCTCCAACCGAAAACAATCTCGAAGACTGGAAGACATATATAAGGACCATGGCGACCCGTTACAAGGGGAAGGTGGCCGCCTGGGAGATCTGGAACGAAGAGAATATTCAATACTGGCAGCCCACTCCCGATCCCGTATATTACACGAAACTGCTCGGCCTCGCCTCGGCCGAAATCCGTGCCGCCGATCCGGCTGCGACCATCGTCATGGGGGGTACGGCTCCCGTTGACCCGGGCTTCCTGGAAACCACCTTCCAGCATGGATCGCTCAATTACGTTGACGCCATCGCCTATCATCCCTATCCCGAGATCATCGGAGAGGCAGGGCAACCTCCGGAGGCCAAGTACTGGCCCAAGGAGAAGCTGTCGGGTTGGATCCTCAATACGGTCCGCGAGCTGGTATGGAATTACAGCAAGAATCGCACGCCGCCGATTCAAGTCTGGATAACGGAGATGGGCTACAGTACCGCGGCGGTGGATTATCAGACGCAGGCAGCATATATGCTGCGCTGCTTGATCAACTACGCGAGCACTAACGTCGACAAGGTCATCTGGTACATGCTGAGAGACGAGCCCCCGGTGATCCCCGACGAAGCGGGCTTGATGACCTATGGATTCGTCAAGAAGACCGCTTTCGATTATTATGCCAACTTCAAGAAACTTTTCGGCCCCGCTTCAGGCGAGAACTTGAACCAGGTTGCGTTTTCCTGCAGCGCGCCCGCCACCCTGGAGTCGCACTGCTTCCCCCTTCCGGACGGGAGACTGATGCTCGCAGCCTGGAAATCGGACAATGTCGCCGATTCTCTCGACCTGACCATTACCGATCCGGCATTCGGAAGCGTAATGCTCGTCGATCCCGCGACAGGAGCGCGCTCTCCGGCCCCGGGCCTTGCCAGGGACGCGCAGGGGAGGCTGGCCCTGAAGGGACTGTCGATAGGCAAGATGCCGGTCATACTGGAGGTCGATAAGGTCAACTTAACGGTCACTTCCGTCAGCCCCAAGCAGGTTCCGCAATATACCTTCTGGCAGGATATGTCGATATCGGGTTCCGGATTCAAGCCGGGCGCGACCGTAAGGCTCGAAAAAGGCTCGACGATAATAAACGCCTTCAACGTCAATGTGGCTTCCGATAGCAGCATCACCTGCACAGCCGGCTTCTGGGGAGCAGAGGCCGGGCCCTATGACCTCGTAGTCAACGATGGTGCAGGTCACGAGGCCCGTATGCCGGGAGCTTTCACGGTGGCGCCGGGCTGCGGCAGCGGCAGCGGCGCAGGCGTCCTGGCCTTGGGCGTGATGCTGGGAGTGATATCTCTCGCCGGTTCGGTCCGGCGCCGCAAGAAAAAGAAATAACCATATCTCCGATCAGGCAAGGGAGGCCTTTGTGCGATTGAAGGCCTCCCTCATTTTTCCCCGCAGTTCTATAATTAGAATGCGCTACGATGCCGCTCGACAACTTCCGATCGCACTACCTCCTTACGGCCTGGAGGCTATGGTATTTCTTACCAGAAAGCCGCAAGACATCAAGGCCGGTTAGAACAGCGGACAGGGAGGAAGAGATGAAAGGTTTATTGGTTTATCACAGCAAATGGGGCAACAACGGCCAGGTCGCGGAACAGATTGCGCGGGGACTACGCGATTCGGGACAGCAGGTAACCCTTCTTGACGCAAAATCGAAGGCGAATGTCGAGAACGGAGGATCTTTCGATTTTCTTATCGCCGGCTCGCCTACCCGCATCGGCAACATGACTTCGCCCATGAAACGTTTCTTGAAGAATAGGGTCAAGCACGATTGGAAAGGCAAGCCTTTTGCCGCCTTCGGGACCGGGCTCAAGCAAAGGGACGAGAACGACAAGAAATCGGCGGAGAGGATCTTTGATGTCCTGGAAGACAAGGGCCTGCGGCCGTTGGCGCCGCCCTTCAAGGCTACAGCAGAAGAGCTCAAAGGCCCGCTGTCCCCAGGCGATCTGGATATGGCATTCGAGTTCGGAAAGCAGGTGGCAGCCGCTCTTTCAGAGGATGACAATGGCCAATCCAAGAGGGTGGCAGGATGAAAGGTGCCGTAGTTTTCTACAGCAGGTGGGGAAATGGCAGGCAGGTGGCCGAGCAAATAGCCAAAGGCCTCGAGCAGTCGGGGCATGAAGTCTCGCTCTTGGATCTGAAAATATCGCCGGGCCTTCCCACGGACTACACAGAATTCCTCATCGCCGGTTCTCCAACTCGGGCGGGAAAAATGGCGGGACCCATGAAGCGCTTCATCAAGGAGCTGGACGACAACTGGAAGGGCAAGCCTTTTACCGCCTTCGGGACGGGGTATATGAGATGGCGTGATACGAGCAAACTATCATCAGATTCCATACAGGAGGAGCTGGAGGAGAAGGGCCTGCAAGCATTGGCCAAGCCCTTGAGGATCGGCGTCGAACATACCCGAGGCCCGCTTGCCGAAGGCGAACCGGAGAGAGCTCTCATATTCGGCCAGCGGATCGGAGCCGCGCTCAAGGAGCAGTGGCCTGTCCTATAAATACAGCGACGCACCGAGAGCGACGATGCGCCCCGCCCACAAGGCGCGCGACTGAGGCGTACTCGCTGAGTACGTCGCAGGGAGCGGAACGCAGAGGGCGGGGATGCAACGGCGGTCGAATGCCGGTGTATTTATGGGATAGACCACTAAGGGCAACCCTCTTGGAATAATTTTCCTTGCGGTTCAGTAAGGTGGTGCCGTGCCTTCATTCTTCACTTTTCGCCGTTGGCAGACTAATCAATCATTGAAGGAAAAGCGAAGAATGAAGGCACGGCACCATCAGCCATTGAGCTTGCGGTAGCCGAGCGCATCCTCAGCTTGCAGCATCTTGTGGATTTCGGTGGTCCCCTCGTAGAGGACCGGGGCACGGGCGTTGCGGAAGAGCCGCTCGACCGGGTACTCGGCCGAATAACCATAAGCGCCATGGATTTGCAGGGCTGCGTTGGTAGCCTGCAAAGCACATTCCGTCGCATGCCACTTGGCGAGCGAGGTTTCCCTGGTATTTCTGACCCCAAGGTTCTTGAGCCAGGCCGCCTGATAAACCAGCAGCCGCGAGGTCTCCAGCCCCCTGACCATTTCCGCGATCATGCCCTGCACCAATTGGTAACTGCCGATGGGCCGGCCGAAGGTGTACCTCTGGTTTGCGTATCGCACCGAGGCCTCCAGGGCGGCTCTTATGGTGCCCACAGCCCCAGCCGCGACGGTGAATCTTCCCATGTCGAGCGCATACATGGCTATCTTGAACCCTTCGCCCTCACGGCCCAGGCGGTTGGCCTCCGGCACATCCACATCACTCAAGAATATCTCGCCGGTAGACCCCGCCCAGATCCCCAGCTTATGCTGGATATCCCGCGTTTTGATGCCCGCCATGGAACGATCGAGCAGGAAGGCGGAGATTCCCTTATGTCCCGCTTCCCGGTCGGTCTTTGCGAAAACCAGGAAATGGTCGGCCACGTCTGCATAGGAGATCCAGGTCTTCTGCCCGTTCAAAAGGTAGCGATCTCCCTCTCGCCTGGCCGTGCATTCGATGGCGGCTACATCAGAACCCGCTGCCGGCTCGGTGAGTCCGAAACAGGCGATCTTTTCACCCCTCGCCTGGGGAGTGAGATAGGCCTGCTTCTGTTCCTTGCTGCCGAACTCGAGAAGGGTTAGCGAATTGAGGCCCAGATGGACGGAGAGCAAGGTGCGAAAAGCGCCGTCGCCGCGCTCGATCTCCTCGCAGATAAGGGCAGTGGCCGTAAAATCCAGCCCTTGCCCCCCGTAGTCCTCGGGAATCGCCGCCCCCAGCATCCCGCGCTCGGCCATCCCCCTTATGATATTCAGGTCCAGCCGGTGGTCGCGGTCCAGCTCGGCAATCTTTGGAAGAATTTCCCTATCGGTAAACTCCGCCGCCGTTGCACGGACCATTGCCTGCTCGGGCGATAGCTCGAAGCTGATTCCCGATTCAGCGCGGTTCGAACTCATGACCGGATTCCTCGCTTTCCCGTCGCAGCCGCCTCACGCATTCGACTATCGCCGGCAACGCGTCACCGGTCTTGGCGACGATGCATACATTCGCCAATTTATGGAAGCAGCACTCTGTGGCATTTATCTCTATTATCCTGGCCCCCGCTTTCCTGGCATGGCCGGGCAGGTAAGCAGCCGGATATACTGCCCCGGAAGTCCCGAGGATGAGAAAAAGATCGCACGATTTCGCCTCCTCGATTGCCTGCGGCATGTCCTGAACCGGATCGCCGAAACCGACTACGTCCGGGCGGCAGATTCCCCCACAGGAACACCTCGAGGCCAGCTTTATCAATCCCTCCAGATCGCCGGACTTAAGGTGCGCCATCAACTCGTCTCCCAAGCTGAATAGTTCCTCACGGCCCAGCATCTGTTTCGTCCCACATGACATGCATACCAATCGGAAGATGTTGCCATGCACCTCTATGACCCGGCTGTTTCCCGCTTCGCGATGCAGATTATCGATGTTCTGAGTAATTACCGAACTCAGTATGCCCATCGATTCCAGCTCTCCCAGGGCTCGGTGCCCTGGGTTCGGCGTCGCGTCTTTAAGGACTGAGAGTATTTCCGACATGAATTCGAGGCCGCCGCGGGGAATCCCCGATCCGGCAAAAAGACCGGAAAAGATATCGCCTCCCCCCAGCTCGGAGGGGTCGAAGCGATCCCACAAGCCGCCGGGATCCCTGAAGGTCGGTATGCCGCTCTCTTCGGAGACGCCAGCGCCGCCGAATGCCACCAGGTTTCTTGCGCTGCCGATCAGGGAGGCAGCCTCGAGAATCAATTTCTCCTCCGGCACTATCTCACCCGCCCCCGCCTTTATGTGACAATCGGGATGTATCGACATCCATATCCTAACACTTGGCCGCCTGGAGGTCTGTGCTCGTGTCTTAAGGCCGTGGCAATTTTGGTGATAGAATCGTAGTCGATATCAGGCGCTGAGAAAGTGAAGGTCTGGGCGTGAACGAGGACGATCAAATAGGTTTTACGGCCTACTGCGGCTTCTTCTGCCGCGACTGCATCCCTTCCCAAAAACGGCTCTTCGAAACCATCCGGGAACTCTCTCAACTGGCATCGACCCTCCGCCTCGATAAGTACGCCGAACTCAAGGCTCACGACAATCCTTCTCTAAAAGATTATGCAATCTTCGAACGTGTGCTTAGCGAACTTGCCGGGCTTGAATGTCAGGCCCCCTGCCGCCACGGGGGCGGAAAAGCGGAGTGCGTCATAAGGGATTGCGCCCAAGCCAGAGGGTTCGCGGGATGCTGGGAATGCAGCGAGAGGCCGGCATGCAACCTGCTGGCGCACCTCAAGTCCTTTCACGGCGCGACGATCGATAACAACCTGGATACCATAGAGGAATGCGGCATCAACGATTGGAGTGACAAAAGAGGGAAGCATTATCCTTGGTCCCAGGATTCATAAACCCTGGTACTTGGTCCTGAAACGGCTATGGGGATGATAAGGAGTTGGTAATGGCTAAGGAAAAAAGATTCGACAGGGGCGAGGCGGTTCGTTTCGGGTGGGAGGTGACCAAGAATAATCTGGCGTTCTTTGTGCTGATTCTTTTGATCACCTGGGCGGTCGAGACCATCTTTTCGATTCCGAATATTGGGTTCCACCGATTTTTCGTGGTTATGCCCTTCTTCGGCCTCATTCAATTCGTAATCGGCATTTTCGTAGGCATGGCGTACATAAGAATAAGCCTGCGTTTTGTCAGCGGAGAGACGGCGGAATTCTCAGACCTCTGGGCCAGCTATCCTTATTTCCTCAACTACCTCGTGGGGCAAATCCTTTACGGCCTTATCGTGCTGGCCGGATTTATTCTCCTTATCGTTCCCGGCATCATCTGGGCCATCAAATACCAGTTTGTCGGATACCTGATTCTCGATAAGGAAATGGCACCGGTCGCCGCCCTGAAGAGGAGTGGCGAGATGACCAAGGGGTCGAAAGGGAATCTGTTCGTTCTTGGCCTGATATTTCTTGGAATAACCATCCTGGGAGCCATCGCCTGTTTAGTCGGCCTCTTCGCCGCTATTCCCACGGTCATGGTCGCCCATGCCTATGTCTACCGGAAGCTGGCCTCCCAGGCGCGTCTGGAAACTATGGCAGCAGCCTCGACGGTGCCACCGGCGCAAACGCCTCCCGTTCCACCGTTGACGCCGCCCCCGATACCTCCGAGCAACATACCCCCTAACGTGCCGTAGGTCATCCCTGACTGTTGAGGGTGGGATTATAATAGTTGCCATGGCAGATACGAACGGGAAGCGTTTCGCTTGGGATGCAGGTGCTTATAGCAAGGCATCCGGCATACAGAAGAAATGGGGCCTCGAGCTCCTGGACAAGCTGCGCCTGCGGGGAGACGAACGCGTCCTCGATATAGGATGCGGAGACGGGAAGCTTTCACTCGAGATCGCTTTACGCGTTCCCGAGGGGTCGGTTGTCGGCATAGACAGCTCGCAGGAAATGATAGCTTTCGCCCGGGATAAGTATCCCGCCGAGCGCCACCTCAATCTTTCCTGGCAAGTAATGGACGTCCGTGAACTTGGATTCGACGAAGAATTCAACGTAGTTTTTTCAAACGCGGTAATGCATTGGGTCTTGGACCATCTCGTCGTCTTGAAAGGCATCCGGAGGGCCTTGCGGCCAGGGGGACGGGTCCTCCTGCAGATGGGAGGGAGGGGTAACGTATCGGACATGGGCAGGATCTTAGCCGAACTGATAGCATTGGACTCCTGGCTTCCATATTTTACTAATTTCACCTTCCCATTTGGCTTCTACGGTCCCGAGGAATATCGCGGCTGGCTGGAAGAGGCCGGCTTGAAAGCCCTTCGCCTCGAGCTGATTTCGAAGGACATGGCTTTCGAGAGTAAAAAGGCCTTGGCAAGCTGGGTTCGTACCACCTGGATGCCCTTTACGGAGAGAGTGCCGGAGGAGATGCGCGAGGTCTTCATCGGCGAAATAGTGGACCACTTTGGGGAGTGCCATCCGGCAGGGGCTGACGGGCTGTTGCACTTGGAGGCGACGCGGCTGGAGGTCGAGGCCGAAAGGCCAATATGAGAAGAAGCGCCGGGTTGCAACGGCGCTTCTTCTCATATTGATCGAGTTGATAAATTTCTAAATAAAGGCTCCCCTTCTTACCCCCTGGTCTTCCCTATCCTGTCTTCTCCTTCTTCCACCAGTGACCCTTCTTGTCATCGTAGCGCCTGACTTTGTACTTCTGTTCGCACGGCGTTACCTTCACTCGCGAAAGACTCTTGAATTCCTCGACCATTGTCATGTAATCCTCTTCGTCGGGCATTTCCTCGAGCTCCTCGATCCTCTCCAGCGTGTGCAAGGCGCATACCTTTATGGGAGTATCGTCAAGGAAATTCGCCGCTGTCTCCCAGCCCACCCGATCCGCCTCGAGCCGTGCGTAGATTTCGATGAGCATGTCGGAGAAGATGTGAAAGAGCGCCTGCCCCTTCACCCTTTCCTCATATACCTTCTTGTCGTTGTCTGTGAAAAGCTCGAACGGCTTGTCGAAGAGGTCGAATATGAGGTGCGGTACCTCGAGACCTTGATCCTGCAGATGCTGCTCGAGCCTCTTCACGAAAAAGCTGCGGTACCTGCGCCCCATGGTGGCTTCGCAACTCCTTACCTCAACTTCCAAGACTTCCATCCCTTGCACCTCCTTAGAAAACGTGGATGATGTAGATCGCCATGACCACGAGGAGGCTGGCCAGGCAGATATATCCTTTTTCCCATCTGATATCACCTATCCTGTACATCCTGCCTCACTCCTTTGCCCTCACACATCCGGCCTTCTGATTACCCCTTTCCGCCTTTCTACTACCAGCTTACGACCAACCATACATAGCTCCTAGCAATTTCTGGCAAACGAACAGTATCGAACATTTAATACCGGCATGCGGCATGTGCCCCGAGGCGAAAGGTCAAAAAACGCCTTTAAATGGGAACGTCTGGTGGTAAATGGAGCCCGGCGCGTGCGGTTTCGGCATTGCCGGTAACGGCAAGCCAGCCAAACGGTCAAGGGGGTCAGATCTCGACG
>Ga0209747_1001155_pt1 | contig 14202 bp, 4 predicted proteins | sample BarGraNGADG00311_FD_184498 | JGI IMG/M metagenome (GOLD analysis project Ga0209747, IMG submission 184498) | Arctic peat soil microbial communities from Barrow, Alaska - Barrow Graham LP Ref core NGADG0011-311 (SPAdes) (version 2) | ecosystem: Environmental > Terrestrial > Soil > Wetlands > Peat ... | reverse complement strand
AGGTGCCCGCCGTCGGGGTTGTGGAGCTCCTCGGTCCCGCCGTAGGTCGCGCCGTAAACGGTGCCGCCGGGGGACGTCACCAGTATGTCCTCGAGCTCGCGCTCGCCGTCGATTGGCCTGCCGCAGTCGCGCACCTCGCCGCTCGGCTTGATGATGAGAAAGTGCGCGTTCTGATAGGTGCCGGCGTAATACTGGTCGCGCACCGGGTCGTAGGTGATGCACCAGATCATTATCTGCTTGCGCACCTGCTGCCCGCGGTCGCCCAGGTTGGAGCTGTCGTGGGCGTAGAGCCGGCCCCCGGCCGTCCCGATCCAGATCGAAGAGTTGACGTTGGCAAGAGCGCGGGGCGACGTGCCGTCCGGGACCGCGCCCTGGTCGACGAGCTTGGTGCCGGATATTGTGGTGTCGTATATGTAAGTGTGGTTGTTGCCGCTGGTGCCGACCACGACTCCCTGTGCGCCGGTAGCCATGCTGATGACCGGGTGGGTGCAGTCACCCGCCAGCGTCGCCGAGATGCCGTCCCACTTGTAGATCTTTCCACTCTGGTGACCGATGAAAACGTCGTCACCGTAGACCGCCACGGCGTTCACTGCGGAAATATCTTCGGGGGGATCCACCTCTACGGGCTCGAAGGTGCTCCCATTCAGGTGGTAGAGCTTTCCGTCCGCCGCGCCGGCATACTCTCCGACGTCGGCACCGCCGACACTGGACTTGTAGGCCAGATCGTTGATGGCGGCGGCGCCCTCGGTGGTGCCGAGCGCGTTACCAGTCATCGCGTTCATCAAGCGCCCGTCAGAAAGGCCTGCGTAAATGGTAGAGCTATCGTGGTTGAGCGAGTTTATCGCAGCCGCCGGCCCCCATTGCCAGTCCCTGTGGAAGGTGCTTCCTTCTTCGTGGAACGACCAGATATCGCCGTTGGCCAGACCGAGACAGACCACCCCCTGGTTGCCCGTCGCCAGGTAATCTATGTCGTTCACCGCCTGGCCGGGCTCGGGCGCGCCGTAGTCGGTGTAGTGGCCCGGTGAGTCGTACGTGTACAGATTCTCGCCCTTGGAGAAATAGAGCTTCTTGCTGCCGATCGCCACCCCGGTGACCGCCGCCGGCAGGCCAACCGGGCCACCGTGGTCCTCGTAGACGTCCACGGCCCTCCTGAAGAGCCTGCCCGTCGATGATAGTGCGCTGGGGCTGCTGGTGTCGCCGGTGCCGCCGTAGAGCACGTTGTCCGACGAGACCGCCAGGGCGTTGACAGACGTAGGCGTGACCCCGCCATTGGGTGCGATGCCCTCGTCCGCCCACTCGATTGGCCGGAGGCTCGAGTAACTCCACACGTGTCCGTCATCCATACCGGCGAAGACCACCCCCGAACGAACGGCGAGCGACTCTATCTTCACCCCGCCACCGGGGCTGCCCAGGGGAGCGAACGAGCCGGGAGAGGCGGTGTCGTAGCTGTGCAGGGCGCCGTCCGCGGTCCCCGTGTACAGCACCGTCCCGTCGGAGGCAAAGGCGTTTACCGCCGAGCCCAGGCCGGGAGAGTTGATCTCGGTGAAAGTCCCGCCGTTGAATACCTTGCCGTTATCCAGGCCCAGGTAGAGCTGGCCCCCCACGACCGCCATCGTGAGCGTCTTGCTCGAGCCCGAGGGCTGTCCCAGGTAGGTAAAGGCAGGCCCGCCCGCGTAGGTGTAGACGTGGCCCGAGCCGGTGCCGGCATAGACCAGCCCGCCGAAGCAGGCGATAGACGTGATCGGACTGTCCCTCTCCGGCATCCCCCTGTCCACGCAAAGCTTTCCCGGGTCGGAAGTGTCGTAAGAGAAGACGTGACCCTCTGAACCTGTTCCTCCGGTACCCCCGTAGACGTACCGCGTGCCGTCATATGCCAGCGCGGTGACCCTCGTCTCGTTGCCGCCGATCGCCTGGCCCCTGCTGTTGGAGACCCCGTAGTGGGACGGGCCCTGGAAAGCCTCCTGGTAGAGCTCGCCGGCGCTGTAGCGCACCAGGTGCCCCTTCTCGCCGGTGCCGGTGAACACGTCGGTGCCCACCGCGACCATCGAGAGAACGACGCGCTCCCCGGGGACGGCTTCTCCCAGGTCGTCCGGGGGTACCTGTGGCGCCTGCTCAGCGAGCTTGAGCCCGCCGGAGATCTTGGTTCCCGTCAGCGTCGAGACCCGCCTTGTCGTGGAAAAGTTGTCCGTCCACGGCGGGCTGCCCGCCCCGTCCGCCGACGCGCTCAAGGGGAGCGCCAGCGCGACGAGCGCCACCACGGCGGCCGCGATAACACTCGCTGCGAACCGCTTCCTGGGGCGCTTGCTGGAACTGGATGCTGTCATATCTCTAACCGTAGGTGTCCCCGGTTTCCGCTGCACTGATCGAAGTCATACAACCCTTATGATGTAACAAGCGGGAACCAGGTTCCCGCTTGTGAATCACGCTATTGTTGCTGCCCTCGCCGCTAGGGCGCATCCACCGCCGCGGCATAGCTGAACACGCCATACATGTACGGGTCGCTCAGGAAACTGTTGTTGCTCCAGGTCTTCATCGTGACCATCGCCAGCGCGCTGTTCAGGCCCGCCAGGTTCAGCTGTCCGACCAGGAAGTTGACGCTGTTGGAATCGGCCAGAGCTATCATCAGCTGCCTGGACATCTCGATCGCGCCCGGCGTGCACAGGGCATCCGCCACGTTCTTCAATACCAGGTTGGTGTGGGTCACCGGGTCGCTGTAGTTGGCGACCCCGCTGATCACGCTGTTCACGAACGCCCGGCCGTTGGCGGACCCCAGTGTGTTGGCCGTCGCCACCGGGTCCATCCCGCCCATCAGGTCTCCCAGGAACGCCGGGTTCGAGTTTACTATCTTCGCTATTATGGCCGGGTCGATTCCACCCTGAGCCACCGGTTTGACCAGGTCGTACACCATGCCCTTGGGGCCGCCCGGCAGGTAGCTCTTCAGGGTGGTCGAGTCCATTGCGTTGTTGATCACGTCGGCGTCCAGGTTGGCGATTATGCCCTGGATGACCGGCTCGTTGCTGTTGATCGCACTCGCGATGATCATAGGGTTGATGCCGCCCTGGTCGGGGTGGGCCGGGTCGTACGTGGCCATCAGGGCCTTGGTGAAGGCCGGGTTGTCGTTGGAGACCTGCGCGAGCACCCTCGGGTCCATGCCGATCGACGGGTTGAGCATCGCGGTCAGGAAGTTCTGGCCCCCGACGGTGTTGATGGCGCCGGCTATCACGCCGGGCTCCAGGTTGGACACCAGTCCGTTAAGGAACGTGGGACTGCTGTTGATGACCACGCCTATCACGGCGGGGTTCAGGTACGCCATCATCTGGCTCGACATGCTGGCCGTGTTGTTAACGATCGTCGCCACCACCGCCGGGTTGAGGTCCCCGACGAGCGCGGTCACGAACGGGACGTTGGCGTTGAGCGCCTGGGCCGTCGTCCTCACGTCCATCTTTCCCATGATCTGCTGCACGAACGGCCCGTTGTTGTTGACCACGCTGGCCACAACGGCCGGGTTGAGCTTGCCGACCAGCTTGATCACGAACGTCGGGTCGGCGTTCATGCCGGCCGCCATCGCGTTGGCGTCAAGCTTGGACACCATCTTGGCCAGGAACGACCCGTTCGCGTTCACCACCCCTGCAATGACGTTGGGGTCGAGCTTTCCGACCAGCCCTGCCGTCCACGACCAGGTCGACGACATCATGTCGTTGAGCTTGTCGACGTTCAGGTACCCCAGCAGCGCCTTGAGGAAGTCTGGGTTCTGGTTTATCGCCTGGGCCGTACCCACGGTCGACATGTTCTGCATCAGGCCCGCCAGGAACTGCCCGTTGGCGTTGAGCGCATTGGCGATCGGGCCCGGCGAGAGCCTGGGCACGAGCTTGTTGATCATGTCCGCGTTGTTGGCCACCGCAGACAGGAATTCGTTTGACAGGTTGCCCAGCACGCCGGTGATGAGCGGCGCCGAGTTGTTGACTATCCCCGCGATCGCCTTGGGATCCAGGTAACCAATCAGCTTCGAGGTGAAGTCGGTGGTAGACGCCATGTTCTTGGCCAGGCCCGCCGGGTCCATCTTGGACATGAACCTGGTCAGGAACGCCTGGTTGTTGGCTATCGTGGCTATCAAGTTGGGGCTGATGTTCATCGCGACCTGGTAGGTGAACCCCGCGGTCTGCTGGCTGGTCCTGGCCAGATCATCGGGGTTCATCGCCCCCACCAGCCTGGTGAGGAACGTCTCGTTGCCGTTCACGACGCCCGCGATGACGTTGGGGTCGAGCTGCGGCAGCAACTGCGCGATGAAGGTGGTGTTCTGCGCCATGCCCTGCGAAAGGGCGTTGGCGTCGAGCTTGCTGACCAACTGGGCTATCCAGGGGCCGTTGTTGTTGAGTATGCCCGCCACCGCGTCGGGATTGAGGAACCCGACCAGCTTAGCGGTGAACGCGGGGTTGGCGTTCATCGACTTCGCGGCCACCTGGTAGTCGGTGTAACCGATCAGCTTGGTCAGGAAGTCGCCGTTCTCGTTGATGGCGTTCCCCAGCACCTTGGCGTCCAGGGCTCCGACCAGGTCGCTCAGGAACGGTCCGGCCTTGTTTATTATCTGTGCCGTCACCTCGGGCTTCGAGTTCGCCATCATCGCGGACAGGAACTTCTCGTTCTTGTTGATGGCGTTGGCCACCACCTTGCCATCGATGTTCAGGAGGACCTCACTGACCCACTCGGAGTTCTCGTTCACTGCTATGGCAGTGCCACCGGGGTCCATGTACTTCATGACCTCGCTCACGAACCCGGGGTTGTCCCTTATCGCCTTGCCCACGGCCTTCGGGTCGAGGGCAGCAAGCATCGAGCTGGTGCTCTTGACGTTGCTGCTCATCTTACCGATGAGTGGCCCGAGTGGTGTCCTGGCCGGGAGGAACCCAACCAACCCCACCACGGCGACTCCTACCAGCAGTAGGATCACCACCGCGTTTATCAGTGTCTGGAGACTGCGGTTATACAGCATCTTCTGTCTCCTAGCCTCTCTTCCTAGTGCTCCCTACCAGTGATCGAGCGGTTCGCCGGCCGTCGTGTTCAGTCTCGCGTCCTGTATCTGGACCCAGCCGTTCATGGACGGCAGCGTCCAGACGTATATGACCTGCGTCGCGCCGTACATCCAGGTGCGCCGCAGAACGTTCTGGCTCGGGTTGTAGGCGGTGCCCGTCCTCGGGTTTATCGCGCCGGAGTTGGTCGGTCCGGCGATGGCCTGCAGGATCGTGTTCGCGCTGATCCCGCCGGTCGCGCGGTTCAGCAGGTTGCCGATGAAGTTGCCGCTGTTGGACAGCAGGGTCCTGGTCCCGGTCGGACTCATCGCGGCCATGAACGGCCCCAGGAAGTTACTGGCCTGGGTGGTCGCCAGTATCGGCTCCAGGATGGACGGGTCGATGCCCACGTGAGCCCCGCCCGGCAGGACCGTCGGATCGAGCATGGCCGCCATCATCTCGGGATGAGCGTTGGTCGCCTGCGCTATCACGCTACCCTGCAGGTCTCCTACCAGTTCGACCAGGGTGTCCTGTGCAATCAGGTTATGGTTGATGACGTCGACCATGTCCGCGGGCTTCATGTAGGCCATCATGTCGGTGACGAATTGCTGGTTGTTGTTTACCGCGCTGGCTATGACGCTGGGCGTCAGGTGCGACAGGAGCTGGGCTATCCAGGCGCCGCTGCCGTTCAGGATCTGGGCCACCACATCCGGGTGGAGCCCGTTCCTCATCAGGTCATCACTGAACTGCTGCCCGGCCGGGCTGTTCATCGGGGCCGCGGTGGTCCGTGCGTCCAGGTTGGCGATCAGGCCCACCAGGAAGGCCGGGTTCATGTTCACCGCGTTGGCGATGATTCCCGGATCGACCCCCACGTGACCCGTTATAGGATCGGTGGGCGCCAGCAGGCCCTGCAGGAAAGCGCCGTTGGCGTTGACCGCTTCGGCGGTGATCTGCGGGTTCAGGTGGCTCATCAGGTTCGACAGGAACGTCCCGTTGTTGTTGACCACGTCAGCGATGACCGGAGCGTTCAGCCTGGCGAGCAACTGGCTGGTCATCTGCGGGTTGGCGTTGAGCGCGTTGGCCAGCACCGTGGTGTTGAGGCTCTTGACCAGGTTGGTCAGGAACGTCCCGTTGGCGTTGACCGCGCCCGCTATCACGTCGACGTTCAGGTATTTCATTATCTTGGACGACGCATCCGGGTTGGCGTTGATGGCCTTCGCCAGCACCGTCGGATCGAGCTTCGACACCAGCCTGGTCAGGAACGAGCCCGAGGAGTTCACGCTGTTCGCCGTCGTGGCCGGATCCATGTAGGTCTGCAGCTTGCCTATGAAATCGGTGTTATCGTTGACCAGCCCGGCTATGACCTTCGGGTTGAGGTGGCTCATCAGTCCGGCCATCATCTGGCTGTTGGCGTTCATCGCGGCGGCGATCGGCACCGGGTTGATCCTGGCGATTACGTTGGTCAGGAACTGCTGGTTCTTGAGCACGTTGGCGATCAGGTCAGGGTTGCTGCTGTTGCTCATCGCCTTGACGAAGCTGATGTTGTTGTTCAACACGCCCGCCAGCATGTTGGGGTCGAGCGAGTTCAACAGAGAGGTCGCGAACGGACCGATCTGGTTGACCAGGCCCCCTATCGAAGACGGCGAGAGCTTGGCCATCAGCTTGTTGGTCATCGCGGTGTTGTTGGCAACCGCGCTGATGAGCTCGGGCGACAGGCGCTCCAGCAAACCCGAGATGAGCGTACCGCTGTTGTTTACTATCCCGGCTATGACAATCGGGTCGAGCTTGTTGACCAGGTTCACAGTGAATGTCGGGTCCTGGCTGGCGGCGCGAGCCAGCATCTCGGGGTTCAGCTTCCCCACCAACTGTGTGACGAACGGCCCGTTGGAGTTGATGACGCTCGCGAGCACACTGACGTTGAGGTAGTTCAAGACCTTGGAGCTGGTCGCGGCGTTGGCGTTCACCGCGTTGGCGATGACGTCCGTGCTGAGATTCCCGACCAGTTGGGTCAGGACCGACTCGTTGGCGCTGATCGCATCGGCGAGCACCTTGGCGTCCAGGTAGTTCATCACCTGCGCCGTGAAATCGGTGCTGGCGGCCATGCTGGCGGCCAGGACCTTCGGGTCCAGCTGGCCGATGAGCTCTGAGAGGAACTTGCCGCTGGCGTTGACCGCTCCCGCGACCACTTCCGGCTTGACATACTTGAGCAGCTCGGTGATGAAGCCAACGTTCTGGTTCATGCCGGCGGACATCGCCGACGGGTCGAGATAGCTGACCAGCTCGACGATGAACTTCTCGTTTTCGTTGACCGTGGTGGCCACCATCTTGGGGTCAAGCTCGGACATCATCTTTGACATCATGGTCGGGTCGGCGTTCATCGCGGCCGCGAGCACCTTGGGATCGAGCTTGTTCAGGAGGCCTGAGAGCATACCGGGCTGGCTGATGAGCTTGCCCATAAGAGTACCCATCGGGTTCTTGGGAAGCACCATCATTCCCGCCAATATCATCGTGGCAAGGAGGAGAAATATTACCACGATATTTACGACTCCCTGCATGCCCCGCGATAGTAACATGCTATCCAAGCCTCCAGTTCTTGTCGCTCATACAACCATCAGGGATGAGTCGAAGTCGCGTACATTGTCCACAGGTTTGCTTCGGCTGTCATCCATCCCATTATCGGTACCTTCGCCTTCGCCTTGACGTGCAGCTCGAGGTGCTTCATCAAGTGGTTGTCACCGTTGAGCATCGTCTGGGTGATCAGCGCAGGATCTACTATTGCCAGAAGGTCCGGCAGAAGGTTCGGGTTCGCGTTCAGGGCGTTCGAGATCACGGACGGCTGCAGGTTTGCCAGCAGCCTGCCGGTGACGTCCGGATGCGCGTTCATCGCCGTGGCCAGGACCCCCGGGTCCAGGCCGCTCGGCGGCGACTGCAGCAGTTGCAGTATGAGCCCGTTGGGAACCCCTGAGACCTCCGGCCTGTTCACTACGTCCGCTATGACCGACGCCTGGTTGGGGTCGCCCATCATGTTGGCCAGGAACGTCGGGTTGTTGTTGATCGCCGTGGCGAGCGCTCCCTCGGCGCCTGCCGCGTGTATGGCCTCCAGCAGCCGTCCCACTATGTCTTCGCTGCCCTGCTCGAGGTGGACCTGGTGCTGGATGTCGGCCATGGACTGCGCGTCCATCCAGTAGATCATGCCCTGCAGGAAGTTGGGGTTGGCATTGATCGCGGCCGCCAGCCCGTTGGTGTCGAGGCTTCTCACCAGCGTGCCCAGGACGTCGGAGTTGTTGTTGACTATGCCACCGATGACATTCACGTCCAGGTTGGCCATCAGGCCCTCCATGAACGCCTCGCTGTCGTGGGTGGCCTGCGTGAGCACCGCCGGGTCGAGGTAGCCGACAAGCCTTCTGAGCCAATCGCCGTTGGCATTGACGATCGAGGCCACCGCCGACGGCGACAGGTAGTTGAGCATCCTGGTGGTCATCGTGCGGTTGGCGTTCATGGCGTTGGCGAGCACCAGCGGGTTCAGGTACGCCAGGAGCCGCTTCAGGAACGCGCCATTCGAGTTTATTATGTTTGCCGTCGTGTTCACGTCGGTGTGAAGCATCATGTTGGTCAGGAACGCCTGGTTCGAGTTGAGCACCCCGGCCAGCGCCTTGGGGTCGAGCCGCCCGATCAGTGAGGTCAGGAACGGCCCGTTGGCGTTGAGTATCTTGGCGCTCACGTCAGGCTTCATCTTGCCCATCATCTGCTGCAGGAACCCCTCGCTGCCGTTGATCACCCCGGCGATGACGTCGGGGTTGAGGTTCTGCAGGAGCTCCTGGGTCGCTTTAGGCGCCGAGTTCATCGCCACTGCGATGACCTGCGGGTTGATGTACTTTATCAGCGCGTCTATGAAGGCCTGGTTGTTGTTGACGACGCCCGCCGTTATCGCGGGGTCGGAAACGGCCATCACCCTCGTCAGGAAGGCCTGGTTGTTTGCGATCGACGCCACGAAGTCGGGCGAGACGTTGGCGACCACGTTGGCCAGGAACTGCTGGTTTGAATCCATCGACTTTGTCATCTGCGCCGGGTCGAGGTGCTGGACCAGAGCCGTCAGGAAAGTCCCGTTGGCGTTGAGAGCCCCTGCCAGCGAGCCCGGGTTGAGAGCCCCGACCACCCTGAGCATGAAGCCCTGGTTGTTGATGATGTCGGCGGCGACCGTCGGGTCCATGCTGTCCATGAGCTTGGTCACCATGCCGGCATTATTGTTGACGACGCCCGCGAGCACGTCCGGGCTGAGCCTGCCCACCAGGTTCGCTATCCAGTCGCCATTGGCGTTGACCACCCCGGCCATGATGTCGGGGTTCTGGTATTTCATCGCCGCCATGACGAACGCCTCGTTGGAGTTGATAGCGTTCGCCAGGACGTCACCATTGAGCCTCCCGACCAGTGTCGAGAGCCAGGGTCCGTTGTTGTTTACTATCATCGCGGTGTTCTGCGGGTCCATGGTGCCCATCACCGCGGACAGGAACGGCCCGTTGTTGTTAATGACGTCGGCGATTACCACCGGCGAGAGAGATCCGATCAGGTTGCCGAGGAACTGGCCGTTCTCGTTCACGATCAGCGCGACCACCTGCGGGTCGAGATACTTCATCAGCTCGCTCGACATCTTGGTGTTCCCGTTGATTACGCGCCCCAGCACCTTGGGATCCAGGTTGGAGATGACGGAGGCGATCGTCTTGCCGTTACCGTTGATCGGCACCGCGACCGCCTGCGGGTCCAGCAGCGAGATCATCTTGACGCTCATCTCGGGGTTCTTGTTGATGGCGACCGCGATGACTTCGGGTGGGAGCTGGGCGACCAGCGAGGAGAGGAACTGCGGGTTCTGGTTCATGGCCTTGGCCATAGCCTTGGGGTCCGAGTTCTTCATGATGCCCTCGAGGAGATACTTGTGGTTCGCGAGCTCACCGAGGAGTTGTCCGGCGGGGTACTTGGTAACAGGCATCGCCATGGCCCCGGCCAGGATGACGCTGATCAACATCAGGCCTATCACTACGACGTTGACGAGAGCCTGCATCCTCGGCCGCACCAGCACGTTGCGCCCTGGCGCCAACGATGCCGGGCCGACCCTTGCAGCTCTCACCCTGGGCGCGGCCGCCGCTACGCCTGCTGCGGCACCTACCACACCCATGCTGAGCACACGCTGTCGGAAGTCCTGCCTGGACTTCGCGGACATGCTCGGCTGCTCGACGCTCTCGATAACCATCGCGGTCTTGAGGACCGGCTCGAGCTCAGCACGGACGTCCGTGTGCTTGCTCAGAATGGAATCGAGTTTGCTCCGGTCCTTGCGGACCGCGTCGAGAGACTTGTCAAAAAGGTTACCTGAATCTTCATTCAAGCGAACCACTTCCCACCTTTCACACCGGACTCATCTCTGGATTCCCGCTTGCTTAAACGATACGGGGGACGTAAAGATACGGCTTCAGGTAGAGGAAAAATCACCAGATAGGCGAATAATCAGACCCGCTCGAGGTAGTCGGTGCCGCTCGAGTTGCTCAAGATCCGGTTCAGAGCGAGCAAGCCGCGCTTCTGGGTGGACTTCACGGCTCCCACGGAGATACCCATGATCTCGGCGACCTGGGCGTTGGAGAGGCTGTCGATGAACTTCAGGACCAGGACTTCTCGCTGGTTGTGCGTGAGTTTCTGCATGGCCTTGTAGAGGCGCTCGCTCTCGAGGTCCGCCAGGACCGATTCGACCGGATTTCCCCGGGGGGAAGCGGTCGGCGGCTGATCGTCGATCGGCACGCTCTCGCGCTTCGATTCCCTCCTGAAGAAGTCCACCACCAGGTTGTGGGCTATCCGGTACAGCCAGGAGCTGAAGGCCACGTCGCGCATCTCGTAGGAGTTTATGTTCTCGAAGGCCTTCAAGAATGTCTGGCCCGTCAGGTCCTGGGATTCGGTAAGGTTGCCTACTTTGTAGTAGACGTAGCGGAAGATCTGGTCCACATACTCGTCGTAGAGCATGCCGAAAGCCTCCGGGTCCCGGGTTTTTGCCTTTTTAACCAGACCTCTGACGTTAGCCTCACTGGCCATTCAACACTCCGGCATTCAAGACAGGGGCGCATGCCCCGGCCACCTCGGAAGGCAAAAAAGGGAAAGAAAAACCCAACCCCGCGCCATCACCGTTCGTTTAGTTGTCTATAGTTAAGAATGGTTAACTTGAGTATACTATATTTTCCTGACCGTGAATAATATTTTGACCCCGCGTTCGACAATGCGCAAGCGGACAAGCCCACTCCATCAAATGCAGACCGACAGCGAGTTGCTTCCTCTGATGAGAACGCCGTGTTTCCGCCTCCCTCGAGGACTCGGGGTCCTCGTACCGTCCCTCCCTGCGCCAGTCCATTAATAATAAAGAAGAGCGGGCCGCATGGCTACACGGCCCGCCCATCAGTTCTATCTCTTCATATCTCTAGTAATGGAAACCGACGACGTCGTGGCCGCCCGTCCAACCGTGCTGGTTGAAGTACATCGGCCTCTCCACGATCACGCTTCCCGTGGTGGTCACCCTGGCGGAGACGTCCTTGCCCCAGCCGACCGCGCCGTTGACGTCGATCGTGGCCCTGGCGTGCGGATTGACAGTCACGCTCTGGGTCACCGGAGCGCCCTTGCCCAGCATGTAGGTGATGTTCACGGTCGCCGTCTTGTTGCCCGGGTTCTGGACGCTCAACCACTCCTGGAACCCGTTCTGGGTCGCGCCTTCGGCGAAGTACCAGTTCGGGGAGCTGCAGGTGGCGCCGATGACGTCATGGCCTCCGGTGAGGCCGACGTAGTCGAAGTACATCGGACGCTCGGCGACGACCGGCTGGTCCGATGTGACCTGCATCGATACGTCGCGCCCGCGGCCGACGATGGCGACCACGTCGATCGTCTTTCGCGAGTGCCCCTCGACCGTGACCAGCTGGGTCAGGACCTCTCCGCTCTCCAGCATGTAGTGGACGGTCGCGTTCGCGCTGGTGCTGCCGGGGTTCTGCAGGCACAGCCACTCATCGAAGCCGTCCCGCGTGGTCCCTTCGGCGAAGTACCACTGTTTGCCGGGCGCGTTGGCCCCCACCACGTCGTGGCCTCCGGTCCAGTTGTCTATGCCGGGCTTGTAGACGAAGTACATCGGGCGCTCGGCGATTATGCCCACGTTGGAGTGGACCATCGCGGAGCAGTCCTTGTTGGGACCGAGGAAGCCCTTCACGTCTACGGTCTGGCGGCTCGTCGGCGGTATTGTGACCTTCTGCACCTGGGTGGTGCCGGCCTGGAGCATGTAGGTTATGTCTACGCTGGCCGTGGTGGTGCCGGGGTTCTGCAGGCACAGCCACTCATCGAAGCCGTCGCGCGTATTGCCCTCGGCGAAGAACCAGTCCGGCGCGGGCGCTATCGCCCCGACCACGTCGTGTCCACCGGTCCACACGCCTCCGTAGTTGAAGTACATCGGTCGCTCGGCCATGATCGGCAGCGTCGAGGTCACCTTGGTGGAGACGTCCTGGTTCGCGCCGACCGCGTCGGGGACGAACAGCGTCATGCGGCTATTTGGCTGAACCGTCACTTGCTGCGGCCTGGTGGTGCCGTCACCGAGCATGTAGGTCATATTGACCGTCGCCGCCTGGTCGTTCGGGTTCATCAAGCTGAGCCACTCCTCGAAGTTCGGCCTGGTGGTCCCCTCGGCGAAGTAGTAGGTCTTGGAGAGGCCAACCTCGAACTGGACGGGGTTGCTGACCCCCTCGTCCGTCGTGACAGTCACCGGCCCGGTCTCGGCCCCGTAAGGCACCTTGACCTTGATGCTGGTGTTCGACCACGAGTCCGCGGCCGCCGCGTCCACGCCGTTGAAGGTGACCTTGTATCCCAGAGCCTGGGAGGCCTTGAAGTTGCTGCCCGTTATCGTGATCTGCCCGGTCGGCGGACCCTGCAGCGGGCTGATGGCCGTCACCCGGGGGCCGGCGTTGAACGCGAACCCGTTGCTGACGCCGTCGGGGGTTGTGACCGTTACGTTGCCGGTGGTGCAGCCCTTCGGCGCCTTGATGACTATCGAGGTCTTCGACCAGGACGTCGCGGTTCCGGCGCGGACTCCGTTGAAGTCGACGTGGCTGGTCCCTTGCGCGGCTCCGAACGTGAAGCCGCTGATGGTCACCATGGTCTCACCGGGCACGATGGTCGTCGGGCTCATCGTGGTGATCTTGGGCATGACCGTGAAGGTGATGGGGCCGCTCGAGGTCGTTCCGCCGTTGGTGTTGACGATCACGGGGCCGGTCGTCGCGTCGGCGGGAACGTTCACCGAGATCGAGTCCTTGCCCCACGGGGCCGCCGCCGCGGTGGTGCCGTTCATCGTCACCGTGCTGGTGCCCTGCGCCAGCCCGAAGCCGGTTCCCGTGAGGGTGATGCGATCGCCCAACCGTCCGGAGACGGCGCTCAGCGAGTCCAGGTAGGGAAGCAGCGTGAAGGGCCGCGTGTCGCTGTCCCCACCCACGGTCGTTACCTTCAAGGTGCCGGCCGTCAGGTTGGAGTCGGGCACTACCGCCACTATATGCATGTCGTCCCACTGCGTATACGAGCTGGCCTGGGTGTTGATGAACAAGACGCGGCTGGTGCCCTGGGTGTCACCGAAGCACCTGCCGTTGAGGGTTATCGGGTCGCCGACCGCGCCGTTCGCCGCTGACACCGAGTCTATCTTCGGCACGATGGTCAGGGTGGTGTTGTTGCTCACCTGGCTCCCGCCCGTCACCACCAGGTTGCCGGTGCGGGGAACGAAGGTCCCCGCGACGTAAGGCACGTCGAACACGATGGCCGTGTTACTCCAGGAGGTGGGCTCGACGGTGCCCCCCACTCCCACTGTCTGCGGGCCGGTCGATGTGTTTATGGTCACTTTGTCGGCGGACGCGTGCCTGTTGCCGGCTCCTGGATCGGGGCCGAAGTTGGTGCCCGTTACGGTAACCGTGTCACCGGGCCTGGCGGGGTTGCCGGTCAGGCCGGTCACATGCGGCACCACCGTGATGCCGAACGGGGCGCTGGAGTTGCTGGCGTCCCCCGCGGTCACTATGACCTCGGCTCCGGTGCCGGGCGCGGCCGTGTCGGGCAGGGCAAACTGGATCTGAGTGTTGGACCAGGAGGTCACGGCGGCATCAGCCACCCGCGCGCCCTCGACAGTCACGTGGTTGGCGTCAGTGTTCCTGTT
>Ga0209747_1001149_pt1 | contig 14245 bp, 11 predicted proteins | sample BarGraNGADG00311_FD_184498 | JGI IMG/M metagenome (GOLD analysis project Ga0209747, IMG submission 184498) | Arctic peat soil microbial communities from Barrow, Alaska - Barrow Graham LP Ref core NGADG0011-311 (SPAdes) (version 2) | ecosystem: Environmental > Terrestrial > Soil > Wetlands > Peat... | reverse complement strand
TACCAGTCGCCAGGTGTTTATGTCGAGGAAGTCGCTGCGGGGGCACGCCCGCTCGCCGGGGTAGGTACGGCGATCGCCGCCTTCGTGGGGCTGACCGAGTCAGGCCCGTTCAACCGGCCCACCCTCGTCAGCAACTGGACGCAGTTCGCCACCAACTTCGGCGGCTTCGTGGAAGGCAGCTACCTCGCCCAGTCGGTCTACGGCTACTTCATGAACGGCGGCGGCAACTGCTACATCGTCCGCATCGGACAGGATCCCGGCGCGAGCACCGCCGGCGCCCGCGGAGGACGCGCGAAGGAACTCACAGCCGCGCCCAACGCCCAGATCGGACGGCTCAGGGCGACGGCGGTCGACCCGGTCGCCAAGCCCGGCGAGATCAGCGTCCAGATCACCGACCCGGGCGGGGACAACCCGGCGCCCGACGCGTTCAAGGTCCTGGTGAAGCGCAACGGCGAGGTTGTCGAGGAGTTCGACAACGCCAGCATGGCCAGGGGCAAGCAGAACGTCGTGACGATGGTCAACGCCACCTCCAAGGTCATCAGCCTGGAGGACACGACCAGCGGCTCGCTCGAGCGGCTCGCCAATTCCGAGGTCGCACTCGCCGCACCTCCCCCCCCGGCAGCCCTGCCTTCACCGCGGCTGAGTGCCGACGACTACGTGGGCGACGTCGCCGAACGCAGCGGCTTTGGCGCGCTGGAGGCCGTCGACGAGATCACGATGCTCTGCGTGCCGGACCTGATGAGCGCCTACCAGCAGGGCGCGATCGACCTCGACACAGTGCAGGCGGTACAAACGGCGATGATCGCGCACTGCGAGCTGATGGGCGACCGGATCGCGATCCTCGATCCTCCACCGGGTCTGAACGCCCAGCAGGTGAAGGAATGGCGGGTAGACAAGGCACGCTACGACTCGATGTACGCGACCCTCTACTGGCCGTGGATCCAGACGATGAACCCCGCCACCGGGATGCTCTCGTTCATGCCGCCATCCGGTTACATGGCTGGCATCTGGGGCCGAAATGACGACACCAGAGGCGTCCACAAGGCGCCGGCCAACGAGGTCATCAGGGGCGTCGTGGACATCGAGATCAACATCACCCGCAAGGAGCACGACCTGCTGAATCCCGAAGGGATCAACTGCATCCGGGCGTTCCCCGGCCGTGGCATCCGCGTCTGGGGCGCGCGCACGCTCTCCTCCGACCCGGCGTGGCGGTACCTGAACGTCCGGCGGCTCTTCAACTACCTCGAGGAGAGCATCCTCAGCGGCACCAACTGGGTGGTGTTCGAACCCAACGACGAAGCCTTGTGGGCCAAGATCAGGCGGACGATCTCAGCGTTCCTGGTGCAGGAGTGGCGGTCCGGCGCGCTGTTCGGCAGTACCCCTGACGAGGCGTTCTACGTCAAGTGCGACTCCGAAACCAATCCCAGCGAAGGCATCGACGCCGGCCAAGTGGTCTGCGAGATCGGCGTCGCTCCAGTCAAGCCCGCGGAGTTCGTGATCTTCCGGCTGGCCCAGTTCTCCGGCGGCACGTCGCTGGTCAGCGAATAGGTACACCAACGTGTAGAGAGGCAGCACCATGGCACTTCCCTCGGGCGACAGCTCAGTCGGGCATTCCTTTGGCTTGGAGTTCGACGGCATCTCGATCAAGGCAATCACTGAGGTCAGCGGCCTCAAGCTCGAGCAGGACGTCGTCGAGTACAAGGAGAACGGCGCGGACGGCAAATACCAGATTCGCCGTCTGCCCGGCCGTCCCAAGGCACCAGACATCACCCTGACCCGTGGCCTCACCTCGGACAACAGCTTCGAGAAGTGGGTCAAGGACAGCCGGTTCGGCAAGATGGCAGACGTCCGCAAGGGTGGCGCAATCATCGTCTACGACTACGAGGGCAACGCGGTCAAGCGCTACAAGTTGACCAATGCGTGGCCGAAGAGCCTGGAGATCGGCAGCCTGAAGGCCGGCGGCACCTCGTACCTGACGGAGAAGCTCGTCCTCACCTGCGAGAGCATCGAGGTCGAGTGATGCGCCGGGGGTCGCTTGCTGAACTGTTCGGGGACGCGGTCGCGGACAGTTCCCCGTCGGACACGACCTCCGACCCGCGTACCGAACCGCTGATCACCGAGTTCCCGTTCGTGTTGCCGCGCGGCTACGTCGACGGGTCGGGGGTCGTGCACCGCGGGGGGACCATGCGGCTGGCGACGGCTCGCGACGAGCTGATCCCCTTGCGCGATGATCGGGTACGGGAGAATCCGGCCTACCTGACCGTGGTGCTGCTGGCCCGCGTGATCACCAGGATCGGAACCATCACCGATGTCCATGCGGGAGTGGTCGAGAACCTGTTCGCGGCCGATCTCGCCTTCCTTCAGGACCTCTACCGGCGGGTGAACACCGAGGGGCACACCCGCGCGGCGGTGACCTGCCCGTCCTGTGACCACGTATTCGCCGTCGATGTCTCAGGGGGGCGCCTGGGGGAATAGTCACGTACGCGCCCGAGCGGCTCTACGCCGAGGTCGCGTACATCGCCTACTACCTGCATTGGTCGCGCGACGACATCCTCGATCTCGAGCATCGGGAGCGACAGCGATTCGTTGCCGAGGTCGCGGCCCTGAACACTCGCATCCAGCTGTCCTGATCACGATCGAGGAGGTGAAGACATGGCGTGGTGGGAGCGGTCTCTTGACCGGCTGAAGGGGGGCTTCGCCGCGAGTTCAGGACGCACCCACGACCAGCACCCAGGACCGCCGGCGGATGCGGCGGGAACCTCGTCCGAAGCGTGGAGCGACGTGCCGCCACTGCAGCGCACCCTCGCCGACCCGATCCAGCCGGTCGCCATCAGCGACCAGTTCCGCGACTCGCTGGCCACCTTCGCCGACCCCAGCTTCCTGGCTCCCCTTAGCCACCACGTCGATCCGTCGGTGGGCGGGCTATCAGCCGGCCTGGTCTTTCCGGGCGGGCGGCAGACCCACTGCGGCCCCGAACTCGTCCTCCCGCAGCATGCCTCGTCTCGGCCGAAGCCGAGCGTGCAGCGGCTAGCGAGCTGGAGCGCCCTGGAGGAAGAACTTCACACCGTGCCGTTGGAGTACCTCCACCAGAGCGCGGATGAGCAGCCGATCGCTGCGGGCGCCGAGCCGGAGGCGACGAGCGTTGCGCCCGCAACCACCGAGCTTCCCGTGACTGCGCCGGTCTCGTCGGTGACCGGTACGGCGGCCGGACGAAGCGAACAGGATCTGGGCGAGTCGGCCGGGCCAGCGTTAGGTAGCGCCTTCCCGAGCCTCCAGAGTTCGGAGGCCGCCGCGCCACCAGATGCGCCGACGCTCGGTGCACGGTCGACGCCCGCTCCGCTGTTTTCCATGGCCGAGCCACCAGGGGCCTTCGCCTCCGCCGTGGGCGAACCGGTCGTCCAGCGTGTCAGGTACGAGCCTCGCTGGAACCAGCCACAGCAAGGCGCTGCTCCCACACCTCTGCACCCGACCGAGTACGAGGACGCGAGAGATTGGCCGGAGGTCTCGGTCAGCCGTTTCGCGGTACACAGCCAGCCGGGCGCAGACTCCGACGACACCGGGTTCGTGGAGACGCCGCTGGTTGTCGCCTGGGGCCAGACCTTGCCGAGCTCTGCCGCCACTTCCCAGAGCGTGAGCGACCATCCAGCTGTCGGTGTGACACCAGGTCCCTCGTCGGCCGCCCCGCCCTCGATCGGCCAGACGGTCAGCTCGGCGGCACGTATGGCTCCGCCGATCGTCGCAGTCCAGCGACGAGTCGCCGACGGCGAGTACACCACGCCCAGGCCAGAGGTCACCGTCCAGACCCAGCAGGTAGCGGAAGCCACGGCGTCCAGAGCGGTGCACCAACAGCCGCTGGTGGTGACCCCTGGTGCGGTGGCGAGGACGCCGGTGGGGGACGCCGCACCCAGGTCGGAAGTGTCCTTCGAGCGCATGTTCGCTGGCTTCAGCTCAAGCCAAACCCAGACGCAGGCGAACCCGGACGACAACCACTTCAGCGTGCAACGGGAGGGCGCTGAAGGCACGCCGGCTGCGAGTGGGCCGACAGTTTCGGCTTCGGCCGTCGAGGTTGGCGCCCTGGCCCCGTCTTCGGCCGGAGCCTCCGGGGGGGCTGGCCCAGCAGGGGGAGAGGGCATCGGCAGCACGGGGGGGAATCTCGACGAAATGGCCAGGCGGCTGTACGAACCCCTGGCAGCACGGCTCCGCGAGGAACTCTGGCTGGACCGGGAGCGGGCGGGGTTGATGAGTGATGTCTGAGCATCGATCTGCCGCACAAGCTGGTGATGGAGACTGCACCGCCGCTCGGTTCCCCCGTCCAGCTCGACTCTCCGGCGAAGTGGGTGGTCACGATGGCAGCTAACAACAAGGACCCGGCCGTCAGCGTCTGCTTCAAGGTGAGCATCGACGGCGCCGATATCGGGGCTTTCAATACCTGTGAGGGCCTGGGAATCGAGGTGGTCATCGAGCAACGCGAGGAGGGCGGCAACAACGGCTTCATCTGGCAGTTACCTACCCGGATCAAGTACAGCAACATCAAGCTGAGCCGCCCCGTCTGCCTCGACAGCGCGAAGCTGACGGCCTGGCTGTGCAGCTTCGCGTCCGGGGTGAAGCGACAGACGGCGACGATCACCGCGATGACCGGCGACATGGACGAGGTCGCGGTCTGGAACCTCGACGGTGTCATTCCGGTCCGCTGGTCCGGGCCGAGCCTCAACCCGGAGAGCCCGAAGGTCGCCGTGGAGACCGTCGAGTTCGCCCACCACGGCTTCCTTCCCGGCGGAGCTGGTTCGGGGCACAGGTGATGGGACGAAGATGACCGGCAAACCGATCGCCCTGATGACCTCCCCGACGAAGGGCGCGGGGAAGATGGACAAGGCCCAGCTCACCCTCTACGAGCCCTCACCGGGGGGTTCCCCTGGTGGGGAGCGGGGCGTCGTGCGCTTCCAGTTCAATCCCAAGGAAGTGACGATCAGCAAGTCGGCGAAGTGGGAACGGAAGCCCACCAAGGGTTCACCGAAAGCAGGGCCGCCCGAGTTCACCGGCACCGAGCCGGCGAAGATGTCGCTGGAGATGTTCCTCGACGCCACCGATTCGCGGGACGGATCTGTGGTCGAGACGGTGGAAGCACTGCTGGCGTGTTGTGTGGCCACTGAGCAGAGCACGGCGCAGAAGAAGCCCTCGCCTCCGATCGTGGTGCTGCACTGGGGGTCGACAGCCAGCTTCCCGGCGTTCATCACCTCGGTGAGCGCGAAATTCACCCTGTTCAACTCCGATGGCACACCGATCCGGGCGGTCTGCTCCGTGCAGATGGAAGAGATGCCCGGTGAGGCGTTCCGGAAGCAGAATCCGACGTCCGGAGGTCGCGAACTGCGTCGGGTGCACCGTACGGTGGCTGGCGACAGCCTCGCCTCGGTTGCTTTCGCCGAGTACGGGGATCCGACCGCCTGGCGGGCGCTCGCAGCGTTCAACGAGATCGACGATCCGCTGCGTTTGCCGGCCGGCACGCTCCTGCTGCTGCCGACCCCGGATGAGTTCGGCGCGAACCGAGTGGGGCTGGGATGAGCAGCATCACGAACACCTGTCTCGTTGCGATCGACGGCAATCCGCTGCCCGACAACGTCGTCCCATTCCTCGTGATGGCGTACGTGGACGACAGCCAGCAGCTCCCCGACACCTTCGCCCTGCGCTTCCGGGACCCGAACCGCCAGGTCCTGGCCTCAGCCAGCATCAAGGTGGGCTCACTCGCCACGATCAGTGTCCAGACTGCCGACAATCCCAAGCCGGTGATGCTGATCGCGGGGGAGGTCACAGCCCTAGAAGCCGAGTACGACCAGTCCGGAACGTTCACCGTGGTGCGCGGCTACGACCAGACCCACCGGTTCTTCCGCGGGCGGGCGACCGCCAGCTACCTTCAGATGACCGCCTCCGACATCGCCACCGCCGTCGCGAAGCGGGCCGGTCTCCAGATCGGTGACGTCACCCAGACCACCACCGTGTACGACCAGTACAGCCAAGCGGGACAGACCGACTGGGAGCTGCTGTCGAAGCTCGCGCGAGCGAACAACGTCGAGGTCTCGGTCCGTGACGGAAAGTTCTCGTTCCATGCCCCGTCGGAGGCCAGCACCGCACCCTCTCCGGCCGGGCAGGCCAACCCCCAACCCCTGGTGCTCACGCTCGGTAAGGACCTGCTGCGCTTCCGCTCAGTGCTCACCTCCGCCGCCCTGGTCGACCAGGTCGAGGTTCGCGGTTGGGACCTGGCCACCAAGAAGGCGCTGATCGCAACCGAGCCGGCAGTCACCAAACGGATCGAGCTCCCCGGTACGACGCCCGCGCAGCTCGCCAAGGTCTTCGGTGGCCCGTCGTATGTCGCCACCGACGTCCCCTACCGAACGCAGGCCGAGGTGGACGAGGCGGCCAAGGCGCTCGCCGACGAGATGGCGAGCTCGTTCGCAGAGTTCGAAGGAACGGCCCGCGGCAGGCCTGAGGTGACGGCCGGAGCCCCGATCGCCATCGACGGCCTGGGACCACCCTTCGACGGGAAGTACACCTGCACGACGTCCCGCCATATGTTCGACCCGCAGACCGGGTACACCACCTCCTTCGCGGTCACCGGGCGCAGGGACCGGACGATGCTGGGCCTCACCGCCGGTAGTGCCCGGCGGCCGCCGGTCACCATTGCCATCGGTCAGGTCTCCGACTCCAACGACCCACAGGGCTCTGGTCGGGTGAGGCTCACTTTCCCCTGGCTCTCCGACGACTACGTCAGCGACTGGGCGCGCACCGTTCAGGTGGGAGCCGGTAAGGACCGGGGCGTCCAGGTGATGCCCGAGGTTGGGGACGAGGTCCTGGTTGCCTTCGAGCAGAACGACGTGAACCGACCGGTGGTTATCGGTGGCCTGTTCAACGGCGTGGACACCATGCCGGCTGGACCGGTCGACCTGGTGGACGGCGGGACGGGCGCGGTCAACCGGCGATCGATCACGTCCCGGCTCGGGCACCGCATCGATCTCCTGGACGCTTCGGGCAAGGAAGGGATTCGGGCGACAACCGCCGGCGACAAGCTCAAGCTGGTCATGGACCACACCGGGGCGACGATCACACTGCATGCCGATGGCACCGTGGTGATCGAGGGCACGAAAGGCATCACCATCGATGCTGCGAGCTCCGACATCGACCTCAAGGGCAACAAGATCTCTCTGAAGGCGTCGAACGGGGTGAACGTGGACGGCGGGGGCGGGGCGGTCGACGTGAAGGCCGGATCGAGTCTCAACCTCAGCGGCGCGACAGCCAAGCTCGAGGGCAGCGCAACCACCGAGGTGAAGGGAGGCTCGCTTTGCAACATCCAGGCGGGCTTGGTCAAGATCAACTGAGGGTTCGTCCGGCGTGGGGCGACGACGTCCCGGGCCGACCAGCCCCTGTGCGGGGAAAGGGGTGGCTCTGATGCCCCCCGCCGCGCGGGTGGGAGACTCCACCGGCCATCCAGGAGTGATCGGTCCACCGGGGGTCCCTACAGTCCTCATCGCAGGCATGCCGGCCGCAACCGTCGGCACGCCCCACATCTGCAGCTTCCCCCCGCCGGTCGTGCATCCGCCGTCAGCCATCATTCCCCCGGGATGTCCGACCGTCCTGATCGGAGGCATGCCGGCAGCCCGCCTAGGCGACATGGCAGCGTGCGGTGCCCCGATTGTGATGGGTGCCATGACCGTGATGATCGGAGGCTGAGAACCATGCCCGGATCGGGTGAGCTGGACTTTGTGGGAGCCGGTTGGAGCTTCCCGCTCGGCACGGATGCGACCGGCGGTATCGCGCTGGTCAACCACGACCGAGAGATCGAGCAGGCGATCCGCCTGATTCTGGGGACGGCGGTCGGCGAGCGGCCGATGCGCCCGGAGTTCGGCTGCCGGATCCACGACCACGTCTTCAACTCCGCCACCTCGGCCACCGCCGGCCAGATCGCCTACGACGTGCGAGAGTCCCTCGACCGGTGGGAGCCCAGGATCGACATCCTGGGTGTCGGGGTGAGTTTCGACGCGCTCTCGGGCGGGGTGCTCTACATCGACATCCGTTACTCGATCCGGGGCCTCAACGACCCTCGGAACCTGGTCTACCCGTTCTATGTGATCCCGCAGCCCGTCGAGGCCGGGCTCCCCACAAGCAATCTGTCCGGAGGTGGATGATGCTGCCCGCGCCCGACCTTGACGATCGGAAGTTCCAGGACTTGGTGGACGACGCCAAGCGACTGGTTCAGGAACGGTGCCCGACCTGGACCGACCACAACGTCTCGGACCCGGGCGTCACCCTGATCGAAGCCGTTGCCCAGATGGTCGACCAGCTGATCTACCGCCTGAACCGTGTGCCGGACCGCAACTACGTCAAGTTCCTGGAACTCATTGGAGTGGAGCTGCGTCCACCGGCCGCCTCTCGGGGAACAGCCACCTTCTGGCTCTCCGCGCCTCAACCCCAACCCGTCAGGGTACGAGCCGAGAGCCAGGTCGGCACTCCTCGCACGGATGTCTCTGAGCCGGTCGTCTTCAGCACTACCCGCGAGCTTTCGATCGTCCCATGCTCCTTCGCCCACGTCGCCGTTCAGCCCAAAGAGCAGACCCCGAGCGACACCACCCCTACCCTCGGGCGGGGCGGATTCCGGGCGTTCAGCCCGGCGCCAGCAGTCGGGGATGCACTGCTGGTCGGCCTGTCCGACGCGGTCCCGTCGTGCGCCGTGCTGTTGCGGCTCGACTGTGCGATCTCCGGCCGGGGGGTCGACCCTCGCCGTCCACCGCTGGTGTGGGAGGCGTGGACCGGAGATGGGTGGTCGGCCTGCGATGTCGACGGTGACGGAACCGGCGGGCTGAACAAGCCCGGTGACGTCATCCTGCACCTGCCGGAGACCCACAAGGCCTCCGTCATCGCCCACGAGCGTGCCGGATGGATCAGGTGCCGGCTGATCACGGCATTGCCCGATCAGCCGAGCTACCTCGAATCACCGACCATCCTCGGCATCCAGGCGCACACAGTCGGTGGGACCGTCCCGACCGTGAACGCGGAAGTGGTTCACGGCGAGATCCTCGGCCGCTCGGACGGCACGCCTGCCCAGCGGTTCCTCCTGCAGCGGCGTCCCGTGGTCGCCTCGGACGGCCCGCGCACGCTGGCGGTCCTGGATGGGGACGAGGTCGAGACCTGGTCGGAGGTTCGGCACTTCGCTCAGTCCGGGCCGGACGACCGGCACTTCCGCATCGACGCTCACGCCGGCGAGGTTCAGTTCGGCCCGGCGATTCGCGGGGCGGACGGCAGGTTGCAGAAGCACGGGGACGTGCCGAAACGTGGTGCGGTGCTCCGCCTGGAGTTGTACCGAACTGGAGGCGGGCAGGCCGGCAACGTGGCACGCGGACAGGTCAGAACGCTCAAGACCAGCATCCCGTACGTGTCGCGGGTGGAGAACCGGACCCCTGCAATCGGGGGCACGGACGCCGAAACGCTCGCCGACGCCAAAGTCCGGGGACCCCTGTTGCTGCGTTCGCGCGGCAGGGCCGTGACGACGGAGGACTTCGAAGAGATTGCCCGGGATGCCGCCTCGGGTGCGGTGAGGGTCAAGTGTGTGCCGGAACTCGGGGTCGCAGCTGGGGTGCGCGTACTCGTGGTGCCCCGTGTCGCGGGTGACGAGGTGGGACGCATCGAGCGGGCCGACCTCAACCCGTCCGAACAGGTCCTCAGGCAGATCTGGGCGACCCTGGATGCGTGCCGCCTGGTGGGTACCCGGGTGCTGGTCCAGCCGCCCGACTACCTGGGTCTGACGATCGTGGTCCGGCTCAGTGCAAGGCCGGGATTCGATGCTGCCGAGGTCCGCACCAGCGTGTTGCGGGCGCTCTATCGACTGGTCGACCCCGTCGTCGGTGGCCCGGATGGCACGGGGTGGCCATTCGGCCGCTCGGTCCAATCCCACGAGGTCTATGCCACTCTCGCCCGGGTCGCGGGGGTAGACATGGCCCGCAAGATCGACCTCGTCCTGTTCCCGGCTGACGCGCAGACCGGTACCCGAGGAGCGGCGACCGAGCGCATCGATCTGCCGGACACCGGACTGGTCTTCTCATTCGATCATCAAGTGAGGATCGTCGAATGATCGCGAACCCAGTGCTGTCCCGTCAGCAGCGAGCAAAGGAGGGACGATGCGAGGATTGATCGAAGATCTGCCGAGTCCGCACCCTCTCGCAGAGACTCTGCCATCGATTCTGCGGGCCGACCCGGTCGCCTGCAGCCTCTCCGACACCTTCGACGAGTTGCTTGCGCCGGCCATCTTGTCGATGGATACCTTCGTCGACTACCTCGACCCGCTCACCACGGCAGAGGACATGCTTCCTTGGCTGGCACAGTGGCTGGGGATGTATCTGGATCCTGACGCAGTCCAGACGATGCACCGGAACGACTTGCAAATCGCCGGTTCGCTTAACCCCATCCGTGGGACGCGGCGCAGCATCGAGCTCCTGATCGAGCAGGCGATCGGGCTGCCGGCGGAGGTCACCGAATCGGGTTTCACGGCGTGGACGTCCAATCCAGGCGGAGAACTACCTGGCGAGGTGGAACCCAGCGTCACGATCGTCCTTCACCCACCTAGCGGGGTCACTGTCGATGTCGCCAGACTAGACACGCTGATCGGGTCGGTCACGCCTGCGCACGTCCTCCGGAAGGTGTCGGTACAGACCTGACGATCGTGCGGGCCGCGCTCCAACTGCTGGCCCAGCAGGCGTGACAACCCCCAGGGACGCCCGAACCTTGGCCTGCCCAAGCCGAGCTACTGCGACCGCAGCCCAGTCGCCCAGACGCGCGCTGCTTTCGATGACAAGGTCCCAGGACAGGTCGTGACACGGATCGATATCCGTAGAGCGCCGGGCCAAGGCGAGGGCCGTTCGCGCCTGCCCCGCTTCCAGAGCCAGCATCGCGCCACTGTAAGCGATCGATGCGGCCACATTGCGGAGCCTGTCCCTCGATGACACGACCCACTCCGCCGGGCCTGCCTCGGTCAAGAGGTCACCGGCGTAGAGCTCGAGCGCCTCCGAGCGCAGCCGTAGCGCGACCTCTCCGGTTTCGTGTGTGGCGTCGCTCACCAAGCGCTCGAACGACCGCAACTGGTCTACGGCGTCTGGCAGGGCCAGGACATAGGTGTCACCCTGGCGCCGCAAGGTCTCCTTGTTCATGCCTGCTGCCCAGAGGCAGTGTCGGATGCTCGAGACCGCCACCTGGAGGCTGCGGATGCCAGAGGGCAGGCTCAGGTCGGGCCACAACGAATCGACGAGTTCCTCGCGATGAACCGCTTGGCCGTGCCGTGCGGCGAGCAACATCAGCAGGGAGCGGGCGCGTGGACGTAGTGAGCGCCAGTCAACCTCGCGCCCGTCAACGGTCATTGAGAAGGCGCCAAGACAGGTGAGCCGCACGCTCATCGGGGCCGGCTTCAGCATGTCGACAAATGGTGCGCTTGGGCTGGCATTACCGAAGGCCGACGCGGGCATCGCTGTGTCCCCCGCGAGGCGATCGGCCCATTGTCGTACGACGGGGGCACCGAGATCCTCGGAAAGGACGGCAGCTCTTGCGAGAGCCTGAGTGGCGAGATCGTCATGCCCGACGTGAGCGAACCCGACTCCGATTGCCAGTGAAGTCAGGCACTCTGTCCACACGTCGCGCTGGTGCCCGAGGGTGTCGAGGAGCTCCATTGCAGAAACGATCCGGCAGGCACTCGGTTCGGCCGCGACGAGGATCGCCGTCTGGAGACCGCGTGCGATCCGCTCCATCCACAACCAGCCTCCAGCCTCGCATTCGAGCACGATCGGCTCTATTTGCGCCGCGCTCATCTCGTTCGCTCCGTGCAGGAGGTCGATAAGGCACTCGGTCAGGCGCAAAGCGAGTGCTGGCCACCCGGACCCTCGATCGCATGCTGTCAGTTCGGTCGCCGCGAGGTCGAGGTTGCCCGTCATGATCAGCTGGACCACGTGGGCCAGCGGCTCCGCCGTCACGGCGTCCTCGACCCGCAAGACCATCCGCAACTGGCTTGACGGGCCAGCCGGATCTGCATCACAAATGCGAGCATCGGGCGACGAGAGCCACAAGCTGACCGACTGTCGCTCCATTGCGCATGCACTACTGAGGCTTGGATCGTCGATCAGTTCCTCGGCACGGTCGTAGGCCGCGACGGCGTCACCCAGCCGCCCGCGGCGAGCGAGCAGCCTGGCTTCGGTGAGGATCAGGCCGGGGTCACCTGTCGGAGCCCCCGGAAGCGAGAGCATTCCCAACAGTCCGTCACGAGCCTCGACAGGAATAGCGGCCGGCTTGAGCAAGCGGGTCACTGCGTCCCAGTCCTCAGAGCGGGCATATGCGTGGACCGCCTCGGCCATCAGCCCGGCGCGCTCGAGTAGCTGGCCGCTGGTCAGGTAGAGTTCCCGCGTTGCTCTGCCACCCATCTGCGAGACGAGCTGCGCCTCCAACTGGGTTTGCAGAATCTGGTGGTAGCGGTAGGTGACCCCACCGTCGGTGGAAGTTGTGAATAGCTGCTCCTCCTCCAGTCGTGCGAGCACTTGAGCGCTGTCCGTTGTGCCGAGTAGCTCGTCGCACAACTCCGCCGTGAGGACGCCAAGGGTGGACGTGACTTGAAGGAAACGACGCCGCTCGGGATCCAGGCCATTGAGCACGGTAGAAGCCAGGTACGAGCGAACCAGGCGAGAGCGGCCGCCCAACTCCTCGATGGCGTGTTCGCGTTCTGCACGGCCGAACTGGGCGGTTGCCAGATGGAACAGGTGCAGCCCTGCCGCCCAGCCGCCAGTCCGGCGGGTCAGCGCTGCCGCACCCTCCGGCGAGAGCGGGGCGGCGTAAACAGTTCGGAACAGCTGTTCCACCTCCCAGGACCGGAACCGCAGATCATCGCCATCAAGCTCAATCAGCTCGCCCGAGACAACCATCCGCGACGTGTTGATCAACGGTGGTCGGCGGCTGCCGAGGATGACCTTGACGTCATGAGACCGCATCGCGAGGAACGTACCGAGCGCGCGTTCTGCGGCCGTGCCCGCGATTTCGTGTACGTCATCGATGATCAGTTGGACGGTTCCCTTGCGGCCGTCGAGAGCCGCGATGAGGCCCGCGATTCTCCCGTCGGCTGCAGCCGCGACGATCTTCTCATCACCGATCGCATCACCAAGGGCGTGTCCGAGGTGCCGGGTCAGGCCTTCTTCGTCATTGTCTTCGGGCCCCACCCCGTACCAGGCAGTGCCGTGACCCGATGTTGCGAGATGGCTGAGGAGCGTCGTCTTCCCGGATCCTGGAGGACCTATGACCAGCGCCATCGATGCTGGCCCGTCAGAGCCGGGTTGCAGCGATGCGACCGTCGTCACCAGACGTTCCCGAACCAGCCCCTTCGGGTCGGGCCGCCGAAACTTCTCGAGGAAGACGTCCATGGCGTCAGCGAGCGCGAACTCGCACAAGGGCAGAGCGGAGCCGATCGGATTCGGCGTGCTGTTCGCGCCGGGTCTCATACGTGCTTTGCCTGGGCCTACGGTGCCGCCGGCAGAAAAGAGCCGACTCCCGGCTTGTCCTTGCTGGCACTGACTCAGATTGACTGAGCGCCATGAGGTTCCTCAGTCTCTTGGAGGACTTGAGTGCGTGGGCCACCATCGTGGTCACATCCGAGCCTAACGGCATTCGAGATCCTCCAAGGGGGTTAGCCGCGGAAACTGCTCGGCTCTTGGCGTTGTTAAGTCTTGGCTTATGACCGTCGAGAGACCGGGGGTGGGTCTGCAGCGCCTGCGGGACGCCCACGGTTCGACGCTACTCTGACCTGCTCCCGGATTCCCGGGCGGTTTTTGTGTCATGCCGCTGCCTGGGCTGCAGTGTATAGGCCTCGTAGGCAATTGGGTGATTTGTATCCCAGAGCGGAGTGCCGTCGGTGGGGTTGTACCGGACTTCGATCCATTCGAAGATCGCGTGGCTGGTGCCCCATCACCGTCAACCCTGGACGGTCGCCGTGCCCTAGGCACGCAGCGTGGCGAGCGTCGCGCACGATCTCGACGTCAGCGACCAGACGATCTACAACTGGCGCGGCCAGGACCGCATCGACCGCGGGGCAGATCTACGAGTTGCGGACCTACGTGGCGGAGCTACCGCGTGACGTCGCCGTGCTCTCGGCTTGGCTCATCAACCGCCGAGGGCCCGTTGGGAAGGCGGCGCACCCCCTCAAGGCGTCGTCGGAACGCTAGGGTTCGGGGCGTGTTCG
>Ga0209747_1001147_pt1 | contig 14296 bp, 18 predicted proteins | sample BarGraNGADG00311_FD_184498 | JGI IMG/M metagenome (GOLD analysis project Ga0209747, IMG submission 184498) | Arctic peat soil microbial communities from Barrow, Alaska - Barrow Graham LP Ref core NGADG0011-311 (SPAdes) (version 2) | ecosystem: Environmental > Terrestrial > Soil > Wetlands > Peat... | reverse complement strand
TGGGAGAGCTCGAGAACATCGAGGCGGTGGGGCTGGCGACGATAGCGCCACTCGCCGATGATACCGAGGATGTCCGCTGGGTGTTCCGCCGGCTGCGAGAGCTGGGGGAAAGCCTTCAGGGGAGCATCGAAGGGTTCGAGTGCTCAGAGCTCTCGATGGGCATGACCGGTGATTTCGAGGTAGCCGTCGAGGAAGGTTCGACGATAGTCCGTATCGGGACCGCTATATTCGGTCCGCGAGCGAGTGACCAGCTGTCAGGCAAGGAGGTCCAGTAAATGCCCGGATTCTGGGGCAGGGTAGCTGAATGGCTCGGGCTGAAGGAGCCCGACGAGTTCGGGGAGATGAGAGCTCGAGAGGAAGCAGTCGAGGAGATCTCGGACAGGGTACCCCGCCGCAGGGGCCAGGAGAGGATACTGCAGCCTGTTCCCGAGACGTCCTCCAAGGTGCACGTGATCGAGCCCAAGAGCTTCAACGATGCGGAGCAGATCGGGGCGAAGTTCAAGAACGACACGCCCGTTATCGTGAACCTCCAGAGCATCGACCGCGACCTCGCCAAGCGACTTATCGACTTCGTCAGCGGGCTCACTTACGGCCTGGACGGCGGCATCCAGCGGGTCGCCGAGCTGGTGTTCCTTCTGACCCCGGCCAACATCGAGGTCTCCGCGGAAGACCGCAAGTGGATGCGCGAAAAAGGTTTCTTCAATCAGTTCTGATGGCGAGAGGGGCTGCTTTTCCAAGTGTGCCCGGTTAGGTGGTAGATTTGTACCGGGTGGGACTCGTGGGTGCCGGCAACATGGGCCGGGCGATGATAAGTGCCTGGATAGAGTCGGGCACGCTTAAGCCTGAAGAGATAATCGTCAGCGAGAAAGATCCCGAAAAGCTCGCCGCGGCCGTAGACTCGTTCAACGTGCGGTCGGGAGAGATAGAAGATGCCGCTTCCTCTGATATCGTGGTCCTCGCCGTCAAACCTCAGGACAGCGCAGATGTGCTGTCGCGCCTCAAGGGGCGCTTGGACGGTTCTCAGACTCTGTTATCGATTGCCGCGGGGCTGACGATCTCTTCCCTGCGCAAAGCCGCCGGCCCGTCTCCGGCGGTGGTGCGGGTCATGCCCAACATGGGGGCGATGGTCCGGGCCGCCGTCTCCGGGTACGCGATCGAGCTCGGTGAGGGCACGTTCGACGCGGCCGCGGTCACCGCGCTGCTCTCCGCCATCGGAGAGTCGGTGGAGGTCGACGAGGACATGATGAACCTTGTGACCGCCGTCAGCGGCAGCGGGCCCGCTTACTTCTTCTACCTGACCGAGGCCCTGGAAGAAGCCGCGGTGGCGGCGGGCATGGACGGGGACGTGGCGCGCCTGCTGGCTAGGGAGACGCTGTGGGGCGCGGCGAAGACGATAAAGGAAAAAGGCGCTGACCCGGGCGAGCTGCGTAGAGCGGTGTCATCGCCGGGCGGCACCACGCTCGCGGCTCTGAGCGAGATGGACGCCGCGGGCTTCAGAAAGATCATTGCCGATGCGATAGATGCGGCGGCGCGCAGGGCGGGGGAGCTGGCGACGTGACCAACGGAGCACATGGAGGTAAGTTCAGATGGCACTGACTCCGATCGACATCCATCACAAGGAGTTCAAGACCGCCAGGTTTGGCGGTTACAACGAGGAGGATGTTGATTCGTTCCTCGACATCGTCGCCGACGAGTTCGAGAGGCTCCTGCAGGAGAGCACCGACATAAAACAGCAGATGGAGCACATGAAAAAGCGGCTCGCCGAGTTCGAGGAGATGCAGACGTCTCTGCAGAGCGCGCTGCTCGCGGCCAGCAAATCCGCCGAGGCCGTGAAAGAGCAGGCCCGGCAGGAGTCCGAGGCGCTGATGAGCAAGGCGCAGGAGGAGTCCGATAGCCTGATGAGGAGCGCCCAGGAGCAGGCCCGGCAGACGATACTCGCGGCACAGAACGACCGCCAGAAGGCGGAACGAGCCATCACCAAGCTCCAGGAAGTGAAGAAGCGCTACCTGGAGTCGATAAAACAGCTGGCTGATGACCACCTCAAGGACGTGGCGGAGTGGGAGTCCAGGAACGAGGGCGAGGGAGTGGCGATAGAGCCCACGGCGGCTGCGCCCGCATTCGAGGTGCCCGCCACCAGCCCGCCCAAGCCGGCCGAGCCAGTGATGCCTGTCGCGCCGCCGCCGCTGGTGCAGGAGCAGACGGCGCCCGTAGCGCCCCCGCAGCCGGCATCGACTTCCCCTGCGCCTCCGGCCGCGGAGAAGCCGCCGCAGGCAGCGGCAGCTATGCCCCCGCCTCCGGCTGAGCCTCCCGCGCGCCCAGCGAGCTTGCCTCCGCAGGCGAAGAGCCCTGACGCGCCGGTGGCCAGAGAGATGCGCGAGGCGGCATCCGCCCGCGGGGTGGAGCAGGTGGCACCGCCGGGCTCCGAGCCATCGACGGAGGCGCCGTCGAGCTCCAACCTGGTGGACGAGGTGCTCGCCATGGGCTCTGAGGACGAGGAGATCTTCGGGGACCTCGAGGATGACGAAGAGGGGCGTGAGAAAGGCCGCCGAGGCAGGAGAGACAAGAAAGACAAGCACTTCTTCTGGGAGTGAGAACACCGTGTGTCTCTGATGCTGACCAGGGCGCCCGCCGGGCGCCCTTTATCTTGGAGATGACAAGGGCAGATGCCAGGGGACGAGACGCTCAGGGTCAAAGTCACCACCAGGTCCTCGCGGCCGCGGGTCGAGCAGGAGGACGACGGAGGCTACCGCGTCTATGTGTCGACCGCCCCCGAGAAGGGCAAGGCGAACACTCAGGTGCTAAAGGCGCTGGCACGGCACCTGGGGGTGCCGCGATCGGCCCTCGAGATAACTGGAGGGCTGACGTCGCGGGACAAGACCATACGCCTGACGTTGTGATTAGCTTGTATTGCTGATTCGGAGATGGTAGACTGGTGATATGACTCGCGAGCAGCAGCCCTCCACTCAAAGACTCTTCACGGCCGTACCTCTGCCAGGTGACGTCCGACACCGTATCGCGCGAGTGGTGGAGGAGCTCTCTGGCGCTCTGGAAGGAGTCCGCTGGGTGCCGGAGCCGAACCTGCATATCACGCTGCGGTTCCTGGGCGAATGCCCTCCCTCCACGGTTCCCCTGATGGCCGAGGCGATGCGAAAGGCGGCGCGCCACCTGCCCGCCGTGGTGCGTATCGGAGGTGTGGGAGCTTTCCCGTCACTGGGGTCTGCTAGAGTGGTATGGATTGGTGTTGCCGACGAGACCGGCGCCATAGAGAAGGTCTACAATGTACTCGACAAGGGAGCCGAAAAATGCGGCCTGGGGCGCGAGGGCCGCAAGTACAGGCCGCATGTCACGATCGGCAGGGCGCGCCGCAGGCCCGTCGTCATACCGGGCGACCTGGCCGCAAGGTTAGCGGCTGAAGTGATGGAACTGGAAGTTGGCGAGATCGTGCTCTTCCGCAGCAAGCTTTCCAGCGCCGGCGCTGAGTATTCGGTGGTAGAGACCGCCGGGCTCGCCGCGCCGGATGAACGATGAAAGGGTGAGAGGCTTGGAGAAAGAAAAATCGTTGGAGATGGCGCTGATGCAGATCGAGCGCCAGTTCGGTCGGGGCTCGATCATGAAGCTGGGAGCCGAGGCAGACCGCATGGCGGTCGAGGTCATTCCCACTGGTTCGCTCGCCCTCGATATCGCCGTGGGGGTCGGCGGCCTGCCGCGCGGGAGGGTGATCGAGATATTCGGGCCCGAGTCCAGCGGCAAGACCACGGTCGCGCTCCAGATAATCGCCGAGGCCCAGAAAAGGGGAGGGGTGGGAGCGTTCATCGACGCCGAGAACGCGCTCGACCCCACTTACTCCAAGGCGCTGGGCGTAAACATCGACGAGCTCCTCATCAGCCAGCCCGACACGGGCGAGCAGGCCCTCGAGATCACCGAGCTTCTGGTGAGAAGCGCTGCTGTCGACGTGGTAGTGATTGATTCGGTGGCCGCCCTGGTGCCGCGAGCCGAGATCGAGGGCGACATCGGCGATTCGCACGTCGGCCTGCAGGCCAGGCTGATGTCACAGGCGCTGCGCAAGCTGTCCAACGCCATCAACCGCTCCAACACCATCGCCATATTCATCAACCAGCTGCGCGAGAAGATCGGCGTGATGTTCGGAAATCCCGAGGTTACCCCCGGAGGCCGCGCGCTGAAGTTCTACTCGTCGGTGCGCATCGACCTGCGCAAGATTGACACCATCAAGAAAGGCACGGAGATGGTGGGCAACCGGGTCCGGGCCAGGATAGTGAAAAACAAGGTCGCCCCGCCTTTCCGCAGCGCCGAGTTCGACATCATGTACGGCGAAGGGGTCTCCCGTGAAGGCGACATCCTCGACCTGGGGGTCTCTTACGATGTGATCAAGAAGAGCGGCGCATGGTACATGTACGAGGAAGACCAGCTGGGACAGGGGCGTGAGAACTCCAAGGCATTCCTCGCGGAGCATGAGGATATCGCCGGTAAGATCGAGGGTATCATCCGCGAGGAGGCCGGCCTGCTGCCGGTCTACAGCGGGCCGGCCGAAGGCGAGGAGGCGGTCCCGGTGCAGGTCACGCCAGTGGAGAAGAGCACGAAGTCCGGCGGCAAGAGTGCCAAGGCCGGATAGCGACGCCGGCGAGACCTACCACGGTGGCCCCGACCCTGAGGCCCTGGAAAGGGCGCTGAAGTTCATCGACTACCGGCCGCGCAGCTCGGGAGAGACGCGCCGCCGCCTGCGGCGCTACGGATACGACGCGGCGAACATCGACGAAGTGATCACCCACCTCACCGAAGCCGGCATCCTTGATGACGGTGATTTTGGGCGCCTGTTCATGGCCGAACTGGTGGGCAAAGGGGCTGGTTACTACCGGGTGCGCTCTGAGCTTGGAAAGAAGCTCATCGGCCGAGAGCTGATCGACGAGCTGATGGAGGCTTACCCCATGGATGACGAGCTGGAGCGGGCGAGCGCGATGGCCGAACGGCGCGTGGGGAGGTTCGACGGCGACGCAGCCGATCGGGCCGAGAGGAAGAAGCTGGCCGCCTTCCTGGTGAGGCGGGGCTTCTCCCGGCAGGTCGCCGAGACGGCCGCGCGCCTCACGCTCCGAGTTGACACTCAATCGGGCACCGAATTAGAATGAAGTCAAGGCAAATCGGGCGTTGGAACATAAGCGATTGATATATACAAGGCATTTCGACTCTGGTTCAGGCAAAGGGATATGATCTGGCGGCAACCGTTAGATTCCCGCTAGTATCGAGCTACTTGTGTATATGAGCGCCGAGCTTTGCTCGGCGTATTTTTATACAGAGGAGGTAATTGCGATCATTTATGCAATTGTAGGAGTGGTTGCTCTACTGATCGGGCTGGTGGGAGGGTTCCTGGGCCGCAAATACATGGCGGAAGCGCGCATCGACACCGCCGAGGCCCTGGCCAAGAAACTGGTGGCGGACGCGGAGCGTGAAGCCGGTAACCTCAAACGTGAAGCTCAGGTCGAGGCCAAGGACGAGGTCCTCTCGATGAGGGCCGACGCCGACCGTGAGATAAAGAGCAGGAGAAGCGATTTCCAGAGGCAGGAGCGCCGCCTCACTCAGCGCGAGAAATCGCTCGAGTCCAAGGAGATCGAAGCCGAGAAGCGGGACAAGAGGATCGCTTCCTGGGAGGAGCACCTCAAGTCGCAGGAATCCAAGCTGATGAAGGCCGCCGCGGAGCAGAAGAAGCTGCTGGAGAAGGTCGCGAGAATGACGGCCCAGGAGGCCAAGGATTACCTGATGGCTAGCGTGGTGGACGACGTCAAGCGCGAGAGCGCGGTCTTCATCAAGGAAGAGGAGTCGCGGGCACGCGAGGAGGCCGATAAGAGGGCCAGGAAGATAATCTCCCTGGCTATACAGCGATGCGCTTCCGAGCACGTGGCCGAGACCACGGTCTCGGTGGTGCCGCTTCCCGGCGACGAGATGAAGGGAAGGATAATCGGCCGCGAGGGCCGCAACATCCGAACCTTCGAGAACCTCACCGGGATCAACCTCATAATCGACGACACCCCCGAGGCGGTCATCCTCTCCAGCTTCGACCCGGTGCGACGGGAGATAGCGAGGTTGACCCTGGAGAAACTGATCAGCGACGGGCGCATCCAGCCGGCGCGCATCGAGGAGATGTACGAGAAGTCCAAAGCCGAGGTCGAGAACCAGATCCGGGAGGCCGGCGAGGAGGCCGCCTTCGAGGTCGGGATACACAACCTCAACAAGGAGCTGGTGAGGGCCCTGGGCAGGCTGAAGTTCAGGACCTCCTACGGGCAGAACGTGCTGATGCACTCACTGGAAGTGGCGCATCTGTCCGGGATAATGGCGGCGGAGCTGGGGCTGGACCCCAAGCTTCCCAAGCGGGCCGGCATGCTTCACGACATCGGCAAGGCCATCGATCACGAGGTCGAAGGCTCGCACGCGCTGATCGGGGCCGAGCTTACCAAGCGTCTTGGTGAGGCTGGTACCATAACCCACGCGGTCGAAGCCCACCACGGCGAGGTCGAGGTGAAGACCATCGAGGCGGTGCTGGTCCAGGCCGCGGACGCCATCTCGGCCGCGCGGCCCGGCGCCAGGCGTGAGACCCTCGAGAGCTACATCAAGAGGCTCGAGAAGCTGGAGACCCTCGCCGATTCGTTCCAGGGAGTGGAAAAGGCCTACGCGATGCAGGCGGGCAGGGAGATCAGGATCGTCGTGCAGTCCGACTCGGTCGACGACCTGGGCAGCGCCGTGCTCGCCAGGGACATCGCTAAAGAGGTAGAAGAGCAGCTGGACTACCCCGGGCAGATCAAGATCACCGTGATACGTGAGACAAGGGTGGTCGAGTACGCCAAGTAGGGTGTCGCCAGGCTCTTCTTCGCATTGTTGTTCGGATAGTTCCGGGTGCACCTATGACGTATTCCATGGATGGAACACAGCCCTCGCCGGAGCGGGAAGTCGTGGACTTCGTGGCGCAGATCACGGACACGGCGCGCCTGCGCATCGAAGAGAACCTGCCACACGGATTCGTTCGTCTTAAGGTTGCCGAGGCTGAGCGCCGTCAGGCGCAGCACGACATCCGATCGGTCGAGGATATCATCACCGAGCTTGTGCGAAACTCACGGGACGCCGGCGCCAGCAATGTGCTGGTGGCGTTCCAGAAGGAACAGGGCAGGTACAGGAAGATAACCGTCCTCGACGATGGTTGCGGCATACCGTCCGACATGCATGGCCTGGTGTTCGAGCCTCGCGTCACGTCAAAGAGCGAGGACTTCGAAGAGGACCGCTACGGCGTTCACGGGCGGGGCATGGCGCTGTTCTCGATAAAGTCCAGGGCGATGCAGACGCAGATCGTCTCTTCGCAACCGGGCCGGGGCACCGTCATCAGCGTCGTGGTCGACACCAAGAAGGTGCCCGAGAGGTCCGACCAGGCGACGCTCCCGGTTCTGTCACAGACCGAGGAAGGCGAGAGTGTCGGGTCGGGGCCACACAACGTGACAAGGGTCCTAATCGAGATGTCGGTGGATCATCGGTCGATGGATTTCTACATCGGGTCTTTCGCCGACATGCTGGCGACGGCGAGGGCGCTGGCGTTATCGGGCAAGGCGCCCGGTGGGCCATGGGACCCCCTGAGCACCATCGATGACGCGCGGGTGCTCGCGGACATCTCCAGCGGGCCTATGGGGCTCCCGGTATCGGAGCGAAACGCGTACCGCGTCTTGAACGACGAGATCGCGCCACTGGACACGGCTTACGCGCACGCGCAGCATGCGCTGAAGACCAGCGAGTCGAGGCCGCGAAGGCGAAGGGTCACCGGCCAGTTTGAAAGACAGGTGCGGACCAGGCCCTTGAGGAGGATCTCCAGGGAGGACCTGGGCGAGATCGGGAGAGGATGCTCCGAGGTAGTGGACCGGGTCACCGAACGCTACTACATGCATCCGACGGGCGAGCCGCGGGTGAGACGCGGCAGGGGTAAGTTGATCATCTCGTTGTTCATCACCGGCGAAGAAGGTGAGGATGAATGAGGAGCGCCGGATGGCGCAAGATAACATTGATCGCGGTGGTCGCGGTCATCATCATCGGTGGTGCGACCACAGGCGTGCTGCTCTGGCTCTCGCATTCCCACGCGCAGAGCGTGAAGGCTTACAAGGCGGCGACGTCCGCCGGCTGGAAGAACGTAGTCGAAAGCGCGGATAACCTCACCGCCGCGATGCTGCGGGTGAGTTCTCCGACCGACCTTGCCGCAGTCCAGGGCGGCGCCGGCCAGATGAAAGGCCTGGTAACCGATCTTTCGCGAGCCCTCGAGCGGAAGGGCCCGCCGTCGGGTTACCAGAAGGTGGGTGACAGCGAGTCGGTTGCTCTGGCGTCGCTGGGTTCATACCTGGACAAGCTGGCGAGCCTCGCCAGCCAGGCGAGCTCTGGGGCGGTGGGCGAAAACAGCCAGGTGCTGGCGGACCTTGCCAGAAAGGCCCAGGACGACACCAGCGAGTTCGAGTCGCAGGCTACGTGGATCAAGTCGTCGGTCCCCAATGATCTCTATGGAGGAATCGAAGCTCTGCAGGCCGCGTTCCAGCCCTCCAAGGAGCTAGAAGCGCAGGCGCAGCAGGTCTTCGATACCATGCAGACCTTCATGAACGCCGACATCGTCCAACGGAACTTCGATGTCATCTGGTCCCTTTTCGACAGCAGGCTCCACACCGGCTTCGACTATTACAAGATAACCAAGGAGAAGCTCGCGGCCGATTGGGAGAAGGCCTGGGACGGCAAGCCCGTGGCCTTCTACGTCTCCAGGTCTCAGATCTCCTTCCCCTCACCGGGCAACGCCACCGTCAAGGTGATCGCGTACATGGACAACGAGGGGCCCCGCATCGAGGAGTTCCGGCTGGTCAACGAGGGCGGGACCTGGAAGCTCGACGACGACCCCTTCGTCGGATTCCTCTGATCCACGTTGTTGCCGGACGGCGCGATGTTCTAGAATAGGAACCCGCAGCCCAAGGTGAAAGGAAAGAGGATGGCACTCAAAGTCCTGCAGGTCGTCGGCGCCGCCGCAGTCGTCATCATCGTCCTGCTGCTCATCCCCGTTCTGCTTCGCCTGAGGCGGGCGCTCGACGACGCCGGCCAGATGGTCGCCGAAGCGAGGCCGCAGACAGTCACCCTGTTGAAGAAGGCCCAGCTGACTCTCGACGGTGTCAACCGCGAGCTGGCCAATATCGAGACCATCACCGAGGACACCGGGGTCCTGGTCGCCAGGGTCTCGGACGCCTCCGCCGCAGTTGAACGCGCCATAAAATCGCCGGCCTCCAAAATTGGGTTCGCGACCGCGGGCGCCGCCGCGGCGGCCTTCGCGGTCAAACGGCGCCTGTTCAGGGAGATGTCCGGCAGGGGATAATGTCGCGGCAAGCCACCACCAACGCAAACACATTTTTCATCCGCACGTTTGGCTGCCAGATGAACCGGCACGACTCGGAGCACATCGCGGGAGTGCTCGCCTCCGCCGGCTACTCACGGGCGGACTCCATCGATGACGCCGATATCGCGATATTCAACACCTGCTGCGTGCGCCAGAGCGCCGAGGACCGGGTCTGGGGGAACCTGGCCTCACTGGCGTCCCCCGACCGCGGGCCGAAGGTGGTCGCGGTCACTGGCTGTATGGCTGAGCGCCACCGCGAGGGCGTGATCGAAAGGGCCGGGGCCGTCGACCTGGTGTTCGGCATGGACGCGCTCGAGAGACTTCCCTCGCTGATTGAGGCATGCCTTCAAAAGCCCCTCTGCGACCTGGGTGAAGTTCAGAACGCCAGGATAGACCGGCTGCCCGAGTCCAGAGAGGGCGGCGCTCGCGCCTGGGTGCCGGTGAGCCACGGCTGCGACAACGATTGCGCCTACTGCGTAGTGCCTGCGGTCAGGGGGCGCCAGCGGAGCAGGGAGTCCGAGGAGATCGCCTCGGAGGTCGCCAGGCTTAGCGGTGAGGGGGTGCTGGAGGTCGTCCTGCTGGGGCAGAACGTCAACTCGTACGGGCGCGACCTCTCCTCGCCGGCGGGATTCGCGCGCCTGCTGGAGAAGGTAGCCTCTGTAGACGGGATCAGGCGGGTCAAGTTCGAGACCTCCCATCCCCGTGACCTGACGCGGGACATCCTGGAGGTGATGGCGTCAGTGCCGCAGGTGTGTGAGTACCTGCACCTGCCGGTCCAGTCGGGTTCGGACAGAGTCCTCGAGGGGATGAACCGCGGCTACGGCCGCGACTACTACATCGAAAAGGCCATGGAGGCCAGGGCGTTGGTGACGGGGCTCACCCTGACCACCGATGTCATCGTCGGGTTCCCCGGCGAGACGGAAGAGGACTTCGCCGCAACGCTGGACCTTGTTGGACGGGTCGCCTTCGACGCGGCCTATATCTTCTTGTATTCGGCAAGAGCTGGAACGATGGCGGCCGAACTGGCAGACGAGGTGCCGGACGCGGTGAAGCACCGCAGGTACCAGGAGCTGGCCGCCCTGCAGGACGCAACAACGGAGCGGTCCCTGGGAGGGCTGGTGTCAACGGTTCAGGAGGTCTTGCTGGAGGGCCCGGCGAAAAGAGGCGGCATGGTCAGGGCGAGGACCAGGGGCAACAGGGTGGTCCTGCTGCCGGGTCCCTCACCGGCGGGGCCCGTGTTGGATGTCCTGATAACGGGGGCCGGACGGCACGCGCTGCGAGGCGTCGTGGCCGATGGCAAGGAGTCGACGAGCTGAGTGCTCTCTGATGGGAGCGGAGATGAGCATTTTCGCGGAACACAGCGCGCTGGTGATAGCCGACATGATCCACGACTTCGTGGACCCGGACGGCAAGCTGTACGTGCCCGGGATCGAATACATCGTGCCGTATCTCAAGGGGCTGATAGATGAGGCACACGGCCTGGGGGTGCCGGTGATCTATGTCAGCGACGCGCACGACCCTGGAGACGCCGAGTTCCGGCAGTGGGGCGAGCACGCGGTCTCCGGCTCGCGCGGCAGCCGGGTCGTCGACGAGATCGCACCGTCGGAGGGAGACTACGTGCTTCAGAAGAAACGGTACTCGGTGTTTTACCGGACGGGCATCGAGGACCTGCTGGCGAAGCTGGGCGTGGACCACCTGGTGATCACCGGCACGGTCACCAACATCTGCGTGCTGGTCTCGGCGATAGAGGGGCTGATGAGGGGTTATCAGGTCACCGTGCCGCGCAAGGCCGTGAAAGCCCTCATCGAGGCCGACGGAGAATTCGCGCTGGACCTGGTGGAGAGGGTCTTTGGCGGCAAGGTAGTCTAGGGCGGGAGTCAGAAAACCTGGAGGTCTTATGGGTTTCCACGTAGCGCCGTATGAGCATATCAAGCAGGGCAGGGTCACCGACGTCTACTTCGAGCGCGTCAAAGAAGCGCTCGGCAGCAGGGGCATCAACCCGCTGGTCGACATGGAAGTGCAGACGGGCAGCCTGCCCCGGCAGTGGGAATGGGCGGTGTTCGCCGGGCTCGAGGAGGTGCTAGACCTGGTGGACGGACTTCCGATAGAAGTCCGCGCGATGCAGGAAGGCGAGCTCTTCGGACCCCGGGAGCCGGTGCTCTCGCTGCGCGGCCGCTACCTCGATTTCGGTGTTTTCGAGACAGCCATCCTCGGGCTCATCTGTCAGGCATCCGGCATCGCCACCAGCGCGGCGAGGTGCAAGCTGGCGGCGGGGGACCGGGACGTCATATCTTTCGGCGCGCGGCGCATGCACCCGACCCTGGCGCCGATGATCGAGCGCAACGCGTTCATCGGAGGCTGCGATGGCGTGGCCGTGGTGGAGAGCGCGGAGCAACTGGGAGAGAAGGCGTCGGGCACCATGTCGCATACCCTTATCCTGTGCGCCCAGGACGAGCGGCTGGCCTACGAGATCTTCGATGCCTCCATGCCGCCGGAGGTCGCGCGGGTGGCGCTCATCGACACGTTCCAGGACGAGAAGTTCGGCGCGCTGTTCGCGGCCGAGGTGCTCGGCGACCGGCTCGCGGCGGTGCGCCTGGACACGCCCGGCTCCAGGCGTGGGGACTTCCTGCGCATCATGGAGGAGGTCCGCTGGGAGCTCGACATCAGGGGCTTCGGTCACGTCAAGCTGTTCATCTCGGGTGACCTGGACGAGTACAAGATCCTCGAGTACAACCCCATGGCCGACGCTTATGGCGTCGGGACTCACATCAGCAACTCACCGGTAGTGAACTTCGCCATGGATATCGTCCAGATAGACGGCAGGCCGCTGGCCAAACGCGGCAAGGAATCGGGCGTCAAACAGGTGTGGAGCTGCGCCGCAGACGGCACCCGCATGCGCACCCTGGTGACCGCAGAGGCCGTGTCCTGTCCCTGCTGCGGTGGCGCCATGGAGCCGCTGCTGGCGGACTGCTACAAGGACGGGCGGGCACTCGTCACCACCCCCAGCCCACGCGAGCTGCGCTCGAGGGTCCTTTCGAAGCTGGCTTCAGTGGAGTTGTGAGCGCCGATGATGAACACCTGGAGGCTCATCGTCGAGGGGGCCCGCGCGGGGGCCGCGAACATGGCTCGCGACGAGGCGCTATTCTTATCCGCGCCGGAGGCGGGGCTCCCCACCTTGAGGCTCTACGCGTTCGACCCTCCCGCGGTCACGATCGGCCGCTTCCAGCGCCCCGAGACTTTCCTGGACCAAGGGGAGTGTGAATCGGCCGGAGTGCAGGTGGTACGGAGACCGACCGGCGGGCTGGCCATACTTCACCAGAGCGACCTCACCTACAGTTTCACCGCCCCACTGGAAGGGACGCGTGACGCAGCCAGGGACAGGTACTTCTCGATGGTCGCACAAGGGCTGCTGGCTGGCCTGAGGGTGCTGGGCATCGACGCGCAGGCCGCGGCGCACGGGGTAGTAGACCGGGGGCCGGGCTGGTGCTTCGCCGGCGAGTTCGGCGTCGACCTCTCCTGGCGCTCCAGGAAGATATGCGGAAGCGCGCAGCGCATCGGCGCCGAGGCGGTGCTCCAGCACGGGTCGGTATTCCTGGCCGACAACAGCGCCCTGCTGGAGCGGATATCCGCGACCGGCGACTCGCGCAAGCCGGTCTCGCGCTTCGTCGCTCTAAACGAAGCGGCAGGCAGGGAGCTCACCTTCGAGGAGGTGGCCCGCGCCGTGACCGAAGGTTTCCGCAGCAGCCTGGGCGTCGGACTCGAAGCCGTCGAGGTGCCGGAGACGGTGACCGGAGCGGCTGACGAACTGCTTCGCCGCAAGTACTCGGCGGGCGCGTGGAGTGCGCCTCCGCCGTTATGAGTTGTGATATTATTGTAAAAACGGCACACGGCTGGTGATTATCATGGGTGACAAAGACGTAGAGAGAAACGTGAGATCCACCACCGAAGATGGGATAAGGACTCCGACGCCGAGGCACATAGGAGGCATCGCGGAGGAGCACAGCATCACCTTCGGTGAGAAGACGGAATCCAAGAAGACAAAGAGTAAGCTCCTCGACAAGTTCAAGCGCCGGGAGCAGGAGAAGAGAGGCACCGCGGAGCGCGAGGTGGAGCCAGTTGAGCGAGGAGCAGGAGCCACAGAGGACCCCGAGGATTAAGGTCTACGTCGAGATATCTGAGCTCTCCTCCAAGCAGAGGGGTGCGATGGTCGGTCTCCTCAAGGACATGGGTTTCGTGCCCGAGGAGGTCAGCGAGCTGGCGGTGACCATCCCGGAGGAGTGGACCCCCTCGGAAGGACGAGAAGGCCGAAGGCAGAAACGGAAGTGAGCGCGATGTTTTGCCCCGCTTGCGGTAAGAACAACCCTGAAGAGAGCGTGTACTGCTGCCAGTGCGGCTCGTACCTGGCGGTGACCCCGCAGGGCGACACCACCATAACGCTGACCCCGGTCGAGGCGGACGTCGAGAACGAAGAAGAGATCGCGGTACCCGAAGAGGAGCTCACCGCGGGAGCAGCCATGCTGGTGGTCAAGAGAGGGCCCAACGCGGGGACTCGATTTGTCCTGACCAAGCCGGTGACGACCGTGGGAAGGCACCCCGAGAGTGACATGTTCCTGGACGACATAACCGTCTCGCGGCGGCACGCGGAGATCAGCAACGAAGACGGCTCGTTCAGGATCGTCGATATGGGCAGCTTGAACGGGACCTACGTCAATAAATTGAGGGTCGAGGAAGCAGACTTGTCCAGCGGCGACGAGATACAGATCGGCAAGTTCAGGCTCATCTTTTTCTGCAAATAAGCCTCAAGGGTTGACATTGGGCACCTAAATTCCGCATATTTACTCTTAAGGCTTGACTAAACGTTCAGACTTGAGAGGCTCGAAATGGCGGCGG
>Ga0209747_1001146_pt1 | contig 14303 bp, 9 predicted proteins | sample BarGraNGADG00311_FD_184498 | JGI IMG/M metagenome (GOLD analysis project Ga0209747, IMG submission 184498) | Arctic peat soil microbial communities from Barrow, Alaska - Barrow Graham LP Ref core NGADG0011-311 (SPAdes) (version 2) | ecosystem: Environmental > Terrestrial > Soil > Wetlands > Peat ... | reverse complement strand
AACTGATGCATCGTGCCTTCCTTGCATTCTCCGGCCAGACCGCTCACTTCCCGAGAACCGTAAAAATCGAAGACGTGCGTGTTGAAAGCCGATTCAATCACCTGCCGCATGCCCTCCGTTAAGAGCTCGGCCGAGCTCACGACGACCTTAGGGGCGTGAAGGCGCCGCTTCTTTCGGGCGGCGTAGTCGCACAGTTCGAACAGAGAGTTTGCATAACCCCGTACCAGTTCGGGCCGGTAGGCGTTTATTTTTCGTATGTACAGCTCTAGGTCACTCTCGCTCATTTTGAAGCTATTCAAAAACATTATGTGCGTGAGCCGATTCATCAATCGCGCTCGGATCCCGACGCCGCCTTTGAAAATGTCTCTTTCAGAGCCCCACAGGATCGCCCGTTTTACGATCGGCTCTTCGATTCCAACCACGTGTTGGTAGTAATAGAGATCGACGCCAGCGGCCCATCTCGAAAACGCGGCATCTTGCATCAGTCGAACCGGTTCCCCGGTAGAACCGCCGCTCGTGTTGTAGAACCAGCTCCTCTTTCGATAGTCCTGAGAGACAAGCTCCTTCGTGAAACGCCGCACGGTGTCCTTTGTAAGCACCGGGATGCGATCGAATTTCGACATATCGACAGCTCTGCCGTGAATGAGTCCGATCTCTCTAAAAACCCGATGGTAGTAAGGTACGTTAGCGTATGCGTGCGTGAGAAGGGCCTTCAGGTGCTCCTCTTGGAATTCCATCAACCCGGCTGCTGTCTTGATGCCGACCAGCTCGCGGTATTCTTTCCTGCGCTCTAAGCGTCGCAGCCTTACCGCGTCTATCACGTTGCGTTTCATAGCCGTAACGGCACCTCGCTCCCGCTCCACTTGAACTAACCGGGCCGTCAGAACGTTTTTTGCTCGATTACGAAAGCAGTACTGACCGTTTGCGATTGAAGCTGCGACGCAGCGAAGACTTTATGAGCCGTTTCGCGGTCTTCGTCGTGCCGCAAAGCCTGTCGTAGGCCAATTCCCCCTGCATTACGTGAATCACACGCTTTCTCATAATAAACCTTCCTGCACGAATCGAACAGCCCATTCGACGGTGCGGAGCCGGGATCGCCGGTCAGCGCAGCGGATCTCGCTCAACGAGTGGGAGAGCATAGACAACGTCATTCTCCTTGCTATCGGCGCTTTATCCTTATACGTGATAATCTAGCGATTTTTGATCAGAGCTTGTTTACTCGCTGATTTGAAAAACCAAAAAGTCAGATTCCCGAAAGCAAGATAGATGAGTTTTGACAGCTTACAGACACCTTCTTTGGCTACAGTCAACCTACAATACGGTCTGCTGATATATTGCAGGAGGAACTTTCAAAAAGTATTGCAGATCATAATTAAAAGTATATTCTGGGCTAAATATTTGGTGATTTGGTACCTATTTATGACTCCAATGCCATGAGCTTATGTTTTTTAAACTATCTGCCTTAAGTTCAAACTGAATTGGTTGTCCTTTTTCATATACCTCCGATTCTACTCGAATGAGTCCATATCTCCAGTGAACATGAGGTGCTATGGGTGAAGTTATAAATTCAGTTTCCTCATCAAAAATACAACGGAAATAGACTACAAATCCGTCCAGTCTTCCCCCTCGAATCACCCTTCTGGAGTAATTAAATACTTTGGGTATGTCAGCCGGGTTAATGTTCTTAAGGTCAAAGCGATAAACTGGTTCAGGATCGCACAGTAAATAATCTACAAAATTTCCATCTCTGTAATATATAATATGATATTTTGTATCCGATGGTGCAGCTTCTAAAAAAGTGAAATCAATATCATGGATTTTTTGTTCTCTGATAAAAGGGATATGAAGTGAGTCTTTCACTTTAACGGGTTCAATGAAAAATTCAAAAAGACTGGGAATTATAATGCCATCTTTTTTTAATAACCGGTCTCGAACATCACATATTGTTTCCACCATATATTCTTCAAAAATAAATGGGGCTATCTGTTCATGAACAATCACATCGACAGGAGAATCTAAAACAAAATCTCTACTATTAGTCTTGATGAACTCAATATTATCGATTTTATTATGGGCAGCGACGCGTTTAGCAGTAGAAATAATGTCACTTAAATCAATAGCATATACCTTTTTTGCTCCCGTTCGTGCTGCAAAAAAAGAAAGGATGCCTGTGCCAGTTCCTATATCCAGTACTGTATCACCTGGTTTTACCAATCGAGTAATCCCTTTATAGTAAGTATCAATCCGAACTTTGTCTGCAAGCATCAACTCCTGGGTGTAAAAGTCGGAATAATATCTGTTAATCTCGAAATAAGAAAAAAATTCTGTTTTTCTCAGCAGGTTAAGAACGTTCGAAAGAATTTTTCCAATCAAATTTTTCATATTTTTTTCCAAGTCTTTTTTAGTTAACCATTGGCATACCAAAAGGATCTTTCCATTCTTTTGAGCTATCAGAATTGTCTAAATTTCAAAAAACCACAAATTATGTTGCCTAACGATAATAGACTATATAAAGAAATAAATCACTTCTTGAATATTGTTTTTACGATAACGTCACACTAAAATTTGCAGCTGATAGCACTTATCAACCGTCGCAAAGCACGTCAAAGATCAGTATAACGGCGTAGAGGTGCGGCCAGAAGGTCAGCGAATCGCAAGAACTATCTTCTAGAATCACATTTTTGAACCTTGCAGCGAACATATCGTTGGGACGGCTTTGTTACAAACCAGCTATAAAACCGGAGCCTAATACAGACCTCGACCAGCGCCTTTCCACCATCGAATCAAAAATCAAAGAGCTAAAATCACTTATTTTACAAGGCGCAAGCTACACTGACTCAGAAAGCAAAAAAGGAGCGCCCGAGTTGGGATTCGAACCCGAGTCGGAGCCTCGACCAGAGCCTCGGCCGTTAAGACGGCGAGGACTTTGACCTCTGTTCAAGGGCTGCAGTCCGATTGGCGTAGCGCGCAAGCAGCCCTGCGTCGCCGCTCTCAAAAGGCGCGACGGACGCGTTCCCCAGCAGCGCTTATCCACTGCCGGTCACTGGCCTTTCGTCACTTTGTCACGTTTGTGAGCAGGTAGGTCTGCCGATACGGACTCGTCAAATCGCTGTCGCGATACAGCATAAAGTCAATCCGCTCGTTGCTTCCGGTCCGGTTTGGCTTCAACGCGATCGTCTGTCGCACGATCTGACCATTTGCGACCGTTACGTTCCCTGAGTACAAGACAGTCGACCTTGTGCTGTCGTTGAGCGCGGCGAGCAGCGTGTAGGTGATGTCAGTGCCTTCGTGATTGGCGATGCCAACGGTGACTAGCTGCGTATGGCCGAGCGTCAAGTTCGCCGGGTAGCCCTGCATCGCCCCGCCCGGCCCGAGAAGGTAAAACTCAGTGTAAGACTCGCGCGGCTCCGGAGTAAGAAACGCATACGCTAGCGCTGAGGCTGAAAAGAGGATGGCAGACACAAGCAAAATGAGCAGGATCGAATGCGACCGGCTGCGGGGAGGCTGCACGAGCGTTCTCATGAAGGGCGCAAACGCCTCAAAGCGAACAGAAAAACGTTCCCGAATGGGGAGCAAACGCCTTCGCGCGTAAGCGGCTGCCGAACTTGCAAAGATGAAAAGGATGACGACGATCGTGATCGACTCCGCACCAACGCCCCAAACAGTGCTTGTCAAGCCAAATGCCAGCAGCGGCACGATGGCAATACTAAGCCCAAATGACAAAGCGATGCGCTCGAAACCAGAGAGATCCGTTTTCCGCGGAAAAATGGCGGCCAGCAAGACATAGCCAGGCACAAACAGCAGAAGTGCTATTTCAATGACCGGGCGGACGCTGCTACCGCTGATTTGCGGCACGATAACGAATGCGAGACAGACAACACTCACGACTGATATGACGACAAGATCTGCATCCAAAACGCGTGTGGCACTCTTCGTGCTCTTTGAAGCATTGGCAGTCATGGGCGAATCCCTACGGACAGAAGCCATCAGCCTGCGTATAGGCTGTTCGTCAGGATGTTACGACCTTGTCCACAGACTTATATAAAGGCTTGCGGCGATGAACGAGGGTTGCAACTTCGGCATCGATGAAGCGGCGGTTTCAAACAGCGTATCTATGGCCGCATCGTGCCGCCCCAGTGGCTTGCGACACACCACGCGTTTGAAAGCTCAAGGACCTCAGCGGACAGCAATCGCTGAGCCATAAAAAGGGGATTGTCAAAGGTCTCAAACCGGTGGTGACAACTTCATTCCAGATGCCGCTGTCTTCTGCATTGGCGCTAGCTTTGCCGATAGGCGCGGACTGAGCCTGCATCATAGACCAAGGATCCCGATGGACTGATCAGCTGGGGCGCGGAGATCGGCGTGGTCTCACCCAAAACTGTGAGCGTCACTGGCTTGCCGATCTCGGCGCTTCTCACCAAGAGCAGGTCGTTTGGCGTGCTGTTTATCTGGAAAGCGACTTTCTCAGTGTTTGTCAGGTGGTAGTAGTACGTTACGGCAGGCATGTAGTAGTCGTCGCTTAAGAGCTGTCCGGTGGTTTTTTGGGAAATGGTGGCGATCGCCTGCAATTCAGAAGTGGATAGTGAGAGGCGCTCTTGGCTCGGGCTCAGAATATGATTGTCAGTGCTCGCCAGAGGACTGAGAATCATGACAAACGTGAGGCACAAAACGATCACTCCTACGAGTCCAGACTTTGTCATGGTGCCCTTGAAGAAGCGCGTAAACAGCACCAGCGTCAGCGCGAGCGGTATCGCAAAAAACATCTGCGCAAGAACAGCCCATCGTTCCTGCAAGAGCAAAATCCCGAAAACGTTCGAAAAGGTCAATAGAAAAATCGGCACCCCCATAACCACAAACACAAAAGTGCGCGAATCGCCAAATTTTTCCGATATCATGTACAGACAGCCGATCAGTGACAGCGCGAAAAACGCGTACAGGCCGATGAAACTGAATACCTGTTCAGACGGGGACTGAACCGTAAGCGACGTTGCGGCAGTTTGCGCGAAGGCTGCCGCCGAGTAGCGGAGCAGCTCGATCAGATCGGAAAAGCTCCCCGATACGTTAATCCACCACAGGAGCACGCCCACGACAAAAGCGAGAGCAATCCTCAGAGAGAGGTAGGTTCGGTCCTCGCTATGGTGGAAGCGCTGATACAGCCACTGCGCGAGCACGCCCACGAACAGGGCGATCGCCAATGCCACGGCAGAGAGCGTGTGCGTGAAAACCAACGCGGCCATTGCGAGAAAGATGATCGCGATATGCTGGGCCGCGTTCTGATCCCTCAATCGCAGAATCTCGTATATAACAACCAAGAGCAGGAGCGCGCCAAGCGTGTTGGGGATCGCCCAAGATCCGAGCCAAATGAAGCTGCTGGCGGTGACTAATACCAACGCGCCGAGAAGGCCGACTTTTTCACTGATGAGGCTCTTTCCGAGAAGAAAAGTGAATAGTGCGCCAACGACTACAAAGCAGAGCCCAACCGAGAGCATAGCCGACAGCTTGTAGTCAAGCGATGCCATGAGCGCTGTCGAGGCAACGTCCAAATGAAACAGAGGCAGGTTCGTGTACGCCGTGTTTGCTTGGATATGACCGGTATTGATTATCGTCGACGTGACCCACTCGTGCATCCACGGATCGATCCCGATCACGTTCGGAAAAACGACAAGCTGCGATGCTTGCACACTGAAGCCTAAAACCACGGTTTGAGCCAATATGGCGAAGGCGCTTCGCCGACCTGGTGGGGACGTCAATACCTCCACGGCTACCATGCCCGCCATGACGGCTGTGAAGACGAAGTACGAGGTGGGGCGGACGTACACTTCAGCTCGAAGGTGCAAAGACAAAAGGGAAAGCCCGAAAAAGAGGAAAAACGCAGTTGCGCTTGACAAGAAGAACACTCCCCTGGTCGGTAGCTGGATTTCTTTCAGCGATTCCCGGTTCCGGACACGCAACCAAACTATGCAGAATACCAAGATCAGTGAAACGGCTAACAAGACGTTCAGGTCTCGGCTGGGTGATACGAGCTGGTCGGTTATCACCAAAACAGACAGTCCAGCCCCGCCTAACGCTACGATGCGGTCCCTTTCTCGGTAGACTGTGTCAAGTTTCATAGTCCTCTGACCGTTCCAATCATGGCAACTCCTACGTAAATTACCTTGTATCTGGACGGCCCTGCAACGAGAGCGTGACATCAACGCGAGCTCTGGTTCGCAGCGCTTTGCTCTGTCTACTAAATCCGCCTGCACGTCGTCACTAGTATGGCGTCCTTGGGCCAGCAGCTGGGCAACTACAAGCGAAGGTGCCGGCGAGGGCCATTAAAAGGCCGTGCTTCCGTTGGAGCCGGTCACAACAACCGATTCCGTGCACGACGAGCAAGCCATTTTCGATGTGCTCGCGTCGCATCGGAGGAGGTCGTCCGCAAATTACGATGGTATGGAAGCACGATACACCTCTTCGAGCTGGATGACGACTTTCTCCCAGGTGTATTTCTTGGCTTCGAGCACGTTCGCGCTCGCTATCCTAGTTCGAGCTTCAGTGTCGTTTAAAAGCGCGAGCACTTTCTCGGCTATCTCTCGCGGGTTCCTTGGCGGAACAACAAACCCGTTTATCCCATCCACTACGATGTCGGGCACCCCACCAACGCGCGTGGCGACTACCGGCAATCCCGACGCCATGGCCTCAAGAATCACATTGGGAAACCCCTCTGAGAGGCTTGGCAACACCAAGACATCAGACGCCGCCATACACTTGGGGATGGCCTCTGGAGGCACTCTGCCCGCAAAATGAATGTTCTCCTCGAGGTCGAGGTCCCTTGCCAGCGCCTCAAGATGATTTCGTTCGCTTCCGTCCCCTACCAAGAGCAACGTAACGCGCGTAGTTTTCTCCTTGACGAAGCGCATGGCCTCGAACAAATAGTCGAGTCCCTTGATCTTGCGCAGCCCGCCGACGAACAGGATGATGCTCGCGTTGTCATCGATGGGTAACAAGCGATGAGATTCTTTCGCGTGCAGTCGCCCAAATCTGCTGAAATCGACGCCGTTCGGTATAACGTAAACCTTTCTCTCGCAGAACGTTAACATCTCGTTTTTCATGTCGCTTGTAAGTGCTATGACGCCGCTAGCGTGCCGGCACACGAGTCGAGACAATAGTCTCTTGAATCGCCAAGGCGGGTATATATCGTCCCTTCCCCACACGACGTACGGTTGTTTCAGAAGTATCTTCGCAAAAAGGGCCGGAACCCCCATGAACACGGTTTGCGCGTGGTTGATCTCGGCGCCTATTCCTCCCAAGCTCAAAAAAGTCTTGAGCCACATTACCGCATATCCCAGATAGCCGCTCGGGATGGAAAAACGGTTGACGTGAACCCGGTCTTCGGTGCTTCTACGGCTTTTCCCATGGTCCAGCATCGTGACGACGTGAACGTCGTGTCCTCGCAATGCAAGATGTCGAGCGATGTTTTGAGTCGCGAGCTCGAGTCCTTCACATTTGTCGGGCGGAAATTTCTCCACTAATACGGCGATCTTCATGGGCGCGCCTCCTAAACTAGAAAGGATGTGTGGGAGCGCTCTGATTGACAACTATATAAAAACTTTGACGATCGATGGGGGAGACCAGAAGCGCCCTCAAAGCCGGCACGCCGCTGTCTCGCTCCCTTGGTGGCGACGGATGTGAAACTCCCTTGATCAGGCTCGCAAAACAGAAGCGAACAAAGCACAGCGGCTCCCCGAAAAAGGGGAGGGCTCGAGGAAACCGCGCCGCAGCTACCGACACGACTTCAGTGTCATATACGAAACGCTCGCGCTCGCGGGAGAGGGGGCGCCCCAGCGCCGATGATTCACTTCCTAGAGGATTACTCCCCACCGTTCCACGGCGCCTCGTATGAGAACTTGTTTTCCACCAGCGCACGGGCTTGTTCGCGCACGTGTGCAACAGCTCGATTGCTGTCGCAGACGATCTTGAGCGATGTGATCGAATCGAGCTGGATGGTCTAGGCCCCCGCTTTCGACCGATAAGCAGCGATACGAGAAATACGGCAAACCGAGACGCCGTCTACGGCGTGTTGCCGCTATCGTAGTGTTCGTAGAGAGTTCCCCGGTCAAAAAGAGGCTGAAAAGACTGCGAAGGTCGCGATCACATTAGGTGCTGTCCTTTCTAATGATAATATCGAGGGTTACTTCGTTAAAGCCCTTGGAAGCTTTTTGATCCGCCTTAGAGAGGAATGAACTGTAGCGAGCGTATTTCTTCTGCCAATACAGCCAGTAGATGAAGCTCTTTTTCCGTCTGTATGAAGCGAGATCGCTTATGATGTTTAATTCTTCTATGGGTGCCATAGCGAGTTCAAATTCGTGAAAACTAACTCCTCGGCCACTCCTAAGAAAATCGTGTATAGGGGCTTCGCCCATATCGCGGTATTTCTGGAAGAAGCCTTTTCTGGGGCTAAACCGCGAGTACTCAAAGGCAAGGTCATCAGGTAACCACATAAAGAACGGCAGCAACGACGTGTGCCCATCGTAATACCAGAGACGATTCGGCGCGTCTATGACACACCAAAGGTCGCCTTTTGTTAGCATGCGCCACGTATTGCTCATAGCTGCGATTCTTTCTTCGTGAGTCATATGCTCTAGGGACGCATAGAAGATGATAAAATCAAAATGTTCATCCGGAAAAAGTTTACGAACGGCCGTTGCGTTCGCTTCGACAAACCGGACTTTGACCCCATAGATTTCGCAGCGTTCCTGCGCAACAGCCAGCGAATCGCTCTCTAAATCTATCGCTGTGACACGTGCTCCCTGTTCTGCTAAAGCAACTGTGGAAGCTCCCGTCCCACACCCTATTTCCAAGATATTTGCCCCCTTCAATGGCTTAGTCTGATCGAGCCAAGGGATAATCAGCAGTCGATCGAATACTGTTCGGCGATAGAGGTGATCCAACAGATCGCTCCGATCGTCCTGCGTTGACATTTTTTTTTGGAAACAATTCTGTACTAGGGACTGTTTTAGCCGATCACGCGACGCTTCATCAAGCTCTCTGAAATTATCTGATAGGTGGCGAGGGGTCGTAGGACGGCTGAGAGACTGCGCGTATTTTTCAATTCGTTTTTGCAGAACGCTGAAAAGCATTTCTTGTCTACGTCACCATAGCCCGAACGCTTGAAAAGTATTTCCTATGCGATGCCGGAAACACGTATTTGCTATCGCAGAGAAGAGAGACAGTCGTAGGCTCACAGCATCAATCTGGACAAACCGCTCCAAGTCAAGTCGATCTGTATGGTGCTCTCATCCTTTGACAGAACGCGCTCTGATTCAGGACTCGCTCCGAAGCATATTCTAGGCGCATAGATTTGGCGCGAAGCCGGCCACGCCGTGTCCGTGTAAGAACCTCTGCATATCGCATTCGACGATGTCCTGGATCCACCTCGAAATCGGTTCCGTCGCTTTAACGAATTAGTACACACACTCCTCGTGATAACGGCACTCCGCTCTCCGGCAAGTCGATCACCGTCCTTCAACAGGACCTACGCGGGCAGTGGACTAACCTTGGAACCGTGACCACTAACAACGGCGCCTACACCTTCAACGCAGCGAGGCCACACAAATTACCTACCTCTACCAGGCGCCCTTTTACAGCGACACCCCTAGGAGGGTTCCAAAGCTGGTCTCCGCGTCACCGTCGGGACTTCCTAAATCACCGGCCTTAGTAATTGCAGAATCCGTTAGCGCTTGCATATTTGTGTCAGTCAGCACCGCGTCTTGAGCTGGTCTCATACTTCGCTTTAGTCACATATCACCAGAAGATGCAAGAGAATGAGTCTTTGATTCGATTTCTGAACATTCGCTTGGTGCGATGCTGCTCAGATGATAACATGGAGGCGGTCGCTTTCAGAAGAAAATTGATCGCGACGTTGGTGAAGTCCATGAGCGCGTTGTGAACCGCTAACAACATACAAGAAAGCGGAGAATTAATGAGATATGCGCGATGACTTACGGCGCAGAAGGATCGAACGGTTTGGGCGCAACTACCCGACGACAGTGGTATTGTGGCATCCAAGGTGACGCCTTGCCCTAAGCCTTGCGCAGCTGAGATTGGATTGCGATCTTTCACAAATATACGGGAATCTAACCCACCGGTGTCTTCGAATGAAGCAAGTGCTAATTGTCGTGAACAGCTGGCATAGAGTGATGACCGGAGGCGACTACCACATCTTTAAGGTAGCCCAGTACTGGAGTCGCGACCACAAAATAAGTTATCTGCTGCCTCGGTTGGCATATTCCTCCGCCAAAGAACTGCTGGCGGGCGACACTATAGTCTTGGATTCCTTTTTGGAGAGAGAGACTTCAAACATATGGATGATAATGCTGCTCTATTGTGTCCGCATGTTCAAGGTGGTACTGTCCTCCGCGCCTGTAGAAAAGTACGACGTCATCGTCGCGTCGAACCACTGGCTCATAGACGTCCTTCCTGCTGCGTATTTGCAATTCAAGAACTCGCCGTGCAAACTTGTAGCTTATTATCACGGATTGGCCGTGAAGAAGTCGCGCCGGTGGTGGTACATTCCGCGCAAGTTGAATGATGTGCTGTCGCTCGCGTTGCTGAGGCGATACTTTGACGTGGTATTCGTGTCAAATCAACTCGTGAAGGACTTTTTGATTTCAAAAGGCGTTCGGGCTGAAAAGATCCAGTTTGCCAACTACGGCACCGATCCGGTCCCGTTCAAGGTCAATTCCCAGAAACCGCTTGTTGACGCTTGCTACGTTGGTCGACTGGTGGAGAACAAGGGCATTTTAGATTTGGTGGCTATATGGAAAGAAGTCGTGGTTGAACTCCCACACGCGAAACTAGCAATTGTCGGCGGTGGGTCTGACAGGGATCGACTCGTTCGGCTAACGCAGACAGAACACCTACAGGAGAACATCGTGCTGTGCGGTTTCGTGGAAGAAAACAAGAAATTTGCGATCTTGCTAAAGTCCAAGCTTTTTCTAATGCCAAGCTATGCCGACGACTGGGGCATTGCAATCCTTGAAGCGCTGAGTTGCGGCGTGCCAGCGGTCGTATATGACTTCCCCGCGCTGCGCAGCATCTGGGGGAATGACGTCACCTACATTCCCGCGGGAGACACAAAATCATTCGCGCAGACCGTGTTAAGCTTGTTGCACGATCCACTGCGACGCTCAGAACTTTCAAGCACAGGGTTGAAGCGAAGCACCAAACACCTATGGGCCAATGTTGCTAGATATGAAAGTGACATAATCGAAAACTTGTGATACGGCACCTGCATCCATAGCCACCCTTGAGCACCACATGGTGTCTTCGTGTAAAGCTAACTTGGAGCACATTGTGGAAGGTGAGTAAGAGACCAAAAAGTCCCGCGGTGAGGAAAAAGGGCCAAAAACTCGCTCTGGTCAGTTTTTGGCCTATTGTGTCCGCTTTGACTCGGACTCGTGCTGCATAACTTCAAATACCGTCGACACGCAGGACAGGACACTTAACGAAACACGGGAGATGCGATTCCGTGCGACAGACGCACCCAGAAATCGACAGAAACGACCAAAGAATTGCTCTTGTTTATTTTCCATGGAAAAGCAGGACGATCTATAAGTTCTTAGATCAACTCGTTTCGATTCTTATTCCTATCTCCCGTTCCATTACACTGATCGGCGGCAACACGGAATACTTGGAAATTGACGATTCGCCCACCGTGCGGGCAGTGGATATTCGCGTTAAGATGCACGATACTACCGACATCACTCCCATGCTGTACTCGAAGGCGCTGTGGGCCTTAAAGGCAGTCACTTCTCAGATTCTTGAAGCCGCTATGATCATACGAGACGCTTCTCAAATCGACATCGTTGTGTTTTACATGTCGTACCCCTACGACATCTTACCCTTGATCACGGCCAAACTGCTGAGAAAAAAGACGATTATTGTAGTTACGAGGAGTAATCGGATAGGAACTGGCCCTATCGACCGCTTTTATGATGTCCAAGATCGGATCATGTACGCAGCAGCGGACGTGATCTCGCCCGAGTGCAACTCGCTTGTCGCGTCGCTCAAGCTTATGACGTACCGCTCAAAGTTGACCGCTGAAGGATATCGCTACGTCGACCTCACTCGATACCGCGTGAGGAAGGGCATTGGGGAAAGAAGCAACGTGGGATATGTCTCTCGAGTGGAAGAACAGAAGGGCGTGCTGAACTTTCTCAGTGCAGCAGAAATACTCACTGCCAGGGGCTACACTGACATCCCGTTTCTTGTGAGTGGGGACGGTCGATTAAAAGCGAAGGTCGAGGCACGAGTTGATGAACTTAAAACGAAAGGCGTGAACATCGATTATGTGAACTGGATTGCGGAGGACGACTTCTGTGAGTACTTAAACGAGTTCAAGCTTCTGGTTTTTCCCACGACCATTTCTGCCGCGGAGGGGTTGCCGACCATTGTCATTGAAGCGATGGCCTGCGGGACTCCGGTGCTGACGACCGCTGTGGCTGCTATCCCAAACGTAATAAAGGACAAGTCCACGGGATTCCTCCTCGAGAATGACTCGCCAGAATGCATAGCAAATGGTATTTTGAAAGCCCTCACGTACAGTGACGTTGATAAAGTGGCACAGCAAGCCCGTGCGTTGATCGAAAACAAGTTTTCATACGAGGGCGCTGTGGACAGATGGCGCAAAATTGTTTATGGAACATAAGTGTCGAAACTCGCCAGGATTATCCGCTTCGAGCAGTGACCACTTGTAATAACACGTAGGGCCAAATGAATAAGTCACATCCCTAATATCGTGAGCTTCAATAGTGTCGCGGCAGAAAAACTATTGGGGGGCACAGGCCAAAAGAAAGCGATAAGTAAGCTGATGAACACCGCAGCTTGTCGCAAATCGGAAGTTCGGCTGCTGTTCTGGCGCATCAATCTAAGCCGCCGCTGAATTGCGCAGTGATCTGCAGATTCAATTCTTGGAGCAAGCAACTATGATCCCCGCGCCCGCCCCAAGATATTCCATCAGTCTGTCGACAGAGTTAAACAGAACATAGCGTTTGCCTTCTAAAGGATACGGATATCCAAAGGATGCTATGACAGAAAAACCGAACAACTCGAGAAGCTCTGTCAATGCTCGACGCGTATACAACTTCGTGTGCCGTCCTTGTATATCTACAGAATATTTACGCCCCTTAACTATTTTTCCTGCATCGGCGCCTCTGTAGGAGTTATCCAATTGAAATGGCTGAAATCCTAACATCAAAGCAGTTCTATTGTACCACGAAGCAAAATTCGGCGTCGTGATGACGAGAATCCCCTTTCTTCGCAAAACTCGAAAAGTCTCTTCGAAGAAATGGTCAGGGTCATCTAAATGTTCGAGCACCTCTCCTGCAAAAATGGCATCGAAATAGTCGTCCTGAAACGGATATGGTTCCTTGTCTATATTAAGTTTAAACGTTTTTAATCCTTTTTGCCTGGCTAATCCCAATCGTTCCTCATGGTTGTCTATTCCAAATACTTCTGATGCATTGCACGCACGTTTTATTCTCAGAGCAAAATCGCCGCTGTAGCAGCCAAGATCCAATAAGCGTCGGACTTCTTGATCAAAACTCTTGAATATTTTCAATACCCGATATACTCTTATATAATCCTGTTTGGGTACGTAATCATGTTCGTCTACATAATCACGCATGATGTTTGCTTTGACGTCACGAGCCATGGTGCCCCCCAGCGCACATTACTCTGATTCCAATTGTTGCGCTACGTGCTAGTCCCTACTAAAACCTATGTTTGCTTTTGCTTGACTGAATTAATTATGGCGGCGCTCGATTACCAATAGCTTGACCGTTCTTGGTTTCAAATCGTCAATTTGGCCCGCGGCCGAATTCCTCTTGATGGCTACGCGCGTCAGCGCCGGCGCCATTTAGGCTTGAAGAGCCTAGTTCTCTCCCGTCAAGCTGGCGCAGAATAGTCGGAGCGTGTCACATAACCTTAACGCGCTAGAAGTGAATGCGTCGATCATTTTGAAGCGCCGACTTCTCCATTCTTGCGACCAACGCGATTATCGGGGTTCCCTCAAGGTCATTGTGGTCAAAGCGGCTGATCACTGCGCTCCGTGGCGCACGGTGTACCTGCGTTAAGCGACGCTTGCACACAATATAGAATCTTTCCTCTCTTATGCATTTTGTTTGCACCCGAGCTCAGAGGACAAAGAAACATCAAGGCGTAGGGCCGACGGTCTCTCTAACGTAGGCGTAGGACTCTCCATGGCTGGTGTCGCCATAGAAGCTCGCCTGGAGGTTGTAGGTATCCTGGGTGGGGATGCTGAC
>Ga0209747_1001145_pt1 | contig 14303 bp, 14 predicted proteins | sample BarGraNGADG00311_FD_184498 | JGI IMG/M metagenome (GOLD analysis project Ga0209747, IMG submission 184498) | Arctic peat soil microbial communities from Barrow, Alaska - Barrow Graham LP Ref core NGADG0011-311 (SPAdes) (version 2) | ecosystem: Environmental > Terrestrial > Soil > Wetlands > Peat... | reverse complement strand
AGTCGAGACCATCAACCAGGATCACCTTCGCGCCGTTCGTCACGCACTGCTGACCCTGCGTGATCTGCGTCTGGGTATCGCCCTGAGCATTGAGGACGGTGCCAGAAACGCCAGCAGCTTTGAAGGCCTTGTTGAGTAGTGGTTCGTCGAACAACGTATAGCGGACGGATGACTTCGTGTCCGGGAGCAAGGCGCAGACCTCGGTCTTGCCACTTGCTGTTGTGCCGGTACTGCTGGATTTCTTCTTACTGCCACACGCAGTTACTGTGATCGCCAAGGCTACTGCGATCAGCGTTAGCGCTCCTGCGGTCAAGAGCTTTCTCACGTCTTCCCTCCTGGTTGGCTAGTTGATAGTCCTCCGGCGCTGATGCCTGCAGCCGATCACAGGCATGACAGCTAAGGGGAGAACGGCCCGTCAATGGATAGGAGTGGTTAGTCGGCCGGATCCCTATACCCCTAACCTCCTCCTCTCTCGCCCGTGCGCCCTAAGCACGCGCGAAATTCGATCCCTTCGCCACTTATAACACGAAATCCGTTCCTTTGAAGGAGGCCGAATCGGAGTCCGTATGGGCCCCCGAAGAACGGTCGCCGGGGCTAAACCGGTCGATTTGTGCCGCTAGCGCTCGCCCGCGTCGCGCTTTTCGAAACGCACCGCCAGCCGGTCGATGCGTGAGCCCTCGACCTCGAGCACCTCGAAGCGCATGCCGTCGTGCTCGACGACATCACCGGGGACCGCCACATGACCGAGCTGACCGAAAACGAATCCGGCCAGGGTGTGGTAGTCCTCGATCGGCAGGTCGACGCCGAACTTCTCGTTGAAGTCATCGATCGAGAAGGTGCCGTCGACGTGGATGGTGTCCTCGGCTATCCGCTCAAACGATTCGTCAGGCAGGTCGAACTCGTCCTCGATCTCGCCCACGATCTCCTCGAGCAGGTCTTCCAGGGTAGCGATGCCCTCCATGCCGCCGTACTCGTCGACGACGATCGCCATGTGCTGGCCGGTGCGACGGAAGTCGGCCAAGAGCGCCGCCAGGTCCTTCGTCTCGGGCACGAGGTGCGGCTCGCGCAAAAGCTCCTCGATATTCACACGCTCGATACCGACCTCGATCATCTGCGAGAAGAGGTCGCGCACGTGCAGGATGCCGACGATGTTCTCGAGCGTGCCGCGATAGACGGGGTAGCGGGTGTAGGGCGAGTCGATGACAGCGGTCAGACACTCGACGGGTGGCAGGTCGATCGATAGCGCGACCACCTCGGGCCGCGGCACCATCACATCCGAGGCTTCCTTGTCGGCGAAGTCGAAGACCTTGTAAAGCATCTCGGTCTCCTCCTTCTCGATCTCGCCGTGCGCGCTCGAGGATTCCAGCAGCATGCGCAGCTCGGCCTCCGAGAGTGGCGGCGTCCCGGCTACGGGAGACTTCATCCCGAGCAGCGTGAGCGCCAGCTCGGAGGAGCGCTGAAGCACCCAGATGAGCGGCATGAAGACGAAAAAGAAGACCCGTACCGGCGTCGAGACCGCCAGCGCTACCCGGTCGGAGTAGCTGAGCGCGATGCCCTTCGGGATCAGCTCCCCGACGACCACGTGTAGGAAGGTCACGATCAGGAAAGCGAGCGTGAAGGCGATCACGGTTGCAATCACGTTGTCGAAGACGCGCGCCAATACCGGCTCGCCGATGGCGCCGATACCGAGGCTGGTGGCCGTGACACCGAGTTGCATGGCAGCGATGAAGCGCGGCGGAGTGGATACGAGCCGGAGCACCAGACGCGCGCGCCGGCTGCCCTGCTCCTCGAGCTCGCGCAGGCGGGTGCGCCTCGCCGTCACGAGGGCGTACTCGGCCGCCACGAAGAACGCGTTCAAGAGAAGCAAAGCCGCGACGGCCAGAAGCTCGAAAGCCAGGCTCATGGTCGCGCCTTCGGCGGCTGTCTATGAGGAAGCGACTCGTCGTCCAAGCAGGATCTGCGCGAAAGTATATGCAAGCGGCCTCGATTGGTATCGGCGCGGCTCTCGCCGAAGCGCCCTGTAGTAAAGAGCATGCGCCATTCTTTCGTCTCGTGCCCTAATTCGGCGGCGCAACCGCTTAAACACCCGCCGGCCACCGTATCGTTCGGCCCGACGACGATGCGGGAGCCAGGGTATCACGCCATTTTCGACGGCGTCCGAGAGCCCAGATCACCCAAAAGGGGGAGCGATGAGACACCCCATACTCAAGTGGACGGGCGACAGCGCCGATACGGCATCGTGACCGCAAAAGTGCCCGGCAAACGGGCAAGGCGGGTCGAAGAGGCGTCAAGAACCCCGGCCAGCAGAAGAAACGAGAGCCAACCCGTGCCACAGGACATCACTTGCCTGATCGTCGACGACCACGAGGTCGTTCGCGAAGGTCTGAGACTTTCGCTTTCGCGCGCCTCGCACATCCGCGTAGTCGGCGAGGCGGCCGACGGGGCCAGCGCCGTGGCGCTGGCCGAGAGGCGGCGCCCCAACGTGGTGATCATGGATGTGCGCATGCCGGGCATGGACGGGCTTCAGGCGACTCGCGAGATCATGACGAAGGCCCCCGAGAGTGCGGTCCTCCTCTTCACCGCCCACAACGAGCGCAGCCTGCTCGGGCGCGGATTGGAGGCGGGCGCGAAGGGCTACATCCTCAAGGAGGCGCCACATCAGACGCTGCTTCGCGCGATCGAGAAGGTCGCCGAGGGTGAGGGATATGTGGATCCCGCGCTGATGCCGACCTTCTTGAACGCCAGGGACAAGGAGGACATGCTGACCGCGCGTGAGCGTGAGATCCTTCAGCTCCTGGCCGACGGAATGTCGAACGTGGAAGTGGCAGGAAAGCTCTTCATCAGCCAGGAAACGGTCAAGAGCCACGTCCGCCACATCCTCGCCAAGCTCGAGGCCGATACCCGCACGCACGCCGTGGCGATAGCGCTGCGCGAGTCGATCATCGACTAGTCTCCTGGCGCAGTCGCGACCGAAGGAGAAGCGAGTGGCCGGAGCAGATCAAGCAAAAGGCGGGCCGGCGCGGGAGAAGACAGGGCGCGGCGGCGGCGGTAACACGCGCAAGGGCGAGAGCGAGCGAGCGCGTCTGGCCGACCAGTTGATCGCCGCGGAGCAGGAGGAGCGGAGGCGTATCTCACTCTTCCTCCACGACGGTCCGGTGCAGTCGCTCTCGGGAATCACCCTGATGCTCGACGCGGCCTTACACCAGTTGTCGAGCGGCAATCTCGAGGAGGCGACGCAAGTAATCGCGGCGGTACTCGAGAGGCAGCGCGCGACGATCAAGGACCTGCGCGATCTCTCTTTCAATCTCGAGCCGGTGGTTCTGCGCGATCAGGGCTTCGAGCCGGCTGTGAAGGCGCTCGCCGACGACGTCGGCATCGCCAACGAGATTCACATCGAGCTCGAGACAGGCTTCGCCGAGAACCTGGCCGAGCGGGCTCAGGTCGTCTTCTACCAGATCATTCGCGAGGCCTTTCACCAGGCGATTCGGCGCGGTCCACCCAGCCGCCTGGCGGTCGCTCTGCATGAGCTATCCGACGGTCGAGTCGAGCTGATCATCGCCGACAACGCCCCGGGCGAGCGCCGGCGCACTAGTTACGAGACGATCGACGAGCGCGCCCGCGTACTCGGCGGCAAGGTCAGCGTGCGTGCGGCCAGCGGCGGCGGCACGGTGGTGCGCGTTGTCGTGCCCGCCTACGCCGCCGAGCGCTAGGCGCGGCAGCATCGATCGCATGGGCCTAGCGGGATAGGCTCAAAGAGCCGTGCTAGTCGGCGTGGGCCGTGACGAGGGCATCAACGGCATCCACACCCTGGCCATAGGCGGCGTTGATGCGGACAAAGGCCTGCCACTTGGCCGGAAGCGCGTCCTCGGGGAAGATCGCCTCCACCGGGCACTCCGGCTCGCAGGCGCCGCAGTCGATGCACTCCTCGGGATCGATGACGAGGATACGATCGGCCTCGTGGATGCAGTCCACCGGGCAGACGTCGACACAGGCCTGATCCTTGACGTCGATACAGGGCTCGGCGATGACGTAGGTCATGCGGCGTACTCTAGCGACGCCGACAACTACGACAAGAGCCTGTCTCGCCAGGGAAGCGCGGTCGAGGCATCGGACGTGCTGGCCTGGCGGGATCGGCTCTAGAGATCTTCGTACTTCATTCCGCGATTAGCTCCGAGATCAGATCCTCGGCGTTCTCGACCAGGAGTGAGCGATCGACGACGAGATCCAGTCCGGCCTCCTGCGCCGTGCGCAGGCTGAAAGGATCGGCATGGCCGGCGTAGCCGAGAATCGGCGTCTCGGGGAAGGCGTCGGCGACTTCTCCGGGCTCGACGCGGGTGACGTCGGCGACAACTAGGTCGGGTGCCTCGATGCTCTCGGTCGAGGTCAGCTGATGGCCGGCCAGGAGTTGGCTCAGCTTTCCGGCGAAAAGAGGATCGACCCCGACCAACAGGATCTTCGACACCCTCGCAGCGTAACACGGTCTCGTCTCTTGCCTGAAGCTCGATCGAGTACGCCAAAACGACGCGAGCCTTCTCCAAAACGATTGCTCAGAGACGAGCGGCCGCTACTGCGAAACGATGAAGACCTGCGTTCCGACACGAACGTGAGTGAACAGCCACTCGGCGTCGGGGATGTACATGCGGATGCAGCCATGGGAAAGCGAATAGCCGATTGAGCCCGATTGGGGCGTGCCGTGAATACCGACCCCCGAGGCCGACAGGCCCATCCAGCGCGTGCCGAGCGGATTGCCGGGCCCGGGCGGTACCGGCTTCTCGCCTTTCGCCCAGGCCGAGTTGGGCGGATACCACCAGGGGTTGGCCCACTTCACGACGATCTCGTAGTGCCCGAGCGGTGTCGGGTAGGCCGACTGTCCGGTCGCTACCGGGAATCGCTTCTGGAAGCGCTCGCCGTTGTAGAGGTACAGGCGGTTGGAGCCGCGCCTGATGACGATCACCGGGCCGAAATTAGCCTTGGTCATGTGTCTCGAGATCTTCTTCAGCGGCAACGTCAGCGCGAAGCGGCGGTTCGCCGCCAGAGCGGCTCGAATCGCCCGCTGTGAAGCGGAGACTCTGATCGTCCAGCCGGGCCGTCCCTCCGAGATGCGCGGGCGCAGATTGCGCAGAAAGACCTGGGGGTCAACCGGCGTACGGTTGAAGAGCCTGCCGAGCTTGAGTAAGTACTTGTGCAGCTTGTAGGCGTTCACGCTGACCGTGAGCGGCACCGCGCTGCCGGGCGCCGCGATTTGAGCGGCGTCGAGCGCAGCTTCGACGCTCGCATACGCTGAGACTTCGCTCGGAGCCATAGCCACCCGCTTACTGGCGACACGAAGCACGAGCCGCTTGTCGAAGGCGGACAGGATCGTCGCTCTGGCGATATCTACTCCCATTCCTCCAACCGGAACGCCACCGACGGTTACGTCACTCGCGATGTCCAGAGGCGTGGTCGTCGAAAGCGTCGTCGTAGTGGTGCCGGTCGTGGACGTGACACTCGATGTGCTGTCGGCGGTTTGGGCGGGAGCGGTTGCGACCACCGCGAAGGATGCGACCAAGCCGGCGACCGCGAGCAGAAGCCCTAAAGCGAAGCTGGTCTTTTTGCTCGATCTCATCGTGTTGGCGAGTACGGCCGTGGATCGTTCGTGATGATACCGTCCGCGCCTACCTCTACCAGCCGCTGCCGGATGCCGGCATCGTCGACCGTCCAGGCGAACACGGCTATACCCCACTCGTGGCACCTTCGCACCAGCTCGCTGTCGATGACTCCGTGGTGCAGAGTCACAGCCGCGGCGCCCGTCTCGTTGAGCCAAGCGCGGATCCGCCGCCGCAGGATCAGGCGCAAACCGTGCACGGCCAGCGGCACGAGTGGCGCGATCATCGTGCGCTCGGAAAGGCGCCGCCTGTCGGCAGGATAGGAGAGGCTACGAGCAATCTCGGGAGCGAGCTCGCGTAGGCGAACAAGTTGCGACCGCTCGAGCGAGCAGAGAAGCACCCGTCCCTGGAGCCCGTGCCGGCGCAGCGCCTCGATCAAAACGCGTTCCTGGCCCCTACTCTTAAGGTCGACTAGAAGCGGGCCCGAGAAGAGCCGCGGCACCGCAAACTCCAGCACCTGCTCAACCGTCACCAGCCCGGCGTCGAGCCGTCGCAGCTCGTCCAGCGTGCGTGCGCCGGCATTTCCGCGCTCGGCGCCGTGACAGAGCTCGGCCAGATCGAGCGAGTGCCCGGCCACGAGCGTCCCGTCGGCGAGAGCCACGGCGTCGACCTCGAAGCCGTCGGCACCGTGCTCGAGCGCCAGCTCGAAGGAGCGCAGCGTATTCTCGGGCGCCAGCGGCGGTAGTCCGCGGTGGCCGATTACGAGCGGCTGCCCAGCTCCTCTCAGCAGTGGCTCGATCACGGCGCCGTCGGAAGCGTCCGCTCGTCGAGCGAGACGTCCTCCCTCGCCGCGTTGACGATCATCCGGTCGACGACCCACTCGACCGGGGCGCGGTCATCCGTCCAGGGCTCGTGTGCGGGAGCGGCGGGCTCGGCCTGGCGCTCGAGCAGACGGACCAGCGGGCGCAGGCGAGCGGGAGCGGCGCGGCGCGCGCGAGCCAGAGTGACGGGCGTAAGCGGGCGATCGAGGCCGATCACGAGCGCATTGAAGCGGAGCGCCTGCCAGCGGTATACGCGGCTGAAGACAGTGGCCAGCGTACCCGCCGTCTGCTCGACCAGGGCATGATCGCGCGGCAGCGAGGCGACGTTCAAGGCGACGATCCCACCCGGGCGGAGGCGCGACCTGACGAGTTGGTAGAACTCCCGCGTCGCGAGGTAGAAGGGCACATAGGGCTGCCGGTAGGCATCTACGCAGATGATGTCGTAGCGGTAGCGGTGCCCGAGCAGGAAGGGGCGAGCGTCCTCGTTGTACAGATGCATCAGCGGACCGGGCTCGAGGCCGAAGTAGCGCTCGCCGACCGAGCTGACCTTCGGATCGATCTCGACACCGTCGATGCGCGCCTGCGGATAGAAGCGGCGGTAGGCGCGGGCGACCGTACCGCCGGCATTACCAAGGATCGCAACGCGCCTCACCGGGTGATCGAGGAGTGACGGCGGGACGAGGAAGAGGTCCCAGTAGCCGCCCGTGAGCACGCTCGCCGGGTCGTAGACGGAGTGCGCCACAACGCCCTCGTTCAGCTCCAGCACTCGCTCGTTTCCGTCCTGCAGGACGCGGATGTACTGATAGGCGGACTCACCCTGGTAGAGGACGTCGGCTCCGGGCCTGATCGCTCCCGGCGGCAGCGCGACGAGCGCCGCGATGCAGGCGACCGGCACCAGCCCACGGCGCCCGAGCACCAGCGCGCTCGTCGCCGCGAGCAGCACCGACGTACCGAGCAAGGTGCGCTGGGTTCCGACCAGTGGAATCGACAGCAGCGCCGGCACGAAAGTCCCGAGCAGGCTGCCCGCGGTGGAGAGCGCGAAGACCGTTCCCGCCGTGTCACCGGCCGTGCCCGTACCGGCGCCCTCCAGCGAGAGCCTGATCGCGAAGGGCGCGACCATGCCAAGCGCCACGACCGGAGGGGCGAAGAGGATGAGCGCCGCGAAGAAGGATCCGATGACCGCACCGACGGCCAGCTGCCCGATTCCGTTTGCGCCACGCTCCAGCAGCGGGTGCGCCACGAACGGTACGACGGCCACGCAGAGCGCTGCAACGAGCACGATCGCCCCAAGCAGGTAGGGGCTCGGGCGGCGGTCGGCGAGCTTGCCGCCGAGCCAGTAACCGAGCGATAGCGAGGCCAGGATGAGGCCGATGATGTTGGCCCAGACCATCGTCGAGTCGCCGAAGTAAGGAGCAAGCAGGCGCGAGGCGCAGATCTCGGTCGCCATCGAGCCGCTGCCGGCGAGAAAGACGAAGAGCAGTAAAACGGGGCGTCGCAGAACGCCGCGCTCGCTTTCAGGCAGGATCTGCTCGGCCATCAGCGAGCCCGAACGACGACCACGGCGCAGTCATCCAGGAGCAGGCCCCCGGCGAACTCTCGACAGTCAGCGAGCACAGCATCGGCGAGCTCTCTGGCGCCCAGATGCGAGTGGCGGCGGAGAAAGTCGTCAAGTCTCGGCGTGCCGTAGAGCTCTCGCTCGCGGCGAGCTTCGATCACTCCGTCGGTGTACAGAACAACCGCGTCGCCGGGCGCGTAGGGAATGCGGATCTCCTCGTAGCTCTGGTTGCCGATGATCCCGAGCGCGAGCCCACCCACGGGCAGAGACTCGACGCTTCCGTCGGCGCGCAGTAGGCGCGGCCGAGGATGACCGGCGCTGGCGCAGGCCAGCTCGGTTCTCGCCGGATCGACCTTCATGTAGATCATGGTGACGAACTTGCCGAGCTCGACCTCCTCCAGCACGACCTCGTTCACGGCGGCCAAGAACGCGCCTGGCTCGGGATAGCGGCGAGCCAGCGAGCGGAAGGTGAACTTGACCATCGCCATGTCGGCGGCCGCGTCGACTCCGTGCCCGGTCACGTCGCCAAGCGCAACGGCCAGCGCCCCGTCCTCCAGCACCATGAAGTCGTAGACGTCGCCGCCGATCTCCAAGCGAGCCGACGCGGCATACACGGCGCCGACGTCCAGGCCTTCGATCTCCGGCTCGTAGTCGGGCAGAAGAGAACGTTGCATGGCGTCCGCGAAGGCCTTCTGCTGCTCGTACAAGCGGGCGTTGTCGATTGCGAGAGCCGCTTGCCCGACGATTGCCAACGCCACCTCGACCGTCTCGTCACGGATCGGCTGCTCGGGGCTGAGAGAGACGAGGGTGACCATCGCCAGCACTTCCTTCGGCGTAGCGACGGGAAGCATGATCGCCGTCGAGCCACGCTCCAGGAACGGCCCGAGCATACGCAGCGAATCGTCCGTGTCGGTCGTCTCGCTCGTGAGGCGCAATACGAGCCCCTCTCTGATCACTCGAGCGATATCGCCGCTCAGTTGAAGCGACCGGCCGAGGATCGCTCGCATCGGTTCCTCCAGGTCTTCTCGGGCAACGTGATGAGCCCGCGCCTCCATCTTCTCCTGGCGCTCGTCGGGCATGTAGAGAACGGCAACATCGACTCCCACCAGCTCGGCGATCGTCTTCGCCGCCGCTTCCAGCGTGGTCTGCAACGACAGGCTCTGCGCGAAAGCGCGCGAGACCTCGTACAGCGCCCGCAACTGAGCCGCCGCCTGACGCTCCGCGCGCAGCGAGTGCTCGAGCTCGCTGCCGAGCAGAGTCGCCTGCTCGTGCAGGCTCGCACGGTGTACGGCAACAGCGAGCTGACTGCGAAGCGCTTCCAGCAGCAGCAGCTCGCTGTCGTCCGGAACCCGGTCTCTCGACGGGTATAGAGCGAGCAACCCGATCACCTCGTTCGCCGCCTCGAGCGGGAGAGCGAAGACCGCCTCCACCCCCGACTCGGCGAGAACGTCGCGCAGCGGCTCCAGCCTCTCGTCGGAGAGAGCGTCAGCGACGACCACACCGCCTGAGAGTCGGCCGGAGGCGAGTGCCAGCTCGAGTAGGCGGACGGCGATTTGCTCGTGCGCGCCCTGAAGACCGCAGGCGGCGGCGGTGCGCACGCCGTCCTCGCCGTTCAGGTAGACGGCGACTCGCTCGATGCCGAGCAGGTCGGCGATCTGCACGACGGCCGTATTGAGCATCGGCTCGACCGCGAGCTCGGACATAGCCTGGCCGCTGAAGGAGAGAAGCGTTTGAGTGCGCTCCAGCTCCAGAACGAGATCGCGGCGCAGCGCGGCCTCTTCGAGCACTCCGGCGACACGAGCGGCGAGCGTCTGTAAGGCCTCCAGCTCGCCGTCGCTCGGTTGCATCCCTTCGCTGAATCTCGCCTCCAGTACACCAAGCGGATCGAGCCCGAGGGGCAAAGTGACGGCTAGCGCCCCGGTCAGCCCCTCGCGCAGAGGCTTTCCGTGCTTGAGCACGCGTTTCGCCCGCTCCCGGGCCGCGTCAAGATCGGAGGGAGAGAGAACTGCGGGCGTCCCGATCTGTACGGAATCCGGATGATCGCCCAGCCAGAGCAACACCTGCTCGGCGCTCGTAGCCGCGGCGACGAGCGCAGCGAGGCGGCGCGGTAGTCCACTCGGGTCAAGAGCCGCCACGAGAGCCCCGGCAAGCAGTTGCGGCGCCGTCTCGAGTGGGCGCAGATCCCCGGCGCCGTCTGACGTGCTCGCCTCGCTAGCGGCGCCGGAGGAGAGCCGCGCCCCTGATTCGGGAGCCGGAGAAGAAAGATCGCCCACGCCCGTAGTATCTCGCCGATCAGGGTTCTGACGCGTAGTCGATCGCCGCCTGCGGCTCGTGAGAATCGTGTCGCGGCGGTTGGCACACGACGAGCGAAGCGCCAGCCGGAGGCGCCGCTCGCCTAGATAAAACCTGCAGAGTCGAGGCAAAAAACCCTAAACTGAGGCGCTGGTGGGTTATCCAGCTCGACAGACGCGGCCCGAGGGCGAAAAACCGCCAATAGACCCAACGGCGGTCACCCGTGCCTACGAGCGCGAGCGAGCCTCCCGGCAGATACGCGAAGGGCGGGCGCGAGCGCGTAACCGAGCGCACGTACGCTTCTACGTAACGATCCTGATCATGCTGGTAGCGGTTGCCGCGATAGCACTGCTGATCTGGCAAGAAACCAGAACCCTGTTCGGGATCTGACCGGCGCAACACCCCTCGCCTCGAGCGGCTCGGGCCGACAAACTCCTGCTCCGGTGCCATACTTCCAAACCATGCAGACTCCGACTCCACACCGCCCTCATAACGCTCACCCGCGACCGCCGCTGGCTCGCCCCTCGCTTCGTCACCCCGAGGGCTTCCTCTTTACCCCCGAGACACTCACTTGGCTTTCGGCCCTCGTGCTCAGCCTGTCGACCTTTATGAGCTGGTACAGCGGCTCCGGTGGCTACCAGCTCGTGTTGAGCGTGATTGGCTGGCACACGGGCCTGGTCGGCCAGATTGTTTTCTTCCTAGGTCTGGCCGTTCTCGTGCTCGTCGCCCTGCGCGTATTTGGGGTCGCTCTTCCGGCCAGCCTCCCGGAGAGCTTGATCGTGATCGGAATCGGAGTTCTCGCCACCATTCTCGTGCTGGTGCGCCTGATCTGGATCCCCGATCGGTTCCTTCCTGCGGACGGCCGAGGAATCGGCATCTGGATTGCGCTCCTGGCCTCGTTCGGAATAATCGCGGCGGGCCTGATCGAGGCCAGCGAAGAGGTCTGAAAGGCTATTCCGCCAGGCCCGAGTCGGGCCGGCGCCCGAGGTTTAGCCGGCCGATGGAACGAGCTCTAGACCGGCACCACGTCGCGAGCGCTCTCGACCAGGCGCCGAGGGTCGAGCGGGCTTCCGAAGTAGGCCCTTGCGCCGAGTGAGCGTTTCAGTTCCTCGTCGCTTTCGTTGACGGCGCTGAACAAGATCACCGGCGGCGCCGCCTCACCGCGCTGCTCGCGCAGGCGACGGAGCGCTTCCCAACCGTTCGCTCCGGGCATGGTCACGTCGACCATGACCAGATCGGGCGAGCGCGTCTCGACCATGCGCAGGCCTTCCTTCAGGTCGATGGACTGCTCGACCTCGTAGCCCGAGGGCTCCAAGCTGGCGCGAACGTAGGCGGCGATTCCCGGCTCGTCATCGATCACGAGGACGACAGGTCCAGTGCGGCCTCGAGGGCCGAGCCGCGATTGATCCACAAACTCGTCGAGATCGCTCTTCCGGAAGCGCCGGTGACCGCCGGGCGTGGTGAACGCCGGCACTCGCCTCGCGTCACACCACTTCCTGAGCGTGCTTTGAGCAACACCCAGGTATTTGGCCGCCTGGCCGAGCGTCAGCCACTCGGGTTGTCCGTCTGCTCCGATTTGTTGGAATGGCCCGCGATTCAACATGTTCGCTCAACTTTCCCGTTCGCACGGTTTTCAAGCAGCGCCGATGCTCTTGACCGCTATCGCCGAATGCAAACGAAAGCCGAACCGGCCGACCCTTCCCTGCCGGCGGAATCCGACGACCGATCGGTCGGGCGCGCGCTCAAGGCTTTCAGTGTTTCGTGACCGTGACGGTCACAAGACGAAGCGTGCGCTCACAGGTCTGCGTTCCCGTCGCGCCCGAGCCCTGATCGAGCGCCAGCCCGAGCGCCGTCCCGAGGGCGAAGACGGCGAACGTCGCCACCAATAGAAGAGCCCGTCGCCACCAGCGTGAGCGCGGCTGCTCGCGGCGGGCGCGGTCGGAGAGACGAGGCTGTAAGGGCTGGGTCACGGAAGGTAGTCGACCGCCGCGCGTGTGTATAGGTGGAAGGCGGCGTCGAGCACAATAGCCAAATCGCGCGCCCAGTCACGAACCGCCGCGCGCTCGGCCAGCGTGTCAGTTGCCCAGCGCTCCGCGTCGCTGTAGAGCTCAACCGCCTCGGCCATAGTGAAGGTCTGACCTATTCGCCGCCTGAGCTCATCGGAGATCGTCTCCAGCTCCAGGTAGAGGCGATCGCGAGCGGCCGACCCGGTAGCGAGCGCCTGGAAGCGCTGGTAGCCGTCCTGCCATTGCTGGCGCGATACCTCGATCGTCGCGGACACGCCGGCGATGATACTCAGCGAGTCACAACCCGGCGTCGGGGCGAGCGCCGCAGGCTTCGCGAGTGTCGCAGCTCTTGGGCCAAAGCGGCTCGATCTCGGCGACGATGCTCTCGCCCAGTTCATAGCCGGGGTTCGCGAGGGCGAAGGCAACGTGGGCATGCAGGCACTTGAGCTTACGGGCATTCCTGGAGCCACTGATACCCAGGTCGAGCGAGGCACCGCCGTCCAGCATCCGGTCTACCGATCGTGCCGGCGCTTTGCGCAGACGGCGCTGCGCGCGATTGGCGCGCCAAAGGCTCCAGCGCAGGCGTCGGCTCTTTCGCACCTGCTCGCTCCAGCGCTCTACCCCGCCCGCCGCCTCCAGTCGCGCAACCGCGCCGACCAGCTCCGGACAGGTCAGGTAGAAGCCGGTTGGAAACGGCTTTCCGTCATCGTCGTACGGCTTCTGCTCGGTGACCGCCGGAAAGCCGAACGGACAGCGCACAGCGACGCGCGAGAAGGCGCGTGGCTCTCTACCGATCTGAGCAGCGACAATCGATCTGTCATCCACAAGAGCGATGTTACTGGCGCGGCCCGTAGCCGGTTCTCCCTCTCCTCAAGCAGGGTCGGGCCCGCTCGGCGTTGCCCGCGCGCCGTCGTCGGAGCTCAGTGGCCGGCGTGCGCCTGACTGCGCCGCCAGCCGTCAATCCCCTTGACGATGTAGAGCCGCTCTCCGGGCTTGACGTAGGCGAGGCGCCGCGCCGCTCGCTGAACCGCCTCGGCTGTCGCGGCGTGCGCGAGTCGCCGCTTCAGCTCGTTGTGCTGCGACCTCAAGAGGGCGACTCTAGAGTGCTCGCTACGAACGAGCTCGCGCTTGTCGTAGTAAGAGCGAAGAGGCCCCGCATATAGGAGGGCGATCAGTACGACAAGTGCCAACACGACGAGCCGGCGCGCGCTCGACCGCTGCCGCCGACGGTGGGCGCGCGCGGTTCGTCTGGGCTTCGTTCGCTTCCCTCTGCTGGACACGGCTTGGAAAAGTTCTAAGCCGTAGCCGACTGTCCTGCCCCTGGAGGCTCGCCGGGCTCACGAATAGAACGAGGGGCCGATCGTTACCCCGGCCCCTCGTTCGTTCACTTATCGACGCAGCGTGTGCGCTAGTGCTTGGCGCGCGGGAAGGAAGCCCAACCCGGGTAGACAGCCTCGTCGCCCAGCTCCTCCTCGATGCGGAGCAGCTGGTTCAAAGCGGGGGGAAGCATCTTCCCCCCGCTGACCCCGCTTCTCGGCGGTCGTCCGAGGGCGGGTGGAAGCCGGGCCCGCGCATGTCGGGCCCGGCGGCGTTATTAATCGAGCGCTAGTGCTTGGCGCGCGGGAAGGAAGCCCAACCCGGGTAGACAGCCTCGTCGCCCAGCTCCTCCTCGATGCGGAGCAGCTGGTTGTACTTGGCGACGCGGTCGGTGCGGCAGGGCGCGCCGGTCTTGATCTGGCCGGCGCTGGTGGCGACGGCGAGGTCGGCGATGGTCGCGTCCTCGGTCTCGCCCGAGCGGTGCGAGATCACAGCGGAGTAGCCGTTCTTGCGCGCCAGCTCGATGCAGTCGAGCGTCTCGGTCAGCGTTCCGATCTGGTTCAGCTTGATCAGGATCGAGTTGGCGACCTTGCGCTCGATGCCCAGCTTCAGGCGCTCGACGTTGGTGACGAAGAGATCGTCGCCGACCAGCTGGATCTTGTCGCCCAGTTTCTGGGTCATCTCGCTCCAACCGTCCCAGTCGTCCTCGGCCAGCCCGTCCTCGATC
>Ga0209747_1001144_pt1 | contig 14320 bp, 3 predicted proteins | sample BarGraNGADG00311_FD_184498 | JGI IMG/M metagenome (GOLD analysis project Ga0209747, IMG submission 184498) | Arctic peat soil microbial communities from Barrow, Alaska - Barrow Graham LP Ref core NGADG0011-311 (SPAdes) (version 2) | ecosystem: Environmental > Terrestrial > Soil > Wetlands > Peat ... | reverse complement strand
GACGGAGTCCAGCCGGACCTGCCAGGTAGCGGTGCGGTCCCGCAGCCGCTGCACGGTGCGCCCGTACTGCGCACCCCGGGAGGCGACGGCCTGCCCCCAGCCGGTGCCCGGCACCGCGAGCCGGGCACCGCGCTCGAGCAGCCCGACGGCGTCGTCGACGGCGGTGTCGACCCCCGCGAGCAGGGCGGCGCGGTTGGTCCCGACGTCCGCCAGCAGCGGCTCCCAGGTGGCGAGGTGGTCGTGGGCGTCATCGGCGAGAGCGTCGAGCACGGCCTGCACGGCGAGCAGGCCGGCCGGCTGCACCTCCGCGGCCGCGTCCAGGTCCGTCGACGCCTCGCCGGGCAGCACGACGTCGCTGGCGCGCAGCGGCCGGGCGGCCGTGACCAGCCCGCGCAGGTGGGCCGCCAGGGCCGCGACCTCGAACATCGGCACCTGGCCGGCCCCGCCCTCCCGGTAGGTGATCCGCAGCCGCGCGTCCGCGCGCGGTGCGGTCGTCGCCAGCACCCGCCGCAGGATGCGGTCGTCCAGCTCGGTCATCGCCTGGTCGCCGGCGCGGAGCAGCTCCACGACGTCGCAGGCGCGCAGCCCGAGGTCCGCGAGGGAGACGGTTGCGAACCGAGCCGCACCGGTCACGGGGTCGTCCCAGTCCACCCGGCAGCCGATCGAGGTCAGTGCAGGGAGCAGGCCGGCGAGGAAGGCGTCGACCGCCGGCGCGGCGAGGGCGCGGGGGGTGGCACCGGGTCCGGCAGCGGCCGCGGGATCCAGGTGGATGCCGACCCGCTGGGTCAGCGTCGATCCGGACACCGGGGTCCGCACCACCTCCGGCTCCGGTGGGTGGTGCCCCGCCTCGACCGAGCGCAGGGCCGCCCCGGCCCGGTCCGGGCTGCCCTGTGCCGCCTGGTGCACCGCCTCGGCAAGGGTGAGGTCGCCGACGGCGTCGCGCAGGTCGCGCAGCGCGTCCACCGCACGCTCGAGGGCGGCCCGTTGTGCCGGGCTTGCCGACCCCGGCAGGACCGACCCCGGCAGGCCGAACGGGTACGTGGTGGCGCCCGTGCGCTCGACGTGCTCGACCAGCGCCAGGCCGTCGACGACGTTGCGCGCCTCGACCGCCTCGATCGACACCGCCTCCTCGGGCGTGGTCGAGCGCAGGTGTCCGGACCGCAGCGGGAAGGCGGTGCGCAGCTCGAGGATGAACTCGTCCACCTCCGCGAACGGCGAGGCGTCGTGCAGGCCACGCTCGAGCGCGTACCCGAGCAGCTCGGCCAGGCTCTGGCCCTGGCGCATGCCGTCCAGGACGTCCACCGCCCTGCGCACCCGTTGCGACGAGAGGTTCACGGCCATCGCATCGGGGTCCGCCGGGCTCGCGTCGGACAGGTAGGCGCTGCGCAGCACGGATGCCGTCACCGCCTGGTTGAGGCTGGGCGCCAGCAGGTGCCCGCCGTTGCGGGGATCGTGACGCAGGGGTGGCCCGTCGCCGAACACCTCGGCGAGGTCGTCGGGCAGCTCGACCGGCTCCAGCCGCCGCCCGCTCGGGCGGACGTCCTCCAGCCAGCCGTAGGCCCCGAGGTGCACGCCACGGCGGGCGACCGGCGCGGTCGCGCCGTCGGCTGCGTCGTCCTGCGGGATCCCGCGCATCAGCTCGAGCTGCAGGTCCACCAGACCGAGCTGCCAGGCGTCCAGGCGGTAGGCGACCGTGTCGAGGTGCTCGGTCAGCGCCCGTTCCAGCCGCGCGGTCGAGGCGTCGGTCAGCAGCTCCAGCGCCTCCACCTGGTCGCGGAGCACGCGGGTGCCGGGGGAGACCCGCAGCATGTCGGTGATCTGTGCGGCGACCGTCCAGTCCTGGCCGGGGGAGATCACCGGGTCGTGGCTGTACAGGGCGGCGTACCGGCTCTCGCTGGGTCCGTCCGGCGCCACGTGCACGAACGCCGGTTCGCGGCGCATCGCCCGCACCACGTCGGGCGGGTAGCCCGCCAGGTCGTGCAGTCCTCGGGCCGACTCGGCGTAGCCGAGGATCAGAGCGTGCCGGGCGAGCAGGAACAGCAGCGCGGTGGGCATCGCGTCGACGAACCCGGTGGCCGCGCGCAGCGTGTCCAGCGAGCTCTCGGCAGCATCCAGCAACCACGTCAGGTAGTTGCGGTCCCCGGTGGCCCAGACCCGCACCTGCTCCGTCTCCGACAGGGGACGGTCGTCCACCAGCGGTCCGGTCAGGGGGGCCTGGCGGCCGTGGAAGTACAGGTCCAGCAGCGGCGGGCGTTCGCCGTCGTGCCCCATCCGCGCCAGCAGGTCGAGGGCCGGCCGGTCCAGGTCCGCCTGGAGGAACGCCTGGTACAGGTCCTCGAACCAGCCCGAGAGGCCGGCGGTGTTGACCAGCGCCTCGATGCTCTGGGCGTACCGGTAGCGGAACTCCGCCGACGACGGCTGCAAGCCCAGGACGCCCAGCAGCGCAGCGTGCGCGTCGGTGACTGGTGCGCCGCCCCGCCCGAGCGACGGCACCTGCCCGACCAGCCGGTCCCACTCGGCGTCGGCCAGGTCGAGCAGGCCGTGCAGCGCCGTGAGGAAGGCGGGACGGGAGGAGTGGCTGCGCTGGGGTCGGGGCCGCAGCCAGGTCGACCGCGAGAACGCCGTGGTGGCGACGACGCCGTACGGCTGGCGCCCCACCCGGAAGGCCGGCAGCGAGCCGCGCCCGCGGACGTGCCGGGTGAAGAACCACCTCGCGTGCTCGACGGTCTCGTCGTCCAGCACGGGTTCGAGCATGGTGCCGAGCAGGTAGCCCATGGTGGCCGGCCACAGCAGGGTCTGCATCGCGCGGGCGTCACGCTGGTCGGCACCGTGCGCGTGCGGGACGCCGTCGAGCACGCTGGCCTCGATCCCGAGCAGGTCGGCGAACCACTGGCCGTCCCTGCGACGCCGGGGATCGGGCTCCAGCGGCACCGGCCCGGCCTGCAGGGCGTCGAAGGAGGCGTCCGGGTCGTCCACCCGGGAGTGCGCGGCGTCGGCGTCGTCGGTGTTGTTGGTCGGTGACCCCTGCGGCACCAGGGCAAGACCCGCCCGGCTGTACCGGTGGTGCGTCAGCAGGGTCTGCAGCTTCTCGGCGGACTCCTCGGGCGTGGCGAGCACTCGCACCCCGACGGCGTACACCTGGTCGAAGCCGGCCCGGGCCTGGCCCGGCGTCAGGTCGATCCGGAAGCCGAGGCCGTCAGCGACGGCCCGGTCGAAGTCCACCAGCCAGGCGAGCTCGTCGGGCATCTCCAGGCGGCCGTCGACCGGCCGGATCTGGTCCTCCGGCGGAGCGAGCGGGTCCGGGCCGGTGAACACCTCGGGGGGCACCGGCCGGCCGAGGTGCTCCCCCTGCTGCCCACCGGTCTCCGTGACGAGCACGAACCGGTCCGGCAACAGGGTGGCCCTCGGTGCTCGGTTCCAGCCGCCCGGCGTGGTCGCCAGGTCCGGGAACACCGGGTCGACGAACGGGTCGTCGGGGGAGTCGGGCTGCTGGTCGGCGTTGGTCGGGCCGTAGGTCGCGACGATCCACGAGGCTCGCCCGGAGCCGTGCGACGCGACAAGGGTGCGCCAGGCCGCCCGTTCGCCATCGACGTCGCCCGCGGCCTGCCAGACGGCGGCCCAGAAGGTCCGACCGTCGGCGACCTCCGCGTCGGTGAGCTCCTCGCCGAACGCGTCGACCGAGCAGGTGTCCGGGAAGATCCGGACCCACAGCTGGTCCCGGAGTGCCCCGGCGACGTCCGGCCGCTGCCCGAACCGGGTCTCCAGCCGCACCGGGAACAGCAGGACGGGGACGTCGGCGTCCAGGCCGCTGATCAGTTGGCGCGGGTCGACCAGCGGCTCGGCTCGCTCGAGCCCTGCGGCGAGGGATGCTCGGGCCTCCCGGTGGGCGCCGTCGGCCGCGGTGGCGGCCCGCCGAGCGGTCGCCACCGCGCGCTCGGCCCCCACCACTGCGCGCGCCTCACCGGACCGGACGGCGTCCGCGAGGGCACCCTCGGCGCGGCGCACGGCGGCAGCCGCCGCCACCCGCGCGTCGACGGCCCGGGCGCTGCGGGCCTGGGCCTCGGCCAGCTCCCGACGGACCTCGTCCAGCTCGCTCATGACCCCTCCTGGTGCAGCATCTCGGTGGCGTGCACGGCGACCAGCACGGGGGACTGGTAGGTCAGATAGGCCCAGCGGGCAGCGCTCACCGGCGCCGGGACCACCTGCAGGTCGTCGCCCCGCTGGTCGGACTTCTCGCCGTCGGCGGGCCCGAGCGGCGCGAGGCTGACGGCGCCGAGGGCCGACGCCGCGACGAACTCGCCCTCGCCCGCGCCGATGTCGGTCCACGCGAGGTCGTTGACGGTCTGCACCGGACCCTCCCGCTCGATGTCGAAGCCGAACCGGGGCTCGCCGGGGCGTTCCTTGATGCAGAAGAACCAGCCTGCGTCGTCGCCCGGGCTCGTGCCGGGGTCACCCTTGGCCTCCTCGATGGTCAGGTCGAAACCGAAGAAGGTGATGTCCGGTGAGACCCGCGCCTCGTACAGCGGGGTCTGCACGATGTCCGTCGGCGGGTCCGCCTCCTGCGCCGGGGTGAGCTCGACCAGCTCGCGCTCCTTCGTGGGGTCCGGCGAACCGTCCGCGGAGCCCCACCTGGCCTTGTGCGCGTAGATCACTGCGGTCGGGTACTTCTTGAGCAGCTCGCCCCGGATGACCAGCACGGCCTCCTGCTCCTCATCGCCGGGCAGCTCGCGGTTGTCGTGCTGGCCCAGGTGGGAGCGGCGCGGCCAGCGGTGCAGCTCGGGGATGTCGCGGAGGGACTCGGCGGCCTCCTCCGTGCTCAGACCAGGTGCCGGCCGGGCACCGCTGACGTCCCAGAACTGCCGGAACGGGGTGCCGCGTTGATCGGTGGGGTACTCCCGCCAGAGCAGCTCGCGCGCCATCTCGTGGTTGATCCCCACCATGTACGCCTCGATGAACGGCTGGTTGGTCTCCAGCAGGGAGATCGTGTTCTGCATGATGAGGTTGAGGTTGGGCAGCAGCAGCTCGTCGGACAGGTCCCGGAGCGGCTCGTACATCGGCCGGTCGATCCGTGGGTAGGCCATCACCTCGCCGAAGTCCTCGACCAGGTCCACCCGGATCCGGTCCGGCAGGCGGATGCCGGCCAGCACCCGACGGGGGATCGTGACGGCCGGGTCAAGGGCAGCCAGCGCGCCGTCGGCCAGGCTGACCAGGCCGGCCGTGCCGTACCGGACCGGCTCCGGCACCACCCCGACGACCAGGCTCGCCTCGTGCAGCCGGTGCCAGTCGCGCAGCGCGTCCTTGAACCGGACGGCTGTTGCGCTGTCACCGGTGGCGCCCGGCGGCGGGGTCGGTGGGATGTCGCCGGGGGACGTGAGCACGAACCCTGGGGCGTCCGGCAGGCGGTCGACGGCCTGCACCGTCAGGCCGCCAGGCCGGAGCGTGTCCGCCCGGTCCAGCGCGGACTCCGACCGGCGCAGCGCCCACCACACAGCAACGAGCACCGCAGCCACGAGGAGGGCCAGGACGCCCACCGCCAGCGCCGCCGCGCCGCCGACCAGGACGAGCAGCAGCCCCAGGACGATCGCGAGCACCGCGAGGGCCAGCACCAGCCAGGGCAGCCACCGGAACCGGCGGATGCCCCGGAGCAACCACGCGGCGAGCGGTCCGGGGATCCACGTCGGCAGCGGCGGGACCGGGACGGCGTCGGCGAGCTCGTCGGTGGTGGCGAGCCCCGGTGGGGTGTGCACGGGGGGAGCCGCGGACACCTCGCCCGCGTCGATCCGGCGCAGCAGGGTGGCCGGCGTGATCTCGCCGCCGAACGGGAGCAGACGGGCCAGCCGTCCGCCCGGCCTGGTGACCCGCCGCATCGCCGGGGAGAGCACGGTCGTCCCGGCGAGCGAGACCGCGAACCGGTGCCGCAGCGTCGCGGCGCTCGAGGCGGTCGACGACGACGCCCCCGCTGCGCCGGCCACTGCCGTGTCCGCGAGCACGATGTGTCGGTGCGACGGCGCCGTCAGGGCCAGCGCGCGTTCCGGTGCGGCGGCGGCCAGCGGTACCAGGCGGTGCGCCCACCAGCCACCGCCGACCAGCTTGCCGAGCTGAGCCAGCCGGATCCGTCGGTTCGCCTCGAGCACCTGCCCGATCTGGCCCCAGGCGGCGTCCATGAACCGCTCCTGGTTGGCCTGGACCACCCGCGTGCCGAAGCCGGCGGCCAACCGGTGGCGGGGGTCGAGGTTGAGCTCGTGCACCCAGTTGTCGTCCGGGTCGAGCGGGTTGCCGTCGCGGTCCAGCATCAGGCGCTGGGTCAGGGCGTGCCAGCGCCCGTAGAGCGGAGCGGTGATCAGCGGGTCCGGGTCGCCGACGGTGCTGCCGAGCCCGGCATCGGCGTTCGCCTCGCCGGCCGGCCGCTGGGCGTACTCGTCGGGCAGGTTGACGAATGTGGCCATCTCCCGCTGGAAGGCCTGCGGGTAGGGCGTCGGCGCCGGCGGCTGCTGGTCCCACTCCTCGTACCGCTGGGCGGTCGCCAGCTCGTCTGCCGACAGCGCGGACCACGGCACCCGGAGCGCACCGCCGAGCTTCAGGATGCCGTCCAGGTGGGTGACCCCGCCGATGTTGCTGCCTGGGTCACGGGTGTCGACATCCCGCACGCCCACCCGGGCGTCCATCGGTCGCGGCTCGAGCAGTCGCACCAGGTACTCGAAGTCGCCCTGGTCGCCGGTGCGGAAGTACCAGCGGTGGTAGTAGGGGAGCGTGGCGCCGGCCGGCTTGTCGGTGTAGGAGGCCCAGGCGGAGAACGTTGCGTGCGGCGAGCCACCCGGGTCGAGGCCGAGCCCGGCCAGGCGCCCGGTCTCGAACGTCGGCACCACGAACGCGTGGTACCGGGTGTTGGGTGCCAGACGTCGCGGGCAGACCAGCCGCGAGTAGGCGACGTCGTGGTCGGTTGCCAGTGCCGTGCCGAGCCGGTTCGCGACGCCGGCCGTGTCACTCGAGATCAGCTCGCTGCCCGCTGCGAGCGAGGTGTTGACGTGCACGTGCGCCCAGGCCCAGAGCTCCTCGGCCGGCGGGAGGGCGAGCGGGTCGGCCACCTCGATGCTGGGCAGGGGTCGTTCGGCGTGCGCCCGCACCTCGGTGAACTCGGTCTCCTCCTGCAGCACCACGAGGGTGATCCACGGCCGTAGCCGCAGGCCGGTGGCGTCCGGGGCGGCCGGGGTGTAGCGCCAGGGCAGGTCCTCGTCGTAGAACTCGATGTGCGCCAGGTAGTTCGGCTCGGCATTGGTGATCCAGTCCCGGGGGTCGGTGCGCACGACGACGCGGGGGTCGATGCCGATCACGTCACCCGGGCCGTAGAGCTGCACCGTGCGGGTCACCGGTACGGGCGTGAGCGCGCCGCCCCCCGGCGCCTGGCCGGTGATCTGCAGCGCCACCTGCACGCCGGCGCGGTCGACCACGCCGGCATCCAGGTCCGTTGCGGTGATCTGACCGGCGAGCCCCTGACGCAACCACGGCAGGAAGCTGTAGCTGGCGACCGTGCTCATCCGCCCACCGCCTCGAAGGCCGGTACGACGTGCAGCGCACCGGCGAGGGAGGCGTCGGCAGCCACCTGGGCCGTGAGGTGATCCATCGCCATCGACTGGTTCAGGAAGGTCGCCAGCACCGTGTTGTCGACGGCCGAGGCGACCGCGTAGCCCTCGGCCCCGGCTGTGACCTTCTCGGCGAACGGCTGCAGCAGGGTCGCCTGGTGCTGGGAGAGCGGGTTCTTCTTGACCGCCGAACCGGCCAGGAAGAGCGAGAACAGCCCGGCCAGCACGACCCGGAACCGGTTCACGTGCCGCCGCCACCCGGTGTCGACGGTGATCAGCTCGTACCGGACCACCCGGCGCACCATGGGGCCGGTGCGCAGCACGTCGCCCGCGGACGACAGCTCGATGCCGCCGTGCCCGGGTTCGAAGGCCGGCCGGGACAGCCGGTCGGCGTCCTTGAGGTCGTTGAACTGGCCGGGCGCGAAGGACTCGACCACGTCGGCCTTCTTGGCCAGACCGCTTCCCGCAACCTCCAGGGCCAGCCTCGACGCGTCGGACGCCTTGGAGTTGCCCAGCTTGGCGATGCTCTGGTCGAGCGGGAGCAGCCGTTGGGTGACCTGCAGGACGCCGACCGGGTGCAGCACCAGGGTGTCCACCAGCGGGTCGAGCGGGCGCAGCGAGACCAGGGTGGAGGTTCCGGCCGGCAACAGGGTGCGCCAGTTCTCGACCTTCTCGTACTCGGCGGTGAGCAGCGGCAGCACGGCGACGTCCGGCAGCGTCGTGTGCTTGGCCTCACCGAAGGTCTCGTCGAAGTCGACGTCGATCTCCCAGAACAGGATGCTCAGCGAGCCGGTGCCCTTGGCACGCCACGGCGTCGGCCCGGACAGCTCGAAGCGCAGCCGGATGCTCAGCACGTCCATCCCGAACACGCGCAGCGAGACGGACGCGGAGATCGCGATGATGAACGAGAAGGGGGAGAACTGGATGAGCGCGTCGAACGCCAGGTGCCCCTGGATGCCGAAGTCACTGAACCCGAGCTGCAGATCGAGCCGGGCGCCGAACTGCGCCGTGTTGGTGGTGACCGCGAAGTACCCCTCGACGCGCAGCTTGGCCACCGAGGTGTTGACGATGTCGATCGCCACCCGCCGCGGCACCGGGACGGGCAGCGGCGGCGGGGAGAAGGACGGGTGGAAACCGCCGACGCTGAGCACGAAGTCGGCATCGTCGCCGAACGCGGCGAGGACCGCCATCTCGCCCTCGATGGTGAGGAAGAGGATGCGCGAGTCGTAGATCGCGGCGAAGAAGTAGACCCGGCTCTTGTCGAACTCGATCGCGCCGATGAAGTTGACCTGCAGCACGATCACGGCGACGTCGTCGGCGGGCAGGGCGATCCGCAGGATGCCGACGATCGCGATGTTGCCGGGGATCTCGATGATCACCCCGAGGGTCAGGCTGACCAGGGTGGGCGTTCCCCAGCCGATCTTCGCCATCGGGCCGATGACGAAGGTGTCTTCCTGCGGCGGGAAGAACGCCTTCAGGTCGGAGATGATCCGCTGCGCGTTCGCGATGACGTCCTGCGGGAACATCACCGAGGCGACCGCGTTGGAGCGCACGCCCTCGACCAGGGCCGGCAGGTTCATCGTGCGGTTCAGCCCGAGGATGCCGCCGACGCCGAGCAGGGTGAACCCGAAGCCGAGCTGGATGCCGGCGCCGAACTCCGCGGTGATCACCAGCAGCAGCGAGAAGCCGTCCGAGCCGTCCGGCATCCGGGTGGTGATCAGGCCGATCGCCTTGACGGAGACGATCCCGGCGATGTCCAGCTCGAGCACGCCCGCGTACTCGCCGCGCTCGGCGTCGATGTACAGGTAGCCGCCGCCGCGCACCACCCCGGCGTCGACACTGAGCCCGACGCCGTTCGGCGGCTTGAAGGCGAAGGCCAGGTCCAGCGGGCCGAGGTTGCCGCCGCCCTCGGGGAAGCTCAGGGTGGCGAGCAGCCCGATCCGGTCGACGGCCGCCTGGAGCACGCCGAGGTTGGCCGAGAAGGCACCGGACAGCTCGATCGGGATCGACGCGTCCGCCCCGATCGAGACCCGCAGGTAGAGCGTGATGATCTCGATCGGCCCGAGCGAGATGTGCGTGGGGATCGCGATCTCGATGCCGCCGCTGCCCTCGATCTGCAGCCCCGTCGACGGCGACCAGAGGGCGGCGAGGTCCAGGTTGGCGTCGATCCCGAGGCCGCCGGCGATCGCGCCGATGAACCCGTCGGCGTTGGAGAAGTCGATGACCAGGCGGCCGCCCTCCAGCGCCAGCCGGGCCCGCGGCTCGACCTGGACCGGCTGGCCGATCCCGGCGGAGCCGGAGATGCCGACGCCGGCCGCGAACCGGGTCAGCTCCAGGCGGGACCCGCCGGCCTCACCGAGCAGGACCATCGGGGTGCCGTCCGGCCGCTTGGCCTGCAGGCCGATGTCCAGGGCAGCAGCGATGGAGCCCGTCGGCGGCTGCAGGCGGATCTCCAGCGGCACCACGATCTCGGCGCGCAGCCCGGCCTCGAACCTCGCGGCGGCCGTGACGGTCAACGACCACAGGTTCCCGAGCGGAACGGTGAAGGTGACGTCCTGGGTGGCGGGGATGCGCAGCTGGGCGGTCAGGCTCGGCGGGGAGGCGGACGGGTCGGTGGACAGGCGCAGCACGTACGCCTCGAGGATCGGCGGTCCGACCGGTGGCGTGAGCAGGTCGACGGCGAGGTCGAGGTTCTCCAGGAAGTGCGCGAGCGGGCCGAACAGCTCCAGGCCGTCGAAGTCGGGCTCGCCGAACCGGAAGGCCGCCCGAAGGTAGTCGTCGGGGGCGGTGACCATGGTGACCAGCCGGTCCAGGTGCAGCCCGCGGCGGCGCAGTGGTGGCTTGACGGGGTCGGTCGGGTCACCGGGCTCGACGACGTCGTCGACGATGCCGAGCAGGGTCAGCGCCGAGAACACCCCGGCGCTGCGACCTTCGAGGTACTCCAGGAGCATCCACTCCAGGAGCCGGCCCGGCAGCTCGGCGACCTGCTGCTCGAGGTGCGTGCGCTGGGCGGGGGTGAGCCCGGCGGCAGTGCTCACGGCGGCGTCGAGGGCGGGTTCCAGGGCGGTGATCGCGTCGATCACGTCACGGATCGCGCCGATCAGTGCGACGCCGGACTGCAGGATCGCACCGGCGTCCTCGGCGTCGATCGCGTCAACCAGGGCCACCACCAGTGGCGGAAGGGCGCCGGCCTTGACGGCTGTTGTGCCGATCGCGGTTGCGGCCTGCGCGTACCCGCCGGGCAGCCGAACGCCCAGCTCGGAAAGGAAGCCGACCGCGCCGTCGCCGGTGAGCTTGCTCTCCAGCGGGGCAAGGGCGGTGCCGAGCTCGCGGGCGATCACCTCGAGGGTGCCGGGCTGGTCCGCCATCGCTCAGCCCGCCACGTCGAGCTGCTCGAGCTCGGCCAGGTCGAGGCCGGGCAGGGTCAGCAGGAGGTCCCGGTAGCGCGCGGCGTCGGTGCGCAGCGGCAGGCTGCCGGCCTCTTCGAGCTCGTCCAGCAGCCTGGCCAGGCCGTCGCGCACCGAGTGTCCGTCGATCGTGGCGGGGATGGCCACCGGCTCCCCGGGTGGTGTGCTCAGGATGGCCGTGAGCAGGTCAGGGCCACGCATCCGGTGCCAGGCGACGGTGACCCGCCGCCGAGTGTTGACCAGGCGCAGCGCCTCGTCCAGGTGGGTGCTGACCAGGGCGGCCGCGAGCTGTCCGGCCGGTGTGGCCTGGACCGCGGCGCGCAGCTCGGCCAGGCGGGCGGCGGCGGGTGCTCCCGGGAGGACCTGTGCCTCGGCCGCCGGCACGACGGCGGGCACCCGCGGGGAGTCGTCGAACGTCGGCCGGACGACGGGGGAGTCGCCCGCCGCCGCATGGGCCGGCACGCCGGCTGCGGCGACCTCGGCGTTGACGATCCCCGCGCCCCAGTCCGCGTTGGGCAGGGTCGGCCCGGTGATCGGGTCGGGTGGGTCGGCCGAGGCGCGCAGCTGCGCCCGCACCTGGTCCCAGGTCAGTGTCCGGTTGCGCTGGAAGAGCAGGGCGACGATCCCGGTGATGTGCGGGGCGGCCATGCTCGTGCCGCTCATCGTCGTGTAGAAGTCGTAGCAGCAGTCGCAGCAGATGCCCCCGCGGACGCTGGTCTTGGCGGCCGTGATGCCGACGCCAGGGGCGGCGATGTCCGGCTTCTGCTCGCCGGCGGGGCGGGTGTCGATGGTGGGGCCGCGCCCGGAGCTGCGCGCCAGCTCGTTGTCGCGAGGGTCGTAGGACGCGACGCTGATCACGTTGTGCGCGGTGGAGGGGATGGTCAGGGTCCGGGTCAGGTCCTGGTCGGCAACGCTGAACCGGGGGTGCGGATCCGTCTTGTCGAGGTTGATCCAGCAGTCGACGTCGGCGGGCTGGCCGGCCGTCTCGGTCAGGGTGATCCGCCAGGTCCCCGCGACCACCGCCCCGCCGGCCGGCGGCGAGATCCGGATCGAGATCTGGTGGCGGCCGGTCGTTGTCTGGTTCGTGGCGTTGCTGACGCGCACCGGACAGCCGGCGAGCGCGCCGTTGAAGGTGGGGTTGCCCGGCGCCACCGGAGCGGGCAGCGACGTGCCACCGGGTTCGCGCAGCTGGAAGGTGAATCGCGCGGCGCCGATGTACCAGATGTTCAGCCAGTCGTCGACGCGGTCGCTCGGGGCGATCACCACGTCCATGGTGGTCGTTCCGGAGGCTGCCACCGACGCACGCGCGTGCTGGCCACCGCCGGAGGCCGGCTGGGTGGCGGGGCTCGTGTGGTCGTAGGGAGCGCCGTCGTTCCCGGCTGCGACCACGATCGACCTCCCGGCGAGGCCGGCGGTGAGCATCGTGTCGAGCTGACGCTCGTCCCAGGCGCTGCCGTCGTGGGCGCCCCATTGTCCACCGAGGCTCAGGTTCGCCACGGCCGCGACGGTCGGCCCGGCGGCCGTTGCCGTGTCGAACACGAACTGCACCCCGCGAACCGTGTCGGCGTCCTCGAAGGTGGTCTTGGCAGCGACCAGGTCAGCCCCCGGGGCGACGCCGATGTAGTAGTCGCTGCCGTGGCAGTGGTCCGCCTGGGAGCCGTCACCGGCGGCGATGCCCATCACGTGCGTGCCGTGCCCGTTGGCGTCCCAGCTGCCGAAGACCGACGAAGGGGCGGCGAGCGCGTCCCTGATGTCGTTCCGGGTGTAGGTCCGGCCGCGCTGCACGACGATCAGTGCGGTCGCGGGGGTGATCGCGGCGTTCGTCACCGTGAGCGGATCGACGTCCTTGTGCAGGTAGCGCCCGGCGAACTGGACCACGACGGGGGAGCCGGGCAGGGGGCCGCCGGTGGCCAGCACGTCGCCCGGCTCGATCGCCGCCAGCCCCACCAGCGCGGCAAGCACCTGCTGGACGGTGGCGTTGAACGGCAGTGCCGCGGTGGTCTGCGCCGTCGTGGACCCGCTGCTCGCGGGTGGGGTCCAGGCAATCGTGAACGTGCCCCCGGTCGGCCCGTTCTGGCCGGTGAAGGTGTACGGCGACGTCGTGTCGAGCAGGGCGAGCAGGCGGGTGCTGCCGTCCGGGTTGCGGAACGCGTGGTGGAAGATGTCGATCCCGGTGTCGACGACCCCGACGACGACGCCCGCCCCGGTCAGGCCCATCGAGCCGGTCCGCACGTGGTCGGCCTTCGTCGCCGGCACGGAGGTGTGCAGCCCAGGTCGAGCCGTGCTGGTCATCTCGATGGCGAGAACTCCGGGAACAGCGGCCAGGGCGGGGACCTGACCCGGCACCACGACGCCGGACGCGCCGTCCCCGTGCCAGCTGGCGAGCAGCAGCCCGGCCCGCTGCACGGCGCCGTGGTCGGCGGATCGGGTATCCACGACCACTCGCACCGGAGTGGTCGCGTCGGCGGCGTTCGGGTCCTCGGGCGGCAGGCCACGGGCTGTCGGCTCAGGCTCTCCGGGCTGGGGGATGCCGAGGTCGGCGAGCAGGGCACTCAGGCGGGGTCCGACGCGCGCCGTCACCGAGCGGCCTTCGGGCTCCGGCGGGCGGGTCCCGCGACGGTCGCTGGTGCGCGCGGGACTGCGTCTCCGACGTCCGCTGCCGCCCCCTGCGGGGCCGCGACACTGCGGTCAATCGCCATGAATGCCCCCAAGCGGGTCAACCCACCTGGGACCATAGTCCTAGATCAGCCGGGACGGAAGGTCCCTCGGGCATTTGGCTCGGTCTTCGCCGTGGCAAGGAGAGGGGCATCGGGTGATGCGTCCGAGGTCGCGCCAGGCGCACGTCCCAGGTCGGCGATCGCCCCGCCAAGGGTGGCCGGCGCTGGACGGTCTCGGCTCCACCAGCTGTCCACGTTTCGGCGACACGTGCCCGACCGGTCGCGCCGTCTAGGGTGGCGGTGTGCAGCCTGGACGTCGTGCCCGATGACGCAGCCCCTGGTCCGCCTGTCGGACGGCACCGTCAAGCAGGTGTCGCCGCTCACCGGCACAGTCGTGTGGACCGTCCCGGGACGGGCGCACCGGCCGCTGTCGACGCCGACACCGGATCCGCACCCGATCGACCCCGCCGCCGACGGTCGGCACTGCGCGTTCTGCTCCGGGCGCTACCTGGAGACACCCCCGGAGAAGGCACGCGTCGTCGTCGGGCCGGACGGCGCGGCTGTGCTGCGCGACCTCCCCGCCGAGCAGCTCACCGACACCGTCGCCGAGCTCCGTCGTGTCCCGAACCTGTTCGAGATCGTCTCGGTGGACTACTGGCGGGCGAACTACGGCTAC